>Ga0315287_10005270_pt1 | contig 12718 bp, 10 predicted proteins | sample YL17G11_0_MG_FD_205037 | JGI IMG/M metagenome (GOLD analysis project Ga0315287, IMG submission 205037) | Sediment microbial communities from Yellowstone Lake, YNP, Wyoming, USA - YL17G11_0 | ecosystem: Environmental > Aquatic > Freshwater > Lake > Sediment | place: USA: Wyoming | collected...
ACTGATCATCCACAAGCTGACGAAAACGGCGCGCGAGTACGACGACCGCATCGTCGAGCTGCTCGAGACCGTGGGGCTGAACGCCGACCACATGCGCCGCTATCCGCACGAATTCTCGGGCGGTCAGCGCCAGCGCATCGGCATCGCCCGCGCGCTGGCAGTGACACCCCGGCTGATCGTCTGCGACGAGGCGGTGTCGGCGCTCGACGTGTCGATCCAGGCCCAGGTGATCAACCTGCTGGAAGACCTGCAGGCCAAGTTCAACCTGACCTACCTTTTCATTGCGCACGACCTGTCGGTGGTGGAGCACATCAGCGACCGCGTGGCGGTGATGTACCTGGGCCGCATCGTCGAGCTCGCCCCGGCCAACGCGTTGTACACGCGGCCGCAGCACCCCTACACCGAGGCACTGCTGTCGGCGGTGCCAATTCCCGATCCGCGGGTCAAGCGCAAGCGCATCATGCTGCAGGGAGATGTGCCCAGCCCGATCCACCCGCCGTCGGGCTGTCACTTCCACACCCGCTGCCCGATCGCGCAAAAGCCGTTGTGCAATACCGAGGTCCCACCGCTCAAGCAGGCGGCCGACGGGCACTGGGTGGCCTGCCACCTGCGCGGCTGAGCCGGCCTTGGTCGCTGACCCCGCAACCCTGGCGGCCAGGCAACGGCGCCATGCGCTGTGGGCCGCCCTGGCGCTGATCGTCGTCTGGGGCGCCAACTTCAGCGTACAGAAGGCCGTCTTCGCGCTTGTGCAGCCGGGCGGCTTCCTGTTCGCGCGCTACCTGATCATGCCGATCGCGGCGGCGGCGCTGCTGTGCGCCCACCATGGCCTGCATTGGCCCCGGGTGCCGCGCAGCGACCTGGTAGCACTGCTCAAGCTCGGGCTGGCCGGGCACCTGATCCACGTCAGCCTGGTGACCTATGGCATCCATTGGTCGACCGCGTTCTCGAGCTCGCTGATCCTGGCCTGCGGCCCGGTGTTCACGCTGCTGATCCTGCGCTGGTACGGCCTGGAGGCCTTGAGCCGCGCGCAGGTGGTGGGTGTGGGCATCGCGGTGGCCGGCGTGCTGGTGTTCCTGTCCGACAAGCTGGCCGGCGGCCAATGGCGCGCCAGCGGCGGCGATCTGACCCTGCTTTTCGCCGCATCGTTCTTCTCCTACTACACGGTGGCTGCCAAGCCGCTGATCGAGCGCCATGGCGGCGTGCTGGTGATGACCTACGCCACGCTGCTGGGCAGTGCGCCGGTGGTTGCGATCAGCCTGCCTGCGGGCCTGGCGGTGGACTGGACCCAGCTGCCGCTGCTGATCTGGATCGCCATGCTCTGGGCCGTGCTGGTGTCGGCCTTCCTCGGCTGGCTGGTCTGGGGCTGGGCCAACGCCGTGCGCGGCGTGGCACGCACCGCTCCGCTGATGTACCTGATGCCACCGGTGGCCGGCCTGGTGGCGTGGCTGCTGACCGGCGAGCGTTATACCGCCATCAAGCTGGCCGGCGCAGCGTTGACGCTGGCCGGGGTGGCCTTGGCGCAGTTCGGGTCGCCGCCGCGCGACCCGGTGCGCGAAGCGCCCGCACCGGTCGACTGACGCGATGCGGCGCGCACAATTGCGCGTAACCTGCGCCGAGCTCGCCGCCCCGCCCCCGCCCGCAGCCTGCAGCCTGCAAGGAGACATCCCATGACCGCCCGCACCTCGCCGCCTTTCCGCGCTGACCATGTCGGCAGCTTCCTGCGCCCCAAGTTCCTGCTCGATGCCAGGGAGCAGAAGGCCAAGGGCGAGATCACGGCCGCGCAACTGCGCGCCGTCGAAGACAAGGCCATCGCCGAGGTCGTCAAGATGCAGCAGGACGTGGGCCTGCAGAGCATCACCGACGGCGAGTTCCGCCGCACCTATTTCCACATCGACTTCCTCGAGCAGCTCGGCGGCGTCAAGTGCGATCTGCCCGTCGTGGTCAAGAAGCCCGACGGCAGCGAAGAGCTGGCGCCGCCGGCGATGCGCGTGATCGGCAAGGTGCGCCATGTGAAGGACATCCAGCGCGCCGATTTCGAATTCCTCAAGCGCCAGGTCAGCCAGACCGGCACACCCAAGGTGACGATCCCGTCGCCGACGATGCTGCACTTTCGCGGCGGCCGCGCCGGCATCAGCAAGGAACACTACCCCGAGCTCGAGCCGGCGTTCTACGACGACGTGGCCGAGGCCTACGGCGAAGAACTGCGCTCGCTGTACAACGCCGGCTGCCGCTACGTGCAGATGGACGACACCAACATGGCCTACCTGTGCGACGAGAAGATGCGCGAAGCCGCGCGCTCGCGCGGCGACGACCCCAACGAGTTGCCGCACCGCTACGCCAAGTTCATCAACAAGGTCGTTGCGCGCAAGCCGCCGGGCATGGTGCTGGCGATGCACCTTTGCCGCGGCAACTTCAAGAGCACCCACGCCGCCGCCGGCAACTACGAGCCCGTCGCCGAGGCGCTGCTGGCCGAGATGAAGCTCGACGCCTACTTCATGGAATACGACGACGACCGCAGCGGCGACTTCCGCCCGCTGCGCTTCCTGCCCAAGGGCAAGATCGTCGTGCTCGGGCTGGTGACCACCAAGTTCGGCGAGATGGAAACCAAGGACGCGCTGAAGCGCCGCATCGATGAAGCCGCCCAGTACGCGCCGCTCGAACAGCTCGCACTGAGCCCGCAGTGCGGGTTTTCCTCTACCGTGCATGGCAATAACATCGCGGTCGAAGCCCAGCGCGCCAAATTGCGCCTTGTCGTCGAAACCGCCGCCGAAATCTGGGGAACATGAACCCACCCCGAAGCGGCTGCGCCGCTCCCCCTCGAGGGGGCACCGCCAGTGGCCCGGCAGAGCCGGATCCACGGCGGTTGTTTGAAGATTTTCATCACGCTCAGGAGACATGTCCCATGAAACGAATCGCCCCCCTCGCCCTGGCTGCCATCGCCTTCGCCCTGCCCGCCGCCGCGCAGGAAGTGACGCTGAAGTTCCACCACATCTGGAACCCGCAGGCGATGGCCTCGGTGCAGGTGATCGGTCCGTGGTGCGACAAGATCGCCAAGGAATCGGCCGGCAAGATGAAGTGCCAGATCCTGCCGGCGATGAGCGGCGGCGGCACGCCGCCGCAGCTGGTCGACCGCGTCAAGGATGGCGTCGACGACGTGATCATCTCGCTGCCGGGCTACACCGCGGGCCGCTTCCCGACCACCGAGGTCTTCGAGCTGCCGTTCATGACCAACTCGGCCGAGGTCGGCGCGCGCGCCACCTGGGACTACATCAACAAGTACTCGCTGAAGGAGTTCCCCGGCACCAAGCTGCTCGCCACCTGGGTTCACGACGAAGGCTATGTGCACACCAACGGCCACCAGGTCAAGACGCTGGCCGATTTCAAGGGCCTGAAGATGCGCGCGCCGACGCGGCAGACCAACAAGCTGCTGGCCGCACTGGGCGCGTCGCCTGTCGGCATGCCGCTGCCGGCGATCCCGGATGCCGTCGGCAAAGGCACGATCGACGGCTTCCTGCTGCCCTGGGAGGTGATGCCGTCGTTGAAGCTGCAGGAGATGGTCAAGTTCCACAGCGAGACCGACCCGTCGCGCCCGGCGCTGTACAGCGCGGTGTTCGTGTTCGCGATGAACCAGGCCAAGTACGACAGCCTGCCGGCCGACCTGAAGAAGGTCATCGACGACAACTCGGGCGCTGCGCTGAGCCAGCAGATCGGCAAGATCTGGGACGGCAGCCAGGCCGCCGGTCGCAAGGCCGCGCAAGACCGCGGCAACAGCTTCTACATGATCCCGGCCAGCGAACTCGACAACTGGGTCAAGGCCTCGGCGCCGCTGTACGACGACTGGATCGCCGACATGGACAAGCGCGGCAGCAACGGCAAGGCGATGCTGGCCGAAGCGCGCGAACTGCTTGTCAAGTACAAGAAGTGACTTGATGCGTCCAGACTGCGGCGCCCGTCCCCCGCGGCCGGCGCCGCTTTCTCTTTGAGGATCAATCGCATGCTGGCATTGTTGCGGCGCGTTGCCGCCACGTTCGCCGTCGCCGGTTCGGCCGTGGCCTTTGCCGCCGCGCTGATGGTGGTGACGAGCATCACGTTGCGGGCACTGACCACGAGGCCGATCCAGGGCGACGTGGAGATGACGCAATTCGCCGTGGCACTGGCGATCTCGCTGGCGCTGCCCTGGTGCCAGCTGCGCGGCGCCAACATCATCGTCGACTTCTTCACCCAGCGCCTGCCGGTGCGGCAGGTGCGCTGGCTCGACGGCGTCGGCGCGTTGCTGATGGCCGCGATGTGCGCGCTGCTGGCCTGGCGCACCAGCGTCGGCGCCATCAGCGTGCGCGACGCCGGCGAGACCTCGATGATCCTGGGCCTGCCGATGTGGTGGGCCTATGCGTCGCTGGCCCCCGGGCTGGCGCTGGCCGCGCTGGTGGCCGTCGTGCAAGTCGTCCTGCACTGGCGCCATGCGCCGATGGCCGCGCTGCTCGGCGGCCAACACGAAGGCGGCAGCGCATGACGCCGACCGGCATCGGCCTGGCCATGTTCGGCGGCATGCTGCTGCTGATGGCCCTGCGCGTGCCGATCGCCGCGGCGATGTTCATCCCCGGCGCGCTGGGCTACTGGTCGATGACCAATGACCTCGCGCTGCTCAACCAGCTCAAGGGCAGCGCGGTGGCTCGGCTGACGGTCTACGACCTGTCGGTGATCCCGCTGTTCCTGCTGATGGGCCAGTTCGCCACGCAGGGCGGCCTGTCGCGCGCGCTGTTCCAGGCCGCCGCCGCCTTCGTCGGCCACATCCGCGGTGGCCTGGCGATGGCTTCGGTGCTGGCGGCCGGCGCCTTCGGCGCGGTCTGCGGCTCGTCGGTGGCCACCTCGGCGACGATCACGGAGGTGGCCTATCCGCAGATGAAGCGCCACGGCTACCACGGGCGCTTCTCCACCGCCACGCTGGCGGCCAGCGGCACGCTGGGCATCCTGATCCCGCCGTCGGTGCCGTTGGTGGTCTACGCCATCCTGACCGAGCAGAACATCGCCAAGCTGTTTGCCGCCGCGATGGTGCCGGGGTTGATCGCGATGCTCGGCTACCTGATGGTGGTCGGCCTGGTGGCCCGCCGCCACCCCGAACAGGCGCCACCGTCCAAGCCGGTGCCGTGGCCCGAGCGCTGGCGTGCGCTGCGGGCCATCTGGCCGATCGTGCTGATCTTCCTGATCGTCTTCGGCGGCATCTATGCCGGCCTGTTCTCGCCCACCGAGGGCGCGGCGGTCGGTGCCGTGGCCACCTTCGTCGCCGCGCTCGGCCAGCGCGAACTCAGCTGGCAAGGCATTCGCCACGCCTTCGTTGGCACCGCCGAGACCAGCGCGATGGTGTTCATGATCTTCCTCGGCGCCGACATGATCAACGCCTCGCTCGCGCTGACGGCGATGCCGGCCGCGGTGGCGGCCTGGGTCGGCCACCTGCCGGTGGCGCCGCTGGTGATCGTCGGCGCGGTGCTGGTGCTGTACATCTTTCTCGGCGGTGTGATGGACGAGCTGTCGATGATGCTGCTGACCATCCCCGTGATCTTCCCGGCCATCATGCAATTGCCGCTGCTCGGCCTGGCGTCTGAGCCCAAGGCCATCTGGTTCGGCATCCTGGTGCTGATGACGGTGAGCTTCGGCCTTATCGCGCCGCCGGTCGGTCTGAACGTCTATGTCGTCAACGGCATTGCGAAGGACGTGCCGATGAACGAGACCTACAAGGGCGTGATGCCCTTCCTGGCCTGGGACTTGTTGCGCATGCTGTTGCTGCTGCTGTTCCCGTCGCTGAGCCTGGGGTTGGTGAAACTGCTCTACGGTTGAGGCCGGTGGTCAAGGAATGGCGCGAGGGCGGCGCGGCCCGTTCAGGACTCGAATCGAGGTCAAGACATGGATGAAGCGCGCTGGCAAACGCTCGAAGGCTTGTTCGCCGAAGCGGTCGAGCTGCCCGCAGACAAGCGCGCATCGTTTTGCGACCGGGCATGCGCCGATGATCCGGCATTGCGCGAAGAGCTGCGCACGCTGCTGCTGGCCCACGAGGCAGAGCAAAACCCGGTCGATACACCGCCGAATGCGGTCGGCAGGGCGGCGTCGACGGCGCAGGTGCTGCAGGCAGGCACGCGTATCGGCGTGTGGAGCCTGGGCGCATTGATTCGGCGGGGTGGCGCCGGCGAGGTCTACTTCGCGACCCGCGCGGACGGCGCCTTCGAGCAGGCGGTGGCGCTGAAGCTGCTCTATCGGGAAGCGGCGCCCGACATCGAGCGCTTTCAAGCCGAGCGTCAGATCCTCGCAAACCTGGATCACCCGGGCATTGCCCGCCTGCTGGATGGCGGCGTGGCCGGCGATGGCAGGCTGTATGCGGTCGTCGAATACGTCGATGGCGAGACGATCATCGACCACTGCGACCGTCGCCACGCCGATCTCGCGTACCGCTTGGCGCTGTTCCTCCAGGCGTGTGATGTGGTCTCGTACGCGCACCGAAACCTGATCGTTCATCGAGATCTGAAACCGGGCAACATCCTGGTCACGCCCGAAGGTCGCGTCAAGTTGCTCGACTTCGGTGTGGCCAAGCGGCTCGATCACATCGGGCAGGCGCCTGTCGACGGGACGAGTGCACCTTTCACTGCCGATTACGCCGCGCCCGAGCAATTGACGGGCCAGGCGATCACCACGGCCACCGACGTGTACGCGCTCGGCGTGCTGCTGTTCGAGTTGCTAACGGGGCAGAGGCCCTGGCGCAGCGACGGCATGCCGATCGCGCGCATAGTGCAGCTGATCGTGCACGACGCTCCGCCGTCGATGCATCGAACGGCGCTGGCATCGGCATCATCGCCGGTCGCAGCGCGCCGCTTGGCCGGCGATCTGGATGCCATCGTCGCCACGTGTCTGCGCAAAGACGCGGCCGAGCGCTACCCGACCGTCAATGCGCTCAAGAGCGATATCGAGCGCCACTTGCGCCACGAGCCAGTGACAGTGCGTGGACGGGCCCGCTTCTATGTTTTCGGGCGCACGCTCAGACGCTACCGCTGGGCTGTCGCCGGTGGCGCGTTGGTCGTTGTCACCCTTGCGGTCGGCCTGGCGGCCACCGCCTGGCAGGCGCACCGCACCGAGGTCGAGCGCGACGCGGCACGCCGCGCCGCCACTCGGGAAGAGGCGGTCCGGTACCACCTGATCAACCTGTTCCGCAGCTCGATCGCGCAAAAGGGCGGTGCGCCCGTGACCGCCAAGGCCATGCTCGACCGCAGCGCGCAACGCGTGCTCAAGGAGTACAGCGACGACCCGCAACTCGCAGGCAAGGTGGTCGTGACGCTGGCCGACCTGTACGGCGCGCTCGAAGACGTCGAGGGCCAGGTACCCTTGCTCGAAGGCTTCCTGGCCGCCGCCGGCCCCGAGGCCGATCGCGAATCCGTCGCCCTGGCGCAGCAGAAGCTGGCCACCCTCGAACTGCTGCGCGGCCATGTGCCACGCGCGGCCGAGCTGTTGCCCAAGGCCGAGGCGCTGTGGGCCAGCGCGCCCGACAAGTACCGCGAGCAGCACCTCGAGGCCCTCTTTGCCCGCGGCATGCTGCTGCGCAGCCAGGGCGACCTCGACGCAGCGATTCGCACCTATCAGGTGGCCATCGCCGAGCGCACCGCGTTCTCAGGCGCGGTTCACCGCGAGACGGCCAACCTGTACAACTCGCTGGCCATCACGCTCACCGGTGCCAACCGGTTGCAAGAGGCACTCGAGGCGTACCGAGCGAACCTGGCCATCTATCAAAAACTCGGCCAGGGCGACGACCTCGACGCGCTGATCGTGCTCGGCAACACAGGCACCCTGGCCTTTCGCTACGGTCGCCTGGGCGAGGCCGAGGGCTTGCTGAAAACAGCCTTCGAAAAGCAACGTCAGCTGGCCGGCGATTCGGCCGCGGTCTCGGCGGCGATGGGGCTTTACGGTGCCGCGCTCACGGCCCAGGGCCGGCTGGCCGAGGCTCTGGCTGTGTTGCCGACCGCTGTCGAGATGACGGTCAAGTTCGTCGGTGCGGCCAGCCCCTTGTCGATCCAGAACCGGCTCTTCCTGACCGATGCGCTGACCGTCAGCGGCAACCTGGACCGGGCGCGCGAATTGGCGTCACAGAACCTCGTGCTGGCCAACGAGCGCTTTGGTCCTGCGGGCGTGTTGACCCTGCGCGTGCGCTTGAGCCAGGCGCGCATCGAACTCGAAGCCGGGCATGCCGCACAGGCCCAGGCCGAGTTCAACGCCCTGATCGAGCCGTTGCGCAAGGCCGGCCGGCCGGGCCAACCGCTGGTGGCGCACGCGCTGTTCGGCCTGGGTGAGGCCCTGCTCTTGCAGGACAAGACCGCCGAGGCCGCTGCGCCGCTGCGCGAAGCGGTCGATCTGCGCCAGTCGCTGCTCTGGGCTCAAAGCTGGGAGTTGGCGCTGGCCCGCGTGCGGCTCGGTGAGGCACTCAAGCGCAGCAAGACGGCCGGGGCCACGGAACTCCTCAACCAGGGTGCCACCGACCTCGCTGCGCAGCTGGGCAATGGCCATCCCCAGGTGCAGAGGGCCCGCCGCGTCCTGGCCACGCCGGTCTGACGGACCGGCACGCGAACGACGTCAGGCGCTGCGCAGTTCGCGTTGCAACCAGGCGCGCGCCAACGTCCAGTCTCGCCGCACGGTACGCTCGGAAATGCCGAGCGCATGCGCGGTCGAGATTTCGTCGTAACCGGCGAAGTAGCGGCACTCGACCACCTGGGCCAGCCGCAACGACTGCTTGGACAACAGCTCCAGCGCATCGTTGAGCGCCACCAGTGCCTCGTCGGTCGCCGCCGCCACGTCCAGCCCTTCGGTCAACGGCAGGTGCTCGGCGCCCTGGCCTCGCTTGGCGGTGAGTTGCTCGATCGCGTGGTCCACCAGCGCGTGGCGCATGGCGAGCGCTGCTGCACGCACGAAATGGGCATCGTCATTCCAGCTCGAGGTGCCGCGCAACTTCAGGTAGGCCTCATGCACCAGGGCCGTGGTCTGCAACGTCATGCCGGCGCCGACCCGGGCCCGCTCGCGATGGGCGACGCGCTTCAAGTCGGCATAGAACAGCGGCAGCAACTGGTCGGCCAGGGCCCGGACTTCGGCGGCCAGGGTCGTGTCCCAGTGATCGGGGCGTGGCGCGGTGGGTACTTCGTCGGTCACGACTGCATCTTATCTGCTGGGGCTTGGCCGCTTTTGCGGCTGCTTCCCGTTATGCATCGTGGGATGACCGCCGAAATTCAACTCCCTTGAACTTCAGGAGATGCTCATGCTGAATCGCACGTTCTGGATCACCGCTTTGATCTTGGCGGTTTGCCTTGCCGCCTGCGAGACGGTGCAGCAGACCGAAAACGTCGGGGCCAACAACACCACGGCGCTGGCCGCGATCGCGGCGGCCTATGCCAAGGCCGGCGAGCAGAAGTCATATCGCGCGCAGCTGAGCTTGACCGACAGTGACGGCAAGGTCACCAACGGCACGATCGAATACGTCGCGCCAGCGAACGCGCACATGGTGATGAGGGTCGAGGGCAAGACCGAGACCCTGGAACACATCCTCTACAACGGGTCGCTGTTCATCAAGGCCGAGAAACAGTGGGTGCGATCACCCGTCGCCACCGACAAGATCCTGGAACAGGTGCGCAAGGATCCGCAAACCCTGCCCACCTTCATGAAAACCATCAGCGGCGCGCAAACCCTCGGTGCGGAGTCGGTCAACGGGAGATCGGCCACCGCCTATCGCTACTACCAGGCGGGCCAGATCGCCGGCGGCCTTGGCAGCACGAAGGGCTGGGTGAAGCTGTGGGTCGGCAGCAATGGCCTGCCGCTCAAACTGGAATCAGACGCCGAGACCAAGGTGATGTTCATCGGTGGCCGCGCCAAGTCAACGATTCTGTACACGGACTACGGCGCAGCGATTCGAATCGCCGCGCCGCCGGTCTGAGTCCGCGTTCGGCGCATCGGGCATGAGCCAATCAAACGATCGGCACAGCAACCGCGTCGTCCTGCTCAGGTTGGCCGGTTTCGCCATGGGTTCCCGTTCTTACAGGTATCGGCAACTGCATGAGCCTGCCGCCGCATCTCAAGGAGCCCCCCCGTGAACGCCCTTCGACACCTGCTTTCGCCCGGCCTGCCCAGGACTGCCAGGCGCCTCTGGGTCGCGCCGACGGTTGCCGCGGCATTGACGCTGCTGTTGACAGCCTGCGCTACCACGCCCACCTACGAAGCGCCGCGTGTCGATGCGGCGCCGAGTACACAGGCCATCAAGGCGCTGCCGCGCAGGCCGGGCGAGCTGACGACGGTGTCGATCTACGAATTCCGATCTGCGGTGACCGAGATCCCCGCGCGCGGCACCACCGACATGTTCAAGACCGCCTTGGTCAACAGCGGCCAGTTCCGCGTCGTCGAGCGGGCACGGCTGAACGAAGGCGTCATGCGCGAGAAGCAGATCAACGCCGCAGGCCTGAGCGGCGGCAAGAGCGCCCGCGAGAGGCTGACGGAGGCCAAGTACATCTTCGAGGGCGCGATTACCCATGCCAATGCGGGCGAGACGCAGCGCTCAGGCGCCTTCGGCATTGCCGGCGCGCAGGTGGGCGGCAGCACCAATCGTGACGTGATCGGCATCGACGTGCGTGTGGTTTCCGTGGCCACCGGCGAGATCGTCGGGGTGGTCACCGTGCAAAAGGCGATCGGCAGCCAGGGGCAAAGTGTGTCTGGCCTGGGCAACCTGCTCGGCACCGTGCTCGCGCAGCAGGGCAGGAGCACGGCCTACGTGCCCGACGTGCAGTTGCAGCAGCAGCACAAGGAGAGCCTGGACGCGGCGCTGCGCGCCGCGGTCGACCAGGCCGTGATCGAGTTGGCCAACCGCTTCGCGCACTAGGCGACCGCTGAGACTCCCGGGAGATGACCATGCCACGCCACTCTGTTCACCGTCGTGTCGAATGCCAAGTACAGCACGCGCGCCCACTGTGCGTCGGCGCGGCAATCTTGACCGTTGCGGTGCTGTCGAACGCAGCCACAACCGCCCCCGCGATGCAGCAGGTTCAACCGGCCTTCGGCGCGACCACGGCAACGACCGAGAGTGCTGCGCCCAAGCCGCTGGCCTTGCCCCCGCCCGCACCGGCAGGGCTGGCACGGCCCGCGACCGCCGTCGACCTCAAGGCACCCCATGCCGCGCTGCCCGCGGCCAGCAACAGCCTTGGCAAGGGAGCCCTGGACACCAAGGTGAACCAGTCGGGCAAGAGGCTGTTCGAAATGGATGACAGGGCGATCATCATCGTCAGCGGCAAGCAGACCACCGCGGGAGAACTGAAGAAATCCTTGCTCGCCGAGAAGGAGAAGAAGGACGGGCCGCCGAGGATCGTGCATGGCGGTACACGAAAGCTGGATCTCGCTACTCTCAATGTGACGCACTCTGCGACTGCGGCGGTGCCGACACTGTCGACACGCACGCTCAATGCGCCGCTCGACCCTAGCACGCAGGTCAACATCACCCCGGAGCCATCCACCAAGGGCACGTTCGCGCAAAGCAACAACCGCTTGGGCGCAGTGATCAAGGAAATCCGCTGCGCAGACAAGGGGCCACCGGCGGTCAGCGAGATCAAGGGCAAGCTGAAGCCCGGCGGCGACGTTGTCACGGTGTCGGGTCGCTGCTTCGGCGACCGCGCGGGGCGCGTCGTCGTCGCTGGGCAGTTCGGCCAGATCCAGGCTTCAGTGGCCGCATGGGACATGAACGAGATCAAGGTGCAACTGCCGGCCGGCATCCGTGGCGTCGGTGATCACAGCGTGTCAGTGACCGTGGCGACGACCGAAGGCCGAGCATCGGCTCGCGCCACGGCTGCCTTCGTGGCTCAGCGTGAGCGCATCGAGGTACCGCCTCGCCTATGGGCACCAGTCTATTACTACGAACGCAGCATCCACACGAATACGTTCACCGACGCGTCGCCCGTTCACGTACCTGCCGCCGGCAGGAATGGTCAGGCCCGCTTCGCGCTCGACGTGAATAAGCAATGTGCGCTCGACACGATGGACACCATCGTTCAGCTGGGTCAGGTCGGCCGCATCGCGGGTTGGGAAGCCGGCCCCGCGTACGCGGCGTCGGTGACGGTGGACTGGGCAGGCAGTTGCCTCGACTACACGCATGAGTCGACCAGGCCCGGCCTCGTTCCTTTCACGACCAAGAGCAGCACTTATGGCTGGACGGTTTGTCGCGTCGGATTCCATCCGCGCGCCACTGCCTATTGCCCCGTCGGAGTCGGCATCGACCCGGTCTCCTCGCTCAAGGCCGCCGGCGCCCCGCCGCGGCTGCGCTGAGCCCATTGACGGCCCGGACATGGAGCACACGATGAATCGACACAAGGGCGCTCGCTGGTTCACCCGCGGCCTGGCCCTTGCGCTCGTGGCTGCACTTCCCATGGCGCACGCCGCCGTCGGCGCCCGCGTGCTGGTGCAGGTGTGGAGCCCGCTGACGCCCCAGCAGCAAGGCGTGCAGACGCTCGTCAACGACGCTAGCCTGGTGAGCGACCACGTGCAGAAGGCCTGGGCCGAGGCCCGGCCGCGGATCTGCGCGGCTCTGCTCGGCGCGATGGGCAAGGGCAAGGCCACAGGCGGGCAGACGCTGTACGACCTGAAGTGCCTGCTCGACGAGCGTCCCGTCTTCAGCGTCACCAGCGCGAGCGCGACTGCGCTCGCGGCGTCGCTCGCGATCGGC
>Ga0315287_10005273_pt1 | contig 12715 bp, 11 predicted proteins | sample YL17G11_0_MG_FD_205037 | JGI IMG/M metagenome (GOLD analysis project Ga0315287, IMG submission 205037) | Sediment microbial communities from Yellowstone Lake, YNP, Wyoming, USA - YL17G11_0 | ecosystem: Environmental > Aquatic > Freshwater > Lake > Sediment | place: USA: Wyoming | collected...
ATCGACGGATTATTTTCTTCAGGTCCTTCTTGGGGATTCCTCCGGCGAGCTCGTCGGCGGCCGACCTCTTGATGAGAATCCTATAGTTTTCCATCTCGGCGGAGCTTTTTAAGCACATCCTCGAAGGTTAGGGAGGGCTCGGCGGCTCGAGTTTCGAAGGCCGACAAGTCCAGGGCGTCTTCGCGCAGCGCGTCCCGGACCGCCTCATTAACCAGGTCGGAGACCGAGTACTCCGTCTCGGCCGCTTTAACTTTCAGAGCCCGGTGATATTCGGGTTGAAGATAGATCGTCACGCGTTTATTCGAATTATCCATCTTGAACCTCCAAGGATAATCCAAATATAACGCTAAAACGTCAAAACGTCAAGACGTCAGTTCTGGAATTGATAACACTTCAGAGTTTTAAACCCGTCCTCCGTCTCGCCGATGGCGTACATTTTTCCGTTCCGGACCTGATAGATCCGGACGGGGGCGACGATTTGACGGAGATAGACGCCCTCGGGAGAAAAGACATCGTAATAGTACGGCTCGCCCTTCTCGTCCTCGTTCCGGTACATCCGGAACCAGGCGTTCCCTTTTTCGTCGAAAAAGAAATCCGGGACGAACGCGGGCAGGAATTCCGGGAGCGAGGTCATCTTGCGGTTTTGGATCGTCAACTTGTCGAGGGCTTTATTCTTGACCGGTTTGAATTCGCGGCCGAACTTGAACAGCGGCTTTCCGTCAGGGTCGAAGACTCCGAGTTCGTAGGATCCGTTGAATCCCACCCATAACCGCCCGGCCGGATCGATCCCCCATCCCGTCTGGGGGGCTGCGGGCGAAGACATGGAGACCATGCCTTCCCCGATGGCTTTCATGATGATGGGATCGGCGGGAAACGGTCCGATCCGGACGGCGCTCTTCCCGTCCGGGGCATAACGGGCGATGCTTAGGGTCTGTTCGATTTTCCTGAATTCCGAGGAAAGGGCCTCCGTCCCGCGTGATTTTTCACCGCAAAAAATCCACCCCGCCGGGTCGATCCTAATTTGGCTGGCGAATTTTTCCAACCGGAAACTTCCGAGAAATTTGCCGTCGGTCTGGTTTACGATGAGACCGGGCTCTATCCCGATTGAAAAAGAGTCGCGGGATCGGCAAATAAACGAAAAGCCCATAAGAGGCGTAAACTCATCCTGAGGCTCCCATGAATAAACGATTTGCCAAGGATCGATTCCCACGTTTGCCGTCTGTCCGCGGAGCGGGGGATTCTCTCGTCATCCATGGACAAACGTCTATGGCATTTCGCAAAGGGAATAAAAAAAGATAGAATATCCCTCGGAATTCTCCGGGAAGGGCGAACTCGGGATCATCGAGGGAATTCATGGGTGCAACGAACTCGTTCGGAAACGGCGGCGAGTCGCCGGTCGGCCCCGCGTCCGGCCATCCCGTCGTCCTTGAAACCGAAGGTTTGACCAAGCGTTTCGGGGACATCCAAGCCGTCGCCGGCCTTTCCCTGAGAATCCACGAGGGCGAGGTGTTCGGCCTTCTCGGCCCGAACGGCGCGGGCAAAAGCACGACGATCAATATGATCTGCGGCCTTCTCCGGCCAGATTCCGGCTCCATCCGGCTTTTCGGCGAAGAGGTCCGTCCCGGCGCGGCCGTCGTCAAACAGCGGGTCGGCGTTTGTCCCCAGGACTTGGTCGTATGGGCCAAGCTGACTTGTCTCGAACAACTTGAATTCATGGGTGAAATGTATGGGTTGTCCCGATCCTTTGCCCGGCGGCGCGGCGACGATCTGCTCCGTGAACTGGGGCTTTCCGACAAACGAAACCGGACGGCCGCGACCCTCTCCGGCGGGATGAAGCGGCGGTTGAATCTCGCCCTGGCCTTGATTCACGATCCCGACGTGATTGTCCTTGACGAACCCGAAGCCGGCCTCGATCCCCAGAGCCGGGTCATGGTTCGGGAGTATATCCGGGCGATGGCGAAAAGAAAGACGGTCCTGTTCACGACGCATAACATGGACGAAGCCGAGCGGATTTGCGACCGGGTGGCCATCGTCGATCACGGGGTCGTCCTGAATCTCGACACGCCCGAGCATCTCAAACGGACGATCGGTTCCGGCGGGCTGGTTGAAATCCTTGTCGGCGCCGCGCCTTCAGGACAAGAGGCCGTTATCGCGGCTCTCGACGGGCTCGGGCTTCAAGCCCGGTTCGTGGGCGACTCGCTCGTCGTCCGAGGCTCCGATATCGTCGCCTCGCTGGCCGGAATTTTGGAACGTCTCAAAGGCTTGAACGTAGATGTCCGGGACGTCCGCCTCCGGGAGAACACGCTGGAAGATGTCTTTATCGCCCTGACCGGAAGGAGGCTCCGAGAATGAGACTCCTGTCCGTTTACCGAAAAACCCTCCGGGAGCAGGTTCGGGATTTGGCTTCCCTGTCGATGGTCATCGTGCTCTGTCCGTTCTTTGTCCTCCTTTACTGGCTGATGTCGGGCGGCGGGTCGACATCGTATAAAGTTCTCGTCATCAACAACGACCGCGGGTCCGTCGCGATCGGAGAGCACCCCCGAAACGACGGAGCGACGGTCGTCGAAGGTCTGAAGAATCTGCGGTATGTGAGCGGCGCGCCGATGCTCCGGGTCGAAGAGTCCGCCGATCGGGCCGCGGCCGACGCCCGCCTTCGGGACCGGGACGCGGCGGTCCTCGTCATTCTGCCTGAGGATTTCACCCGGACTCTCAGCGGCGGCCCGAGAGGCGGCCCCGTCATCGTCTCCGGCGACGCCGGATCGATGCCGTATGCCGTCGCCTCGGTGCTCGTTTATTCCGCCCTGGACGAAACGATCCGCGGAATCACGGGGGTTCAACCGCCGGTCGACTGGAAAGAGGAGTTCGTCGGCGGGACGAAGCCGCGTTCGGAATTCGAGATGTATGTTCCCGGCCTTCTCGTCCTAGCCATCATCCTTTTAATCTTCACCACGGCCCTGCCGCTCGTCCGCGAGCGCGAAGACAAAACCCTCCGTCGTTTGCGCGTGTCCCGGATGACGGCGTTCGACCTTCTCGGGGGGGTCAGTTTGGCCCAGATCGTCATCGGAGCGGCGACGATCCTGGTCACATTCCTGACGGCTAAGGCGCTTGGGTTCCATAGCGAAGGCCCCTTGGCCGCGGCCGTCGTGGTTGCCGTGCTGGCCTCGGGATCGGTCATCGCCATCGGTTTGGTCACGGCTTGTTTCTGCCGGAACATCACGGCCGTCCTGACCATCGGGACCCTGCCTTTTTTCCTTTTAATGTGGTTTTCGGGAGCGGCTATGCCGATGCCCCGGGTGGCGTTGTTCGACCTCGGGGCCCGATCGTTCGCCCTGAACGATTTTCTGCCGCCGACGCACGCCGTCGTCGCTCTCAATAAAATCCTCTCCCTGGGCGCGGGGCTCGGCGACGTGATGTATGAAATCGCGATGATCGTCGTTCTCACGGCGATCTATTTCGCCGCCGCCGTCTGGATATACCGCCGGACCCAATTGCGGAAGGAGTAGCTGCCGGCTATTTCTTGATCTCCAGGCCGCGGTTGCGGAGGAGCCCGTCGATCTTAGGTTCGGCGCCGCGGAACCGGACGTATTGGACCAAGGGATCCTCGGTCCCGAATGTCTCCAGGATGTTCTTCCGGAACGAATCGGCCGTCGCCCGGTCGAAGATCCCCTTTTCCTTGAAGGCTTCGTAGGCGTCGCAGTCGAGGACTTCCGACCAGATATAGGCGTAGTACCCGGCCGCGTAGCCGCCGCTGAAGATATGGGTGAAATAAGTGCTGCGGTAGCGGGGGACGATCTCCGGAATGAGTCCGATATCGCCCATGACCTTGTTCTCGAACTGACGGGCGTCGACTTCGGCCGGGTTCGGCAGAGTGTGCCAGGCCATATCGAGGATCGAGGCGGCCAGATATTCCGCGGTGATGAACCCCTGATTGAAGAGACTGCTTTTTTCGAGCTTTTCGACCAGGGCCGCCGGGATCGTTTCGCCGGTCTGATAATGCTTGGCATAAAGGGCCAGGAGCTCGGGTTCGAAGGCCCAATGCTCCATGATCTGCGAGGGAAGCTCGACCGAATCGCGGGCCACGGTGCGGCTGCGGTAGCGGCCCTGCGAGAAGAGCGTGGACAGGGCGTGGCCGAATTCGTGGAAGAAGGTCTCGACTTCATAGGTCGAGATGAGGGATGGGGTGTCGGCCGTGGGCCGGGTAAAATTGCAAACGATGTTGGCCACGGGGGGCACACGCTCGCCCTTTTCGTAATAAGCCCGCCGGAACGAACCCGACCAGGCGCCGCTCCTCTTGCTCGGCCGGGGATGGAAGTCCATGTACAGGATGCCCAAGTGCCAGCCATCAGCCTCCTGGACCTCGAAAACCTGGACTTCGGGATGATAGCGCGGCAGCTCGGGCTTTTCGATGAATTTCAATCCATAGAGTTTGCCGCAGAGGGCGAAGATTCCCTCCCGGACGTTGTTGAGTTTGAAGTAGGGCCGGAGGGCGCCGTCGTCCAGGGCGTATTTTTCCTGGCGAAGTTTCTCGGTGTAATACCACCAATCCCAGGAGGCCAGCTTGAATTTCCCGCCCTGCCGGTTGATCAGGGCTTGGAGTGCGGCGGCTTCTTCCTGGGCCTTGACGACCGTCGGCTCCCACAGCTGTTTCAGGAACGCGTCGACCCGCGCGGGCGTCTTGGCCATATTGTTTTCCAGGACGAAGGCGGCGTGGTTCGCGTAGCCCAGGATCTCGGCCCTCCGACGACGGAGGTCGGCGATCTTCTTGGCGGTCTCCTTATTATCGGCTTCGTTGTCGTTGTCGCCCTTCATAAAATAGGCCCGGTGGATTTTCTCCCGAAGGTCGCGTTTGTCCGAAGACGTAAGGAACGGCGTCATGCTCGGGACCTGGATGGTGAACACCCATTTTCCCTCGAGCCCGGCCTGCTTGGCCGATTCGGCGGCCATGGCCACCGCGGACGCCGGAAGCCCGGCCAGGTCGGCCTTGTTATCGATGATGAGCTTGAAGGCGTTGGTTTCGGCCAAGACGTTTTCGCCGAATTTCACCGTCTGGAGCGAAAGGTCCGAGTTGAGTTCCCGCAGGCGGGCTTTGTCGCTCTCGTTGAGAAGCGCGCCGCCGCGGACGAAATCGCGGTAAGTGTTCTCCAGGAGAAAAAGCTCCTCCCGGTCGAGTTTGAGCGACGCCCTCTGGTCGTAGACCGCTTTGATCCGTTGGAAGAGCTTTTCGTTGAGTCCGATATTGTCCCGATGGGCGGACAGCATCGGAGCGGTCGTCCGGGCCAGGGCCTGGAGGTCCTTGTCGGTGTTCGCGCCCTGGAGGGCGCCGAAGACGCCGTTCGCCTCGGAGAGAAAGATCCCGGTGTGGTCGAGGGCGGCGATGGTGTTTTCAAACGTCGCCGGCTTGGGATTGTTGATGATGGCGTCGACCTCCGCCTGCTCGCGGCGGATGCCCTCCTCGATGGCCGGCAGGAAATGCTCGGTCTTGATCAAGTCGAACGGCGGGACGTTGAACGCCGTCCCGTAGGGCTTGAAAAAAGGGTTGTCCGGCGCGGCCGGCGCTTGCGGCGCCTCCGTCTTGCAGGATAGAGAGGGCAGCAACAAAATCCCGATGAGGAAAACGATCGCGGCTTGTCCTTTCATGGTCGACACCTCCTGGCGATTGATGAAGAGGTCTCCATTATACTCACGCGGCGGCGGGGATACGAGAGGGATTTTTCTTCATCGGGCCCTTCGCGTAGGAGGAAGCCATCGCCGGCCTTGATGGTTGTTTAGGATGCGATGCGCCGGGCGACAGCCTTGGCCAGGGCCATAATTGTCAATATGGGCGGGCGGCCGAGGGCGGCCGGGAGAAGGGAGGCGTCGGCGATATAGACGTTGCCTGGGAGGCGGTCGTGATGAAGGGTTTTGGCTTCGGTCCGGGTGAGCGGGAACATTCCGCCGGGATGCCCGGCGTTGAGCGTCCCTAAAAACAGGTCCCGTTCGGAAATTCCGAGACGGTTGAATATCTCCGTGCAGAGCGCCGTCGCCTCGGAAAGTTTGGCCTTGTCGCCCGGGGTCAAGGTCTTCCGGAGTCGACCGTCTTCGACCGAACCTTGGCCCTCATCCGCCAACTTGATCATGAGGCTGAGGATATTTTCGGCCGGGGGTTTCCAACGGCGGTTGAGGAAAAAGCTGAGATGATCGAAATAAGGGGATATCATGAAGCCGGGTTTTTGGATGTAGAACGGCATCGGAAGCTCGATGTTCTGGCGCGCCAGTGGATAGGGCGCGGCGACACAGAGGACCGGGTCGACGAACAGGCGGGGTTCGCCCGGGAATCCGGACGCGGCCAGGATGGCCGGGGTGCCCAATCCCCCCGCGGCGACGATGACGACGTCGGCGGGAACGAAACGGCGTCGGAATCCTTTCCGGACCCAGACTCCTGTCGCCTCCCTGCCCCGAATTTCCAAGCGCTCGACTGCGGCGCGTGTTTCAAGTCGGGCGCCCTTGGCCGTCGCATCCTTGAGGAATTCGCGGCTGTCCCACTTGATTCCGTGCGGACAGCCGAGGACGCAGCGGCCGCAGTTTCGGCAGCGCTCATGCCAGCCCATTTTCGGCGTCGGCCGCGGACCGAGGGCCATAACCTCGGCGGCGGCGAAGAGATCCTGTGTCGGCTGACGCCAGAGCTTTCCATGCTCCGTCGTTATCGGAATTTCGCGCCCGAGTTCCTCGAATTGTTCGTCGAGATCGACCCCCAACGTCTTGAGGTCCCCGTCGAGCCGGAGCCCGTTGCCCGTCGCGATCGTCGTCGTCCCGCCCGTGCCGAGGCCGCGGACGTGAATCAGCCCGCCGCCGGCCTTGTCGATCTTCATCGCGGGAAAAAGGAGCGAGATCTCGCGGGCGTCGAACAGAAGTCCCGTTTTCTTGACGGCCGCGGGGATCCTCAGATTCAGGCCGAAAGGCCGGAATTCGGGCCCGGCTTCGAGGATCGTGACCTCGAACCGGCCCTGGAGTTCCCGGGCCGCCGCGGCCCCGCCCGCTCCGCTGCCGATGACGACCGCGGTTTTCATCGGCCCGGCTCCGGAAAGTCGAACTTGGCTCGGCAGGTCGGATCCCCTTCCGTGAGGCGGGCCGAAAACGACAATTTGCCGTCGCCGGCGAGACCGATGAGGAGACCCTCGTCCAAGGCGGCGATGGTCCGGCAGGTCGACGACGCGTATGTTTCGGCGAACGAACAAGCGGCGATGCGGATTTCGCCGGCGGAAGAAGCTTCGAAATCGATCCGGATCGCCCGGTACAGGAGACGGGCGGCCCGCATGGCCTGGGCCCGCGTCCGAAGGCCCAAGGTCCGCCGTAGTCTGCGGCCGAAAGCGATCGCTTCCTCCCGAAGCCGTCGTTCGATCCGCCTCCGGGCGGCGTCGTCGGGCTGAAGCCGCGCGGCCTGCTCGTGCGTGAAGCGGGCGAAGACGCGACGGGCCTCCTCCGGATTCAGCCCGGCCAGATCCGGAGCGGGCGTTTCGAACGCGCGGGCGGAGAGTTCAATCAATTCGCGGATGCCCCGTTTTCGGACGGCCGGGGGCAGTCCGAGTTCGGCGATTCGCAGCCGCAGGCTCATGATCCGGAAACGAAGGGATTTTTTCGGACCGATCGGTAGATCAGGAAAACGAACAGTCCGATGGCCCCGTCTACGATCCCGTTGGCCAGGTAGACGAACGCCGTTTGATGGAAGATGAACAACCCGAATGAAAGCAGACTGCTGGCGCCCTTGGCCTGGGCCAGGAGCAGGGGGTACGCCGGGTTCCCTGGATGGCGGGCCATCATCGCGGCCAGGATTGTGACGACGACCATGTAGCCGACCGCCAAGGCGAGGTAGAACCCCGCCCCGGTGAGCGGGGCCTCGGCCAGGCCGAAGCCCCGGCCGATCGAATTCATCAGCCGGAGAACGGCATCCGGGCTCAGGAGAAAAATCGTTCCGACGCCGGCGAACGTCAGCCCGAAGGCGATTCCGGCGGCTTTGATCGTCTTCGAACTCATGTGGCCCTCCCGCCGCTTCCCTCGATCAGTCCGACAAACCGTCCCGGAGCGCTGAAATGTACGTCCCGCATCAAATCCCGCGAGACTTCGGGGGGGATGGGAATCGGGCCGTTGGCCCGGCTCCGGAGAAGGTCTTGGTTTCGAATCAGGAAGCAGTCCGAACCCGGAGCGAAATCGTTTCTCATTTCGGACCAGATTTTGGCCAGGGGTTTTTGGCGTACGTTTCCGAATGTCATCGGAACGAAGACGCAGGGACTGACTTCGCCGAAAGCGTCGACGTAGATCATTTTGCGGCCGGCGTTGCAGCCGAAATTGTCGGGACCCTCGAAATGGCCCAGGTAGTTGACCGTCATCCCCCCCGCCCGATTCCAACGATCCTGGAGCCGGATGAGGCTTTGACGCTCGTCCTGGGTGATGAGCCCGGAGGGGTTATCGGGGAGTTGGATCGAAGGCTTCAACTCGCTCAACCAGGCTTCGTCGAGGCCCAGCCCCTGTAGGAATTCGAGATAGGGCTCCACCTGTCCTCGTCGGATCATTTCAGCCGAAAGGACGGCTGAAACGCTGGTGTGAATCCCGGCGGCTCGGAAGATCTCGATGGCCCGGAGCGCCGTTTGGAACGCTCCCGCCGTGCCGCGGGCGGCGTCGTGAACCTCGGCCGTCCAGTGATCCAGGCTGACGGAGACGGAAAAAAGCCCCGCGTCCTTCAAGCGCGTCGCGAGAGCCGGCGTCAACCCGCTTCCGGTCGTGAACAGCTTGACGGCGCAATCGGTCGAGGCCTCGGCCGTGATTTCGACGATGTCCCGGTTGAGCAGGGGTTCGCCGCCGGTGAAGCCAAGCCAGAAAACACCCATGGCCTTCAGGTCGGAGATCGTCCTCCGGATGGTGGCTGAATCCATCACCGTCCCCTGGCGGCCCTTGTTGTAGCAATAGCCGCACTTTTGGGGACAGGCGTCTGTCAGGCCGATCTGGGCGTGAGAGGGCCCCGGGCTTTTGCCGAGAAGATGGTCCCGGACGAAACGCCCATAAGCCGGGCTGTTGAGGGGAGGGAGGTGGGAATGAAGGACGGTCCGGCCGCCGACGCGGCGGACCCGGAATTTTCCCATATACTTCAGGAGAGCGAGATTGATCTTCGGAGAGACGCGAAGCATGCTCGGATTTCGGGCCAAGCAATCCGTCAAAGCCGGTATGTTTTTTAACATGAAGTGGCCGCCATTTTTTTTCTCAGCTTACTTTATTTCGAAACGGCCGGAAATTCAATCTTTTTTGACGGATACCGGCGATTTGAGTTCAGAGATGCTTTCTAGGCTCCCGACCTCTTTGCCCGGAGCGCGCCGCGCAGGCTCGACCCGGCGAAGGCGGCCAAACCGGCGACGATCGCGCCGACAAGACCCGTCGCGAGAACCATAAGCCATCCCCGGCTCTGCCCGAGCCCGAGCATCGCGGAGACACGGCCGGCGACGATGCGGCTTGAGGTGAGATAAAAATACAGGCTTCCGCCCAGCCAGCTTAACCCGCCCGCGGCGAAGCCGCGGACGAGCGCCCGGCCACTTTTCTTCCCGAACAACAGGCCGTAGACGAACGGCGCCGCGGCGACCCAAGCCCAAAAGGGGAGAACCAGCTCGAGACCGAGAATGACAAGGGCGAGCGTGAGAACGATCATCGGGCGCCTCCGATCTCCGTCCGTCCGGCGATGAGCGAATGGCTTTCGGCGGACGACTTCAAGAATAGTAATTCATACGTCTTTCCCGCCGCCCAATCGCGGACGCCGAGGTCGTAAAACCGTGAGCCGGGATTCCCGGACGCACCTCCAGGCAAGATGCCCCAGGCGCGGACCGTCGGCCCCATTTCCACGACCATCCGCCAGGATGGGCCGTATGAGCCCGAAGCGGCGTTGACGATGTTCCGGCCGCCGCTGACGGCGAGGGGGGGCGCTCCCAACCCCGGCATTCGGCCGAGATGGCCGATCGTCACCGGCTGGGCCCGGCCCCATTGCCAGTTGGGCCCGAACGGGCCGAATTGTTTCGTCAGCCAACTTACGGCCCGGGTGAACGAGAGGCGGACGATCTCTTCGAGCGTTTCCGTTTCCGGAGTCGTGAGGTCGTCGAAATAGGGAGATTCGGGCTCGCGCAGGATGAGGTCCATGGTCGTCTCGGCTCCCGGGGTCGCGGTGAGGTTACCCTTTTCGCTCAAGTCGTCGTTCCATATGGCCGCAGTCAGCTCGATCCAAAATCGGTTGAAGACCGTGGGTTCCATGGATTCGGCCCGATGGACGAAATCCCAGGCGGTGAGCTCTCCGGACCGCGCTTTTTCCTCGGCGGTTAACCCCGTCTTCGGGAGGAGTTCGAGAAGACGAGGGAGGATCGTCCGGGCTCTCAGATTCAGGGCGTCGCCGTGCATCTTCACCATGTCTTCCGGAGTGAGGAGCGTCGGCGCGGACAGGATTTCGTTGATCCGGGCGCCGCGCTCAAAGGTGCCGTAATTCCAGCCGAGATAATAAGGATAGGCCGCGTCGGCCGGGCTTTGGTTGGCCGAGGAGACGAAACCCCGGGCGGGATTTTCGATATGCGGGACCCGGTCCATCGGGACCCAGCCCGGCCAGTCCTCGGAGGGCGAAGATCCGTCCTGAAGATATCGGCCTTGGCCTTTCGCCCGGAGCGGAAATTTCCCGTTGTGCCAGATCGCGATCCGGCCGTCGAACCCGGCGTAGACGAAGTTCTGGGCCGGACAATCGAACTTCGCGATCGCCGCCTTGAAGTCCTCATAATCCCGAGCGCGGTCGAGGCCGTAAAAAGCCTCGATCGCCCCGCTCGGGTCATGTCCCGTCCAGCGCATGGCCGCGCCCGCCGGAATCCAAGCCGGAGCATCCGCCCCGCCGTCGGGATTCGGCACCGGACCGTGATGGGTGTAAATCACGTCCTCGATCACGGTTTGACCGCCCCGGACCTTGATTTCTTCACGGCGGACGGCTGTTTTCCTCCAGCCGCCGGCGTAGGCGTACTCTTCGCGTTTGGAGTCCTTGAACGTGAGCGCGTAGAAGTCGAGGACATCCGATCCGGCGTTGGTGACGCCCCAGGCGATTTTTTCGTTGAAGCCGATGATGATTCCCGGCGCGCCGGGAAGCGAAACGCCGCCGACGTTCATCCCGGGCGCGGAGAGTTGAATCTCGTACCAGATCGAAGGGAGGGTGAGCTGGAGATGGGGATCGTTGCAGAGTATGGGGTAGCCGCTTTTTGTTTTTGCCCCGGAGACCGCCCAGTCGTTGCTCCCGACGAGGTCGGCGAAGGCGTCGGCGGGGGCAAGGCCGGATTTTCCCGGAGGGCCGGCGGCTGTTTTCAAGAGCGTCGGCGTTTCATGGGCCGTGAAGGCCTTGAAATCCCAGGACGTCCCGGGCGGGATAATCGGGTCCTGGAATGGGGCAAAAAACGGGAACAGACGGTCCGTTTCGGTGGATCCCAGCTTTTCCCGCGTTTTCGTCAAGGCGAGTTCGTTTTCGCCTCCGGTCATGTTCCAGGCCATGTATTTGAGAAGAAGGGCCGAGTTTATCGCTGTCCAGGTTTCGGGAGCGTAGTCGAGAATTTTATATTCGAGCGGATAGTCGGCCCGTCGGAGCGTTCGAATGTAGCTGTTGACCCCTTCGGCGTAGGCTTCGCCGACGGCCTTTATGGCCGCGTTTCCCTCCAGACCTTTGACGAAATTTTCGGCGCCCCAGGTCATCCCCAGCCGGCGTTGGAGACGGTCCTGGGCCAGTCCTTGCGGTCCGATAATTTCGGCCAGCCGTCCGCCGGCGAAACGGGCGATGAACTCCATCTGCCAAAGTCGGTCGCGGGCGGTGAGGTATCCCTGCGTTAGAATGAGGTCATGCTCGTCCGAGGCGAAGATATGAGGGACGTGCCGATCGTCCCAAACGACGGAGACCGGTCCGTGGAGGCCGGGAAGGTCGAGCGTTTTCGGGAGGACATCGGACGAGGCGTTGTTCCGCCAGAAGCCGCCCACCGGGTCGAGAAGTTTCCCCATCGGGGGAAGGATGCCGTGTCGGGTCTGGAGAGCCCAGAGAACGGCCGCGAGGATCGTGATGGCGAAAACGGCTTTCAAACGGCGCATGGTCACCTTCCCTTCGTCGTTGACGCGAAAATTGATTTTATCTTCGGTAACATTTAGCATGACTATATCAAAAAACGTCGGCGTCTATGAAATCGGAAGAGGTTTTTTCGGTCCGGGCGTTATCTGGACGATATGGCCGCGATGATCCTAACGGCGCGAGACCGCGCCCTCGGGCACGGCCTCGTCGGCGTCGGCTCGTTCGATGACACCGGCCGCTTTGATGATCTGGAACTGCGGGGGAAAAAGCCTTCCCGATGAACGAAGTTAACGATTCAAGCGGCGGAAATGGAAAACGTACTCTTGATTGATATGGTCATTTAGACTATATTAATATTGAGGTTAAAATTTGAACGAAACAATGACCATAACCGCGGCCAAAGCGAGACTATCCGAGCTCGTCAATCGTCTTATCCATAAGGACGATACAATCATCATTTCAAAAAAAGGAAAAAACGTGGCCGTCCTCCTCCCGATCACTACCTACCGCGACCTTTCCCCGGAAAACAAACCCGATCTGCTATCCGCTCGCGGCGCTTTGGCCGAGCTGGATGATGAGATGGATGAATTCATCGCTTCAATTTATCGGGAGCGGGAGAGGGAAAAG
>Ga0315287_10005275_pt1 | contig 12713 bp, 8 predicted proteins | sample YL17G11_0_MG_FD_205037 | JGI IMG/M metagenome (GOLD analysis project Ga0315287, IMG submission 205037) | Sediment microbial communities from Yellowstone Lake, YNP, Wyoming, USA - YL17G11_0 | ecosystem: Environmental > Aquatic > Freshwater > Lake > Sediment | place: USA: Wyoming | collected...
GCAGCCGGTCACTTGGCGTGGTCGGGCCAACGTGAGGGCCCAGGCCGGCAAGGTCGTGCGGCTGCAATTCGAGCTGCAGGAGGCCAAGCTCTACGCATTCGAATTCACCAACGAAAAATGATTTTGGCGCGATGACCAACGGCAAAAACGACATGGGGCACAGCACCAAGATCGGCCTTTTCGGGATCGGCCTCGACGCTTACTGGCCGCAATTCAAAGGACTCAAACCCAGGCTCGAAGGCTACTTGCGTGAAGTGCAACGGCAAATCGCGCGCCCCGGCGTCGAGGTGGTCAACCTCGGCCTTGTGGACACGCCGGAGAAGGCCTTCGCTGCCGGACACAAGTTCCGCCAAGCGGACGTGGATTTGATTTTCCTGCACGTGACGACCTACGCGCTTTCCTCGACGGTGTTGCCGGTGGTGCAGCGCGCGAAGGTGCCGGTGATCATTTTGAATCTCTCCCCCGAGGCGGCGATTGATTACGCCGCGTTCAATCGCATGGGCGACCGCACGGCGATGACCGGCGAATGGCTGGCGCATTGCGGCGCGTGTCCCGTGCCGGAGATCGCCAACGTGTTCAACCGTGCCCGCATCTCGTTTCACCAGATCACCGGCCAATTGCGGAACGATCCGGTGGTGATGGGGCACGACGGGCCGGGGCACATCGCCATTGCCGAGGGCAAGACGAAGGTGCGCCCGCTGCGCGTCTATCACGGCAAGGTGGGTCGTGGCCTTTCGGTGGAAATGTCGGTCAAGCACGGCCCGGTGACGCTGCTGTCTGTGGTGCAGACCGTGGATGGTCGGCTGCAACTGCTGGTGGCGGAAGGCGAATCCGTGCCCGGGCCGATTCTCGAGATCGGCAACACGAACAGCCGTTACCAATTCAAAGTCGGCGCGCGGGCGTTCGTGGAGAACTGGAATGTTCACGGCCCGGCGCATCATTGCGCAGTGGGTGTCGGCCACATTGCCGCGAAGATCGAGAAACTCGGCGCGCTGCTGGGAATGCAGGTGCAACGGGTGTGTTGAATCACGAGCCGTCTAAGTCTCAGGAATGATTTTATGCGCGCAACGATTCATCCACGAAGCCACGATATGCGGCGGCGAGTTTCCCGAAACAGGAACCAACAGCTTCCCTTGGCCCAGTTCAGCGTGGCGGTGACTTGTCTATCCCTCATCAATTCGCTTTCCGCCCAGCCGGCCTGGCCGTCGCATCCGCGCGTCGCGGAAGCGGTGACTAACATCCTGCGAGTTGCAGAGCAGGGGCCGTTTCAGCCGGAGTGGAATTCGCTCACGAACTACACCGTGCGGGAATGGTATCTGGACGCGAAGTTCGGCATCTTCATCCATTGGGGCGTTTACAGCGTGCCGGCGTTTGGCAACGAGCATTACTCGCGGCGAATGTACCTGACCAACGATGCAGCGTATCGGCACCACGTTGCCACCTACGGCCCGCAAGCGAAATTCGGTTACCGGAATTTCATTCCGATGTTCCGCGCGGAGCGGTTTGATGCCGGACGATGGGCCAGGCTGCTGAAACAATCCGGCGCGAAATACGTCGTGCCCGTGGCGGAACATCACGACGGATTTCCGATGTATGATTGCAGTTTCACTCGTTGGGACGCCGAAAAGCTGGTTTCCCTCGCCAGCAAAGCCGGCGCCAAATACCTGACCTTCACGACCAAGTGGCACGACGGCTTTTGCCTGTGGGACACGGCGCAGACGGATTGGTGTGTGACCAAAGCGACATCCTGGAAGCGCGACCCGATGAAGGAACTGTCCCGCGCGGCTCATCGCCACGGCTTGAAGCTCATGCCCTACTACTCGATCATAGACTGGCATCATCCGGGATACGAACCGCGCTCGAAGCTGAACGACCTCGCCGCCGGATCGCCTGACATGGACGCCTACGTCCGTTTCATGAAGGCGCAGCTTACGGAACTACGCGACAAATATGGCCCGCTGGCAAGGCTCTGGTTCGATGGGCATTGGGAAGGCAGTTGGACCGGAGAGCGGGGGCGCAATTTGGAGGTGTTCTGTCGCGAATTGCTTCCGCGCGGCATCCTCAACAACCGGGTGGCCAAGATCGGAACGGATCCGGCAGGGAAGCACGATCTTGTCGGTGTCAACGGCGGCGACTTCGGCACGCCGGAACTGGAAATCCCCGCCAACGGTCTGCCCGGGCGGGACTGGGGATCCTGCATGACGATGAACAACACCTGGGGCTATCGCCGCGACGACACGGATTGGAAGACGCCCGCGCAAGTCATCCGCATGTTGATTGACTGCGCCAGCAAGGGCGGCAATTTCATGTTGAACATCGGCCCGCGCGCGGACGGCAGCATCCCGGAGCCGAGCCTCGAAATCCTGGAAGCTCTCGCGGACTGGATGAAGGTCAACTCGAAGTCCATTTACGGCACGACGGCCAGTCCGTTCGCCGAAACATTTCCGTGGGGACGAGTCACCGTCAAGGGCGACACGCGCAAGTACGACTGGAATCAGTTGGTCCAACCGCTCGGTGAGGGCAGCTACGACGTGGCCGGCTTCATGCGGAAACTTCGAGAAATCGGTTACACCGGTCCGGTGGGCTTCCAAACCTACCAAATCAAAGGCGAACCCCAGGACATCCTCGCCCGCTCGATGGCCGCCTGGCGGAAGTTCGGCGACGCACCCGTTCACCCCGGCTCGCCTCAATGAACGCGCTCACCCTTGATACGGCGGGAGTCGGACGACGCGCGCCACTCCGCCAGCACCCCGAAGGAATCAAGATCAACCCGGCTCACTCCACTCGGCCGGAGTGGATTGTATGGCCGCATTCAGCGCACAACCCCCACCATGCTACACGACCCTAGTCACCGACCGCAGCCCATCGTGGCTGAAGAAATCAAACTCACCCCGCGCGAGAAGGAAGTCCTGCGGGGACTCGCCGGCGAACTGGCCGCCATCGCCGCGCTGCCCATTCACAAAGAGAAGGCCGAGCTTTGGCGGCGGCTGAACGATCTGCAATCCGTTCGCCCGATGGTGTGGATCAATGAAATCCCCTGGCACGAGATGAACGTCAACGACGAGTTGACCCTCCAGACGGAGCATCCGTGGGCGCGCGAGTGGGAGACCACGTTGCGCCAGACGCTCTACCAATGGCGGCATCTGCCGGCGGACATGATCGTGAGTGATTTCATGGAGTGCCCGCTCGCCATTCACAGCACGGACTTCGGCATCGTCGAGGACGTGGACGTGGCGAAAACCGATGACGCCAACCCGATTGTCTCGCGGCATTTCCACATTCAGATTCGCGAGGAGAAGGACCTCGACAAAATCCAGATGCCAAGAATCACGCATGTCGCCGACGCCACGGAATCGCGCTTCCGCGTGATGCGTGAGATTTGCGACGGCCTGCTGCCGGTGCGCACGGTGGGCCAGACGCACATTTGGTACACGCCGTGGGATTACTTGATCCGTTGGTGGGGCGTGAGCGAGGCGTTGCTCGACCTGGTGGATCGTCCGGAACTGGTCCACGCCGGCGTGGAGCGCATGACGAAGGCGTGGCTGACCGAATTGGATCAGTTCGTCGCGCAAGGTTTGCTGTCGCCCGACGGCAACAACACGCGCATCGGTTCGGGGGGCTACGGCTACGCCAGCGCGCTGCCCGAACCTTTGCCCGGCGCGGTCGGGGTGCCGCCGCTCCAGATGTGGGGCTGCTCGAACGCGCAGATTTTTTCCGGGGTGTCGCCGGAGATGCACTGGGAATTCGCGCTCAAGCACGATTTGCCGTGGCTCTCGCGCTGGGGCATGAACTATTACGGTTGCTGCGAGCCTTTGGATTTCAAGCTGGACCTCCTCCGGCGCATTCCGAACCTCCGGAAAATCTCCATGAACTACCGGATCAAGCCGGATCGCGCCGTGCGCAACGTGGCCGACCAGTACGTCTTCAGTTACAAACCGAACCCGGCCTTCTTCGCCGAGGACAATTTCCGCCTCCACCTCATGCGCGCCGAATTGGAGTCTTTGCTGGAAAAGGCCCGTGGCTGCCACGTCGAGATCATCATGAAGGACATCTCCACCGTGCGTTACGACCCGCGGCGGCTCTGGCAATGGGCCGCGATGGTCATGGAAGTCGTCGAAGCCCGCGCCCATTGACCGCCACTCCCGCACCCTGTCCAACACACCATGAAAGCACTCCCCCACCTCTTTCGCACCGCCGATGGCCGCAGCTTCGGCCGCACCTTCCTGTTGATGAGCGCGCTGTTCCTGCTGTCCGGCCTCTGCAACAGCATGCTCGATACGCTGAACCGGCATTTCCAAAATTCCTTTTCGATCAACAAAATGCAGTCCGCGTTCGTGCAGAACGCCTTTTACCTCGGCTATTTCCTGATGGCGATTCCCGCCGGTCTGCTCGCACGACGGTTCGGCTACAAAGGCGGCATCCTGATCGGTCTCGGCATCATCATGCTGGGCGCGTTTTGGTTCGTGCCGGCCACACGCATCGGCACGTACTGGGCGTTCCTGACGGGGCTGTTCATTCTGGCCGTCGGTTTCACCTGCATCGAAACCATCGCGAATCCTTACGCGACCGTCCTCGGACCGCCCGAAACCGGCGCGGCACGAATCAATCTGGCCCAAAGCTGCAACGGCGTCGGCTGGATGATCGGGCCGACGCTTGCGGGGTTCTTCATTCTGTCCTCCACCAGCGAGGTCAACCGCAGCAACGATTCGCTCTATCTCCCCTATCTGCTACTCGGTCTACTGGCGGCGGGAATGGTGGGCGTGATCGCCCTGTCCGCCGTGCCGGACCTGCACGCGGAACAGGAAGCCACCGCCGCTGCCGCGCAAACCACCGGCCCGGTTCAATCCCTCTGGCAGCGCCCGCACTTCTACCTCGCCATCGCCGCGCAGTTTCTCTACGTGGCGGCGCAGACCGGCATCTTCAGCTACTTCATCAACTACCTCGCCTCCGACACCCCGCCGCTGGGCAAGGCCGCGGCGGATGCGCTGCCCGGCTATATGGTCGCGTTCAAGGACGGGGCTTATCACGTCACCGATCGCGGCGCGGCGACGCTGCTTTCCGTGGGCGGCTTCGGCTTGTTCTTGTTGGGGCGGCTCACGGGCAGTCTCGCGCTGCGCGTGGTGCAACCGCACCGGATGCTGGCTACGTATTCCGCTCTCAACGTCGTCATGATGCTCTGCGTCGTCCTCAAACTCGGCTGGTTTTCCGTGGCCGCGTTGTTCCTGAGTTTCTTCCTGATGTCCATTTCCTATCCCACGATTTTCGCGCTCGGCATCCACGGCCTCGGCAGTCAGACCAAGAAGGCCTCCTCCTTTCTGGTCATGGCGATTCTCGGCGGCGCGATCATGCCGCTGTTCATGGGCTGGCTCGCGGATCGAGGCGGAATGCGGCTTGGCTTTCTCATGCCGCTGGGTTGCTTCGCCTTGGTCGCCGCCTACGCCGGTGCGTGGCGCAAGCTGCGGGTGGTGGATCCCGCGCCACCAGAATAAAGCAAGGGACCGCTTGCCAATGGGTTCCGCGTTCCGCAAGGTGAGTCGGGATCGATGATGGATGAAAACAATGAACCATGTCGAACGTTTCCGCGCCGTGATGAACTTCCAACCCGTGGACCGGTTGCCGCGTTGGGAATGGGCCATGTGGTGACCCGTATATGAACACCGTACTCTGGACTATGATCGCTTGTGCGTTCGCTACCACCGCGGCCCTGGGCGGCTCTATGCCTCCACCAGGACGGGAGGCGCAGAACACACCGCGCCCACGTCTCGACTTCTTTCACGTTCTGGCAGTGTCCTTGGCCGGTTACGATGCGCCGATGATCACGAACAACCGGCTCTGGGCGCAGGCCGCCGCCCGGGCCGGTCGCAGCGGTCTGCTCAACATGGAAGATGTCTGGGCCGGGCGCGAGCGGATGACGAACCGCAACACGTTGCTCGTCCGGGTCAACAACCGTGAACTCAGTCCCGAGCCGACCGTTGCCGATTGGTGGCCGAACTGCGTCCGCCGCCGCGCAACCGTCGAGGGCATCACCTACCAGGGCAGCGTCAAGACCCCCCGCCACAAAATGGCTTTGCTGAGTGAACTGGCGGTGGTGAACACCGGCACCACGGCCCAACGCGTCCACCTCGAGTTCGAGTTCGGGCAGGCCAGCGGCCTGTTCGGGATGGTGGAAAAGCCCGATACTGTGACGCGTTCCGGCGAGCGTTCAGTCTATCAATTCAAAGACATGACACTGCCGCCCGGCCAGACCGTCCGGTTCCATGCCTTGAACCTGTATCGCGACACCGAGGCGACCCGCGACCTCATGCTCCAGGAGTTCAGCCATCACTGGCACAGTGGCGGTGCCTATTGGGAGACGCTGCTTGAGGACGCTTTCACACCGGGGCCGGGGCCTTACCTTGCCGGTGGCGTGCCGGAATTCCACACGAAACGAGCGGACGTCCAGCGCTTCTACAACTTCGGTGTGCTCACCGCGCTCATGCTCATGAACCGTGACGACGACCGGGACGCCGACAGCAACCTCTACCTGGTCGCCATGCCGGATGACAACTACTGCACCGCTATCTACATGTGGGATGGGGGCTACGCTTCTGAGTTGTTGGCGCAACTCGATCCGGCCGCGTTGCGCCGCATGATCGAAATGTGGCTCACGGTTGGAATTTACAAGAGCATGTACGCCAACTACGACAATGCCAACCGCCCGGGCTGGTCCTGGTATGCCGCCAGTCTCTCGCTGGTGGTGCGGGCCGTTGAAAATTATGTGGGTGCCACCGGGGACGAGGCATTTCTCGATCGCCGAGTCGCTGACCGGACCGTGTTGGAGCATCTTATCGCGGCCACCGAGTGGGCCGAGCAACGCCGGCAGTGGAACGGCCTGTTTGACGCCGGCGAAGAGAAAAACCTGTTCGACGATAACCCATCAACGGTGGCGGGCTACAGCCATTACGTGGCGGCCCCCAATGCCGCGGACGTCTTCGCCCGGAGAACCGTGGCCGACCTCCTGGCCGCTCGGCATCAGCATCCGGAACTCGTCTTCCGCTTGCGCGCCCAAGCCGATTCGCGGGCCAAGGCCATCCTCCGCGCACTCTACAACGGCCAAGGCGAATACGCCGGCACTTGGAAACAGCGCCATGCCGACGGAACCATCCTCAAGATTCGGCACGGGTGGGATTTCATGAATACCGGCTCGTTCCTGGCCCGAGACCTCTCGTCGGAGCAAAAGCAGCAGATGCGCGACTGGTTCGTGAACCACATCGCTCGTTTCGGCACCGATGACGTGTGGGTGGTGGCCCAGGACCCGCGCGACGGCAACAACGGTCCGAATCAGATGGAGCATAACGGCATGGGGGCCTATGCGGCGTGGCCCTATCATTACGGCTGGGCGCTCCACGCGATGGGCTTTCACGAAGACGCGGCGCGCCTGCTGGAGACGCTCGACGGCATCACCGCCTGGGGACCGATCGGGCAGGGACACCATCGCGACGGGCGGCGCTGTCGCTCAAACTGGGTCAGCGCGGCCGGCGCCACTGCAGCCGCCTACGTGATCAACCTGTTGTTCGACGCCCACCCCGGACTGGGACCATTCGAGCCGCGGCCGCAACTCAGGGACTTCGGTCCGGACGCGCGTTTGATCGGCCTTCGCGTTCAGGGCCGGCCCCGGACGGTTGCCTCGCGAGAGGTCACGTCTGGCAACTGAACAAACGATTCCATGGAACTAGGCTTCAAAGTGTTTGAACACGCCGCGGCCCTGATCGGCCGGGCGCCGTGGGAGGTCTCGCGCGATGCCGAGTTGCTGTTCCAAGCCCATGCGGCGGCCTACCGCCTGTATCGCCACACCCCGATCATCGCGGCTATTGACCATCACAACCTCGCACCCGAAGCCTACGGCGCGGTCGTGGCTCGACCCGACGGCAGCGGCGTGCCGGCCATTTCGGAACCGCTGCTGCCGACCACCATCGACCTGTTGTGCCTGCGCCCCTTCGGCCCGTCGACAAGCGGCCAGGCTTCAATGAACTCTGGGAGTGGAGCCTGCAACCTTCTGTTGCAGGTGCGACAAAAGGTTGCAGCTCCTGATTCCCGGGCGGACGCCCACCGCAATCGGCTTCCCATGGTCTTCGCCGTGGCTTCCCGTCTGGCGCGCGAGTTCCCGGAGGCGGAGGTTGCCGTGCCGGTGGACGGGCCTTTCTCCATCGCCTCAGCCCTGGTGGGATTCGATCAGTTGCTCTGCGACGTGGCCGAGGAACCGGACTTGGTGCAGTCCGCGCTGATGCACTTGATGGAGGACCAGGTCAAACTGGCCGAACACGCCCGCGCGCTCGGTCTGGAGGTGGCCTTCGCCGAATCCGCGGCAGGGCCGCCGCTGCTTTCGCCCAAACTGTTTCGGGAGGTGGAACTGCCCGTCCTCAAGACGCTCCTGGCGGAGATGGGCCAAATCATGGGCCATCCCATTGCCTGCCTCATGGGCGGGGACACGGTGCGGATTCTCGATGCACTGCTCGAAACCGGAACCCCATCCCTGGTTTGTCCGCATGAAACCGATCAGGCCGCCTTTGTGAAGAAGCTCCAGGACCGGCCCGACATTCTCGTCCGCGTCAACCTGCACTCGGACACCGTCGCGCGCGGGGGTTGGGACGAACTTCGGGCGGAAGCCGATCGGGCCCTCGCGTTCGCCCGCGGGAGGCCCAACACGGTTCTGGGCGCCGGCGTCCTGCCGTACGAGACCACGCCGGAAAACATCTTCCGCTTGCGCGATTACGTCGCCCGGGACCACTGTCGAACATGAAAACCGAAATGAAACAACCACTCAGCACACAAACCGCGGCGCCATGAAACCGTTCCACTGCCTCCTTCTTTGTGTTCCCCTGTGGGCTGGTCGAGCGGAAACCGGGCGACAGCTTGTGCCCGCGGAGGTCAGCTCGATGCCCGTCGCTTTCCGTGAGCGGGCGGGTGACGTACTTGAGTTCACCTGGTGGCTGCCGCCCGGCGCTGAGGCCTACGTGCTGCCCATCTCAGCGGGCCTGATCGTCCAGCCGACCAACGCTGGGCAAATGGCCTGGCTCCGCCAGGGCTCCCCTTGGGGCCTGAGTCAGTTGCCGGCCTTCGGCGCACGTTACGGTGAGCGAATGCTCGTCGTGATTGTGCCGTGGCCGCATTACGCCGAACTGGTGACGCAGGATCGGGTCGGGGTCCGGTTCGCTTTCCCCGAGAAGCGCAACAACACCACGCCCTGCGAGATCATTCTGCAATGGGCGGGACCGGAGCCGCTCGAGGTTGCCCGGGTGTTTCGCGATTGGCGCGCGTCGGCGAAGGATTCCGGCGCGGTGCCGCGAGTGCGGCCGCTGGCCCAGAAGGCAGCGGAACTGCCACATGTCTCACGCCTGTTTGGCGCGCCGCACTTCTATCTTTGGGGACCGGCGATGTTCAGTCGTCACGACGTCCCGCGGAACAAGTGGGTTCCGCTGGCCAAGGCGCTCCGGGACGCGGCAGCGGGGAGCGATGCCGCCCGACTGCGCGCGAGTTTCTCCTCCGACCAAAGGCGCAGCCTCGACGAACTGGCCGGCGCCGAATGGCCGATGAACCACCTTCTCCTCGATGTGGCTCAGGCGATTGACACCGCGATGACCAGCCGCCGCCTGCTCGGCCTGGCGGAAACGACCGCCCTCGCCGAAGTGGCTGTCAAGAACCGCGCGCTGATTGCGAAAGCCCTGGCCCAGTTTGCCAACCCACCTGAGACCTGGGGTGATGGGCTGTCGGTCACGTTGTTGAACGACCTGCACGGTGCAGGCATCGACCGGGCGCTGCTGCTGCTGAGTGACCTGTACGGCAAGGCGGTCCGGCCCGACGTCGCCGCTCGGGCCGAGGCACTGGGCTATCTGCTGGGGCCGTACGATTCCTATCATTCGGTCCATCCACCCGGTGCCCCCCCAGATCAGACCTGGGAGACGGCGCAGTTTGACCAAGCCGCCTACACGGATGGCCGGGTGTTGAAACTCAATGGCCAGGGCCACGGCGGCTTTCGTGGCCGGGGTTATCATCTGGCGCCGTCGGCCGCCTGGCCGCACGTGCAGCGGCGCGTCGGCGCAGTGCTGCGCAACCATCCTTACTCGGCCTGGTTCGTGGATTGCGACGCCACCGCCGAGGGTTTTGACGATTACAGTCCGCTGCACCCGGCGACGCGCGTGGACGACATGAACACCCGGAGAGAACGGTTGCGCTGGCTCGAACAGGAAAAGCGCCTGGTGGTCGGCAGCGAGGATGGCTCGGTCCTGTTCGCCGATGTCATTCACTTCGGTCACGGCGTGCAGACGCCCTACCTCGGACACCTCGATCCCGCCTTTCGCGACCGGGACAGCCCTTACTTCCTGGGCCGTCATTGGCCGCCGGACTCCCCGGACCTATCCTTCAAAGCCGTTCCCGTTCCACCGTCGCTTAAATCGCCTTACTTCGATCCACGCGTGCGTCTCCCGCTCTACCAGGCGGCGCTGGGCGACCAGGTGGTGGTGTCGCATCACTGGAGCTTCGACTCGCTCAAGCTCAGCGATGTCGCGGCGGACCGCGAGCTCATGGAAATGCTCTATCTGGTTCCGCCCATGTATCACCTGAACCGCGAGACCTGGCCGCAGCGGAAGGACTTCATCACGCGCCACTTTTCCTTCTGGAGCCCGCTGCACCGCGTGCTCGCGACGGCGCCCCTGGTGCGGTTCCTGTGGCTGAGCGAAGACCGGCTGGTGCAACGAACTACGTTCCGTCACCCGAGCGGTGACACCACCATCACGGTGAATTTCTCCACCGAGTCGCGTTCGGGCTTCCCGGCGCGTTCGGCGACCGTGGCGGGACCGATCCCCCTGACGCAAAGAACCTACCAATCCACGCTCCGTGAAGTGGCGCAATAATCCGGGAGCACCTATGAACGCTAGAAAACAAATCAACCGAACTGACCCGACGATCACTCGCAGGGTCTTCCTCAGACGCACGACGGCCGCCGCCAGTGCGGTCGTGGCCGCGCCGCTGGTGGTGCCGGCGCGCGTGCTTGGCGCCGACGGCACCGTCGCGCCCAGCAACCGTATCAACATGGGTTTCATCGGTACGGGGCGGCAGGTCTTCTATGCGAACCTGCCGTGGCACCTCGCCTCCGGGGAAACGCAGGTCGTCGCCGTGTGTGACGTTGACTCGTGGCGCATGGAGAAAGCCAAAGCCAAGGTCGAGGATGCCTATGCTGCGAAGGCCCCCAGCGGCAGGTACCAAGGCTGCACCGCACACCGCGACTTCCGCGAAGTGCTCGCCCGCAAGGACGTGGACGCGGTGATGATCTCCACGCCGGACCACTGGCACGCTTACATGGCCATCGAGGCGGCCAAGGCGGGCAAGGACATCGCCTTGGAGAAGCCGATTTCGCTGTCTGTCGCCGAAGGGCGGGCCATCGCGAACGCGGTGAAGAAGCACGGACGGGTTTTCCGCACCGACACCGAGGTGCGCGCCGAATCGCGGTTTCTGAGACTGTGCCAGGTGGTGCGGAATGGGCGCATCGGCCAAGTGAAGCGCGTCCTCGCCGGAGTGCCCAAGGACCCGCCCCCGCTGGAACGGAATCCCGAGCCTATGCCGGTGCCGCCCGAGCTGGATTACGCGATGTGGCTCGGGTCCGCGCCGGACAAGCCCTACACCGAGCAGCGCGTCCATTACCCCAAGGCTGGACTGGATTACTCCGGAAAGAATCCGGGCTGGATGCACATCCGCGACTACAGCCAGGGGATGGTCCTCAATTGGGGCACGCACATCCTCGACATCGTGCAATGGGCCTTGAACACGGAGCGCACCGGGCCGGTGGAGGTCGAGGGCCAAGGCCACTTCCCCACGGGCAACTTGTGGGACGTGTTGCGGGAGTTCGAGGTGCGCTACCACTACGCCAGCGGCATCGAGGTGGTTTACAGCAACGCCGAGCAGCGGCCGTTCGTTCGCATCGAGGGCACCGAGGGCTGGATCGAGAACACCTGGTTCAAGGACAGCTTCATCGCTTCGGATGAGAAACTCCTGCAATGGAAGCCTGGCCCCAACGACGTGAAGTTCCCACTGATCACGGAAAAGCAGGACTTCGTGAACTGCATCAAGAACCGGAAGGAAACCATGATTCCCGCCGAAATCGGCCACCGCACCGCGAGCCTATGCCAGATCGGCCACATCGCCGTCCAGACGGGGGCCAAGCTCGAGTGGAACCCCGAAACCGAGCGCTTCGTTGGCCATGACCAAGCGAACCAGCTCCTCACCCGCCCGCAACGAGCGCCGTGGAAGGTGGAAGCCTGAACTCCCTGCTCGATCCAAGCCTTATGAAAACCCTCGTTCGCAGCTTCTCCCTGATGGCAACTCTGGTGTGCGGTGCCGCGGCCGCCGCCGCGCCGGCGCACCTGCCCTTCTTCGCTTTCGAGAACTGCCTAAAGCTTCCGCCCGCCGAGCTGGCGACAACGCTCAAAGAGCTGGGCTATGACGGTCTGAGCGCCAGTGGCTATGAAGTGGCGCCGCTGCTCAGGGAACTGCACGCCCGCGGCCTGAAGCTCTACAACACCTATCTCACCCCGCAGTTCGACGACGCTACCAACGCGCTCACCGAGCCGGTCCGTAAGTTGATCGATGACCTTCAAGGCAGCGGCGCAGCTCTCTGGATTGCCCCCACGAAAGTCACCAAGGCCGGCCAGGCATTCGCCAAGTCTTCGCCCGACGGCGAC
>Ga0315287_10005277_pt1 | contig 12711 bp, 14 predicted proteins | sample YL17G11_0_MG_FD_205037 | JGI IMG/M metagenome (GOLD analysis project Ga0315287, IMG submission 205037) | Sediment microbial communities from Yellowstone Lake, YNP, Wyoming, USA - YL17G11_0 | ecosystem: Environmental > Aquatic > Freshwater > Lake > Sediment | place: USA: Wyoming | collected...
AGAAGAGAGTTCTAAAGCTTTAGGTAAAACTTTATTGAAATTCTCCATATTATTAATAACTTGATCAGCAGAAAAAATTAACAATATATCATTAGGTTTCATCATAGCAGCCATAGCTATTGCCGGAGCAGTATTCCTTCCACAAGGTTCCAATATTAGAGAATAGTTTTCTATTTGTTCTTTGATGATATGTTCTGAGTTTTTGTTTGTGATGATAATTGGTTCTTTATTCATACGAAGAGCAGTCATTTGAAGCAGAGATGTGTTGCCATCTAAAATGGGTATAAATTGTTTTGGATAGGTTTCTTTAGATAAAGGCCAAAGTCTACTACCAACACCGCCACACAAAATAACTGGAGAAATGTTCATTTGCTAATTTATATAGCACAGAATATTTAGATTTTTTAAAAATGGATAAGGAAGATGAAATTAGAAGTTATGTTTCCAAATGGGAAGCTTCGGGTGGAACCAAAAATCCAGAAACAAATAGAACTATTGCTAAAAATGGAAAAGTATATAGCGAATGTCAATTTAAAGTGGAAAGATATAAGACAATATTAGAAAAGATTCCTGAATCCAAAAAAATAGAATTTCCTATGACTTTAGAATCTTTATCCAAAGCCAATAGAGATATTTATTTGATGATTGTAGCAAAAGCTTGTTATCCAGAAGATCTATCTAATAGAATAATTGATGACATTTTAAAGTTTTCAGCAAAAGATCTTTATATGAAAGATCATCGTCAGATACATTTCTTATCATATAAAAAAGGTGAAACGAGAGCTATATTATCGCCAAACAACTTTCAATATAGTTCAGATTGGCATTGTTTTAAAAATAAATTGCCAATAATATACAGTATTCCTCAGAGTCTACCTTCTATCAATAGAGGAAAAGATATAGATAAGCTTATTTTCGAATATTATTATCAATGTGAATTTTGTTTGACTAGAATTATCATATCTGCTATTATCTTAGCTATAAAACAAGATATTATTTTAGATTTTCCTCTTCTATTATTAGAAGCATCGCATCAACATAAAACATGCTTAGAATTTAATGATATTAATATTGAAAATAAAGTTTATATTAAGGATTTTCCTAAAGATCTAACCTATCTATGTTGCCTGAAATAGTAAGCATGATTGAAGATTATCTTATTGATGATAAGATATCAAACTTAGAAGAAATAAAAGCTTTAAATAAAATATATCCTTCATCTAAAAATAGAATCCCAGAATTAGAGAGAAAATTATATTTTATCAAAAAATATAACAAAGAAATATTATTGGACGCTGTTTCTGCTGGAGTAAGATTACCATATGTTTCTTCATCTTTGAATTATCCTGATGAAGATGATATTAGAGAAATAAGTGATCTTTTTCCAGAAAGTAATACTTCTAGGGAAGGTTTAATGAGATGTAGATATAATGTTTTTCCAGCAGTTATTGCTTGGAATAATCCTTTCTTAAGTAAATCTATCAGATATCATTTATTAGATAAATTAGAAAATCTATTGATGACATATAGATTCAATTGTTCAGATATTACCATGGAACAAGATTTAGAGAATAGTTATTTATCAGAGTTTAAAGAATATCTTTTGATTAAAAAATTAAAACTTTAACTAAATAAAATGGATTTAAGTGAAGAAAATTACCAAGACTTAGTAGCTCATAATCTAACTGATGAGCTATATCGCTTTAAGCCGCAAATAGATAGATCTAAAACAACAATATTAATATCTGCTATCACATGTGCTTGTGTTAATGATAATCCTTTTATTTTAAAATATATTTTTGAAACTATAGACTTGAAATTAGAGGATGAAGATCTCATAAGAGTTGCTATAAAATTCTCTGGACCAAAATGTATAGAATTACTAGACAGATATGGTGTCATAGAAGAAAAATATGTGGATGAATTAGTAGAAAGAGGTCATATTAAATATATATCAGAAGATTTCGATTTAGTTTATATGTTAAAAATAGCAATCTACTTCAACAGAGCTAGAATAATAGAGAAGTTTTATAATAAAATTTCAGATAAAAAAACATTGTTATTGATACTATTTTGGGCTTATGAACATAAAAGAATGAATATTTTTAATGAGATCATATCTGAAATTCCAAGAGAGATGTTAATAGATTATTTATCTTCTTATGATAAAAATTATACTTCTCTTATAAATATAATCAAACCATCAGATGAAGAGATGATAGCAATAGAAGCTAGTTATGTGCTTAATGATATTCCTTTTAAAGGAAAAACATTCATAAAAGATATTTTAACTAGAAAGGCTAATAGTAGAGAGTTATATGAGATGAAAAAAGCATTGAGTCCTTATATCAATTTATCTAGAGATTTTATCAAACATCTAAGTAGAGTATATGAAAATTTAGGGATACATATTTTTAATATTTGATTACTTTTAGATTAACATATCCTTCCGAAAATATCTCACTTGTTGTAGAAGTAGAGATTTCTAATTTCTTATGACCATTACATCTTCCATCTGAAAGAGAAGTATCCAAATAAGAATTTTTTGGTAAATCTTTCCACATTAAAAAATAGTCTCCGGGATACAATGCTACAGAATAAGTAGCAATATTCATTTTGAAATATATATCTTTATCTTTGCTATATATTATCATACTTGAAGAATTGCCAAATAAAGAAAAAGATTTTGCTGGTATATTCAAAGAATCTGCTCTTAAATGATGATTGGATGTCATAAGAGTGCTTATAGAAAAGATAACTTTGGAAGAATTCATGAAACGAAGTGAATCTCTATTAACAACATTTGAATATATTGTTATTGTTTCTTCACTACTGGGTTCTTTTATTTGATATATCTCTTTAGATCTAAGAGGTATGGTTTCGAAGTATTCTCTTATAGAGTAATTCTGATTGCTATGTTTTCTTATATTTTCATATATCTCAGAGATGAGATTATCCATAGAAGATTTCATTTCAAATTTATCAGAATATATTATTTTCAATGCTGCTATAAGCTCTCTTCCGGAATATTTGACCGTGGACATTTTTCCAGAAATGATACTGTCTACCAAATGTTGGATCTCTTTTACCATTTCTTCTTTTGTTCTTCTTCTTTTTCTATTTTTAGGATACGACATTTTTCTTTTCCCAAGGCTAGATAAAGTTATGGCTACTCGGATTTCTTCTGTCATCTGTATTTAGATAAAACAAAATATGATTTTCCTTTTCAATATAAATGAGCACAAAAGAAATAGTTGAGAAATATAAATAAGCACAATTTGAAGGTTTTTCTAATACTACTGGATCTGATTTTATATTGAGATATAAAAAAGACTTATCATAATAACTTCGGCACATGTAGTTTTTAAAACTGATACTAAGACACCCGCTACAGAAATAGTCTCTGGTATTTATAATGTTAATGGTAAAATTAAAAATAATAGGTGTGGATGGTTTTGCTGATTGTGCTATACTTTGGATAGATGAAAGTGATCAAGAAATTATAAGTGTCATCCATCATATAAATTAGGTGATAACTTAGATGAATATCCCGGAAACAATTTGATAATAGAATCTTATACAAGTATAGGTGGTATCGCATCGCGAGGACCAATAGTTTCCAAAGGATTTAGTAAGAAATATCCTTTACCTTGAAAGTTGAAATATTATTGAACATTTTTTAGAAAATAAAAAATGTTTGTTAAGAAACTAAATAACAATGCTATTCTTCCTTTAAAAGGATCAAGTGGATCTGCTGGATATGATGTTTTTTCTTGTGAAGACAAAATTTTATTACCTAAGACTAGAAGTCTTATATCAACTGGAATATCTATCTCAATAGATGCTAAAGATTTTTATATTAGAATAGCTCCGAGAAGTGGTATGGCAGTTAAAGGAATAGATGTTGGTGCTGGAGTAGTAGATTTGGATTATAGAGGAGAAGTTAAAGTCTTATTGATAAACAATTCTGATTCTAAGTATACTATTGACTATGGAGATAGAATAGCTCAACTTATAATAGAAAAAATATATATGTTAGATGTTATCAATACTTCTGAATTAGATGAAACAGATAGAGGATCTGGAGGATTTGGATCGACTGGAAAATAAAAATATTTATTAAAATCTTAATAAATATGAAAGTCAAAGCTGTCATATTTGATCTTGGTGGAACCATCATTGACAAATATTCTTTATCACCACTCTTAGCAATAAGAGATTCTTTCAAAGAATATATGAATGTTGATGTGCCTAAGTCTTTACTATTATCTCATATTGGTTGTAGAAAAGATATTCATATAGAATATATTTTAAGTTTCCAAAAGAAAAGAGATTTTAAAGATAAGAAGATTCTCTTGGAATTATTTGAGAAACATTGTAATTCTTATTTAGAAAAATCTTCTATTCTTCCTGGTGTCAAAGAAGCTTGGGACTTTTTGAGATCAGAGAAAATTAAAATTGGATCCACTACTGGATTTTCTAACAGTCAAATAAATATAATTGAGGATAAATTTTTAGGAGAAGGTATGACTTTTGATTGTATTGTTGGGGGAGAAACTGGATTCAGACCAGAAACTAAAATGATGATAGAGAATTTTATTTCTTTGGAAGTTCATCCTAGAAATACTATTAAAATAGATGATACAAAAGTAGGAATACAAGAAGGAATAAATGCTAAATCTTTTACTATCGGTGTATACAAATATGGAGCATATGCTTATCAAACAGAACAAATAGATGCTATGAGAGCTATTTCAGAATCTAAACCAGAAATATTAATTTCTGATGTTTCAGAGTTATCTTCTGCTATTATGTTTAGTCAAAGTGGTATTTAAATAATTTTAATATCTTTTAAATAAAAGATGTTACAAACTTTCCAAGAGTATTACATTTTCAATTGGTATGATGATAATTATATGTCAAGTCTAGAGAATTTAATTCCTTTAAGATTATTACCTGGAGCAGATTATTTTAAGAGAGAAAAGAAATCATTTAATCTAATTAGATCTCCTGTTGATGGAGATATAGCAAATAGAAATCAATATAAATATCCTTTTCACTATGCTTGGGTGTTCTGCCAAGATAGACCTTTTCAGATAACTAATGATATTTTCTTTTGGACAGAATATGTTGGTGATACTGAATATGAAAATGCTAGTAAAGAAGAACAAGAAGATGTTAAGAGACAATTATCTTTAGCAAACATAAATTCAAATGGATATTATGTTTTGTTAAGAAGATTACCTTTTGTAGTATATTTAACATATGGAAAACTATTCTATCCTACTAAGACTATTGCTACTTTAATTGAGGGAAGAATAGGACTTTCTCATATAGAGAAAGTTAGTGTTAATAGAAAGTTATATTTAAAGAGAGATCCTAAGATTAAACTTTGGAATGAGACTGCTAAAGATATAAGTTTTTTTACTAGACTTCCAGAAAATATATTAGGCAAGATGTCTTCTTTCAGAAATGTTCCTGACGAGAGATATATCAATTATGCTAAATGTTTTACAGATGAGAGATATGATAGACTTAGAAAAGAAGCTAAAGCTAGATATGAAGATAATGATCAAAATGGAGAATACTTTAGACAGTATATTTTGACTAATAATTATCGTCCATTATTGGGAAATTTATCTTTACCAAAGTTAACTGCTATTGCTGGGATGGATTACTATTTGGATGATTTTTTTAACACATTGATGTTCAATTTGGATCTAAATGATCTTCCCAAAATAGAAATATTGTTAAGAAATGGTCGTATGTCACTAATTAGTCCTTTTATATATGTTAGGAGTAGATTTGACTTTGAAGTTCTGGGAGAAGAAGAAATTTTGGATATAGAAAGAATATTAGATATGTTTGTTGAATATGGATATAAACCCAATATTAATGATAAAGCTTTATCTATACTTAGTTCGGCTATTTCTAGAACACATTGGGGTAATTTTGATGAAGAAACTCTTAGTCAAGTTAGAAAATATATAATTGAAGAAACAAATGATTATATTTCTAGAGAAGCTTTTGATAAACTTTCTCCATTTTCAAATGAAGAACTTAGATTGCTTTGGGATAATAGACCTTATTTGGATATATTAGCTTTCATGGATAATCCTTTGGATATAATAAGCCTTGAAGACTTAGGTAAACTATATGCTAATAATACCGATGATATGGATAGATTGTTAAGAGCTGTGTATCAATTATTTGGATTGGAAAGAGATGATGTGAAATGGTTAGATATAATAGAAGAGTTTTTCATGACTATATCAGATAGAGGTGATGATAATACTGAAGGAGTGATAGATCATTTATCTGAAATAACTAATATTTGGGAATTTAGAGTCAATGGTAAAACATTAATGGATTGTTTTATTCAACATGGTTATGTTAATTTAGCGAATGACTTAGTAAATAGAGGAGCACCCATTTCAGATAATCTATTGGTTTTTTTAAACGGAACTGACTTTTTAGCAGAAACGATAGAAACATATATTTCTAGACATCAAGATGGTAGAGATAAAATAAAAGAATATATCTTAAATGAAGATATAAATAGAGTTGAGATATATAGTAAATTGATATCTTATACTGATATTGACACTTTAACACTAATTAGAAATAAGAATATATCAAATGGTATCTATAATTCTGAGATTTTAGATCAAGATTATAAAGAGAGAGTGAAAAATTATATTATTAATATGGATGATGTTGTCTCATATAGAAATGTTGGAATAAAAGAAAATAGACAAATAATAGAAAGAATAGTTGGGGATAATTCTATTAAGATACTTATCTATATGTTGTATAAAGGAGACTTCAAAGATATAGAAGTTTTATATGAAGCTAAGTCTCTGACAAATAATCCAGAAATATTAAGGATCATAGAAGATTTTCTATTCAACTATTATCAAAACCAAAACTTTGATTGATTTGGATACCAACTAGAATTTATATTACCGTATATATATTCTTTATGTCTCAGATATTGATGTAATCCTATAGCATTTGCTCTAAATAAAGTCATCCAAAGTTCTCCATTTCCAGAAGTATGTATAACTTGTTGGCATTCAGAAAGTATTTTAACTGAAGCTAAATAGTATTGTGTGCTTGTTAATAAAAGAGATTTTGGCAATTTAAATTGAATACTTGTTGTTGTATCCCTATTTATTCTTGGTATTTCAGAAAAAGAGAATGTGTTATTTGGAAATTCTTCATGGAAAGCTAAATAAAATTCTTCTTCATCAGTTTGGACTAGAAACTTTATTTTTGGGTTCGATGATAATATTTCTTTAGCTTTATTAATAAAATCTGAATAAGTCGGTTGTATTGTTTCTAACTGTTTATCATTTCCTCTAAAGAATATGCCGCATGTATTTGATACATCTACTGAATATTTTGTTTTTAGTTGATCTATGTAATTCATCACTTCCGATGAAGGGGAAAAATATTTGTCAATGAAAGGTTTTAAATGTTCTATGTTTAACTTTTTGTAATCTGAAAACTGATCATTCATATCAGTCGAAGTCATTTCTATTTGATGATTATATCTTATTTGATCTTCAGTTGTTCTAAAGAATCTTGGAGTAATATCTATGCTAGAATCTTCTTTATAATCAAAGAATTGATTCTTACAATATATTTTTTTGGGTAGTTGTTTTTTATCATTAAAATATGTTACAATTGATCTTAATTTTATATTGTTACATGAAAAGAATCCGGAAGAATGTGTTATTTTTAGCATTTAATATTTAATATAAATATTAAAATGTTTCGTTTGATAGAGAGACTAACATACAAGAGGTTGAGGATGGCTAATAGTGATTTGATAAATCAGTATCATATAGCTTATTGTCTTTTATGACAATAAAGAGTTTATTGCTGAGAATTTAAACTGTGTTGGTATTAAAAATAATTTAAATATAAGCGAACATGCTGAAGCCGGATTATTAAAGAAGATTGAGATTTATGCCAAGAAGCATAATTTGAAAAATGTTATAGTGGATATATTAGTAATAAGAATTAATAAGTCTGGTGTATTACTAAACTCTGCTCCCTGTTTTCATTGTGCTAAATTATTAAGATATAACAAATTAGTAAAAATAAGAAGGATATATTATTCTGTTTCTGGTGGTGTGGAGAAAATTAATTTTTCTGAATATGAGACATGTCATGTATCAAAACAAAACAGACATTAAGGAGGAGGAGGAGGAGGAGGAGTATAAGGAGCTATTTTTTTCAGTGAGAATGAACCATTTCCATAGGCTTGTGATGGGGTCTGTACATTTTACATTGAAACAGTTATTTTATCGAGAGAATCTAATCTCAAAATTCTAACCAAACTTATAGTATAAGGAACCGGTCCACCACTAGGAACCACATAACTGTCGTTGCTTGGCGGAAATCCACTAGATGAATCATTAACTGAAACAGTGATAATCGGTCCCAATTCAGAGAAAAGAGGTATGGTAAAAATAAATTCATAATAACCACTATCAAGTATTTGAATCTCCTTATCATTATTCAGAAAATTAAAAGATCCCACCTGAGTTCTGAGTGGAGGAAATCTAGCATCATACGAGCTCCCAGAATTAAGTGTTGCGCTAGTTCCGCCAGACACAAAAACTGGAGCTAAATCTCCAGGAGGGCCTTGTTCGCCAGTAGAGCCTTGGATACCTTGGTCTCCCTTGTCTCCTTTAGGACCAGAAGGTCCAATCATAGGGTAGTAACAACATTCTCTTTGTTTAGATTTAAGTGGCATATTTATTATACCCATAATAAATATTTAAGACTTCATATGTTCAGATTCGTAATGAGAGTTCTCATAAACTAAATTTATAGTCTCAAACTTCTCATCATAAGGGAAATTTAAAACAGTTTTTGGCATTTTGACATTAACATTTTTCTGAAATATTTTAGTATAAGCAATGATCTCTATTGAAGAGCCTTCAAAATTATCTTGAAGATAAATATTTAAATATCCTTCTAAAGAAAATTCTCCAGACCAAGATAACATTTCAGATAATTTAAAGCCAGAATCAAATAAAGGATCTGTTGATAAGTATTCATATATTTTATGTTTCATCTCTTTAGCAGAGAAATCGGGATGATTGGAAGCCAAAGAAGCAAATAAACAAGACATTTAATATAATCTATTTTTATAGATTCAGATATGCTAGTTATTAGGCATACACCTTCTTGACAAGAATTATTGTAAGCCTCACATACCAATTCTGCTATTTCTTTGGATTGACACCAAACATGTAATATACATTTCTAGCTATTATCAATCCACTTAATTTCTTATCAATCAATCTTTTAGCTTCGTTATCATCAAATATTTTAGGTCCAAGTAATTTTGGAAAAGAAGACTTAAATGCTCTAGTCACAGAAACACCAATTCTCTCACCATTAATAGAACATATAAAATCTAACATCTTATAATCAATCCAATATTCTATTTCTTTCTCTAAAACAAAGTCTTTAGCATTAAAGCATCTAGTAAAATAATCTATTGAATATGCTTCTGAGACTTCTGATCTACCACCAGCATTAGAAACACTCAAAGATCTGATTGCTTCTGACGATAAATCGTCTGGTATACCAACTTCATCTGTGATAAATCCTTTTGGACTATCTATAGATAGAGTTTTTTGAAATAGAAATTCCTCTTTTAATTTAATTTTTCTCCATCCTTTCTTCCCTAGCAAAGTTAAACTATTTTAACATATTAAATGCCAATGAAAACTTTAGCTATCTATGTCTTTCATCTATATAATAAAAGAGTTAAAAAATTCTTAGAACATAGATTGGATTATAGTCAATAATGGAATAGAAAATATTAATATACCAAGTTATGCTAAATTGATAACTCGTCCAAATTTGGGATATGACTTTGGTGCTTGGTCTGAAGCAGTTTTAAAAGATGAAAATTATAAAAGATATGATTATTATTTATTTGCTAACTCTTCAATATATGGTCCTTACAGTAGACATAAAGATTGGGTATTAGCTTTCACTTCTGAATTAAAAGGTGATATCAAATTAGTGGGTAGCACCATAAACACAATAAGAAAATTTGATATGGTTCATGTTCAATCTTATATTTATGCTATGGAGAGAGATACTTTGAAGTATCTAATTGAGTGTGAAATATTTAGTCTAACTAATCAAGCTAAGACTTTTAATGATGCTATATGGCAAAAAGAAGTTCTTATGTCAAGAAAAATAATATCTAACAATTGGAATATAAAAGATCTTTCTAAATTATATGAAGGTATAGATTTTAGAAATAAGATAGCTTTCTTGAAGAAAAAGAAAGATATGAAAGGAGATATAATGTCTCCAGAATATGAATATTTATGGAAGAAAGAAGATGTTATCTTTATTAAAGGAAATAGATTCTCTATCGCATAGAAAAAGTTTGATTCACATATAATATTTACAAACAGTTAAATATTTTTTTGATACATGAAACATTTTCAGTTTTGATACTAAAGATCCTCTTGGGATAAAACATCTATCTCTTTAAATTTGGTTTTTGATAGTTCTAATGTCTTTTATTAAAGAGACATTAGAAGGATGATATTGAAAGAAAACAGCATCTTGATATAAGATACATGAAACATTTTTAAAATCTAAAACATCTCTGGGAACGATCTTATCTGAGAGATTTATTTTTTCTTCTAAATTTGATTTTTGATAGTTCAAATGTCTCTTGTTAAAAAGACTTTGGATGGATGATATTGAAAGAAAGTAGCATCTTGATATAGGATACACAAAACATTTTTAAAATCTAAAACATCTCTGGGAATGATCTTATCCGAAACATCTCTTTTTCTTATGAATTTGGTATTTGATAGTTAAATTGTCTTTTAATAAAAGACAATTTAAATAGACAATATTGAAAGAAAAGATTATCTTGATATAGGATACATTTCAAATACATCTTGACTAGAACATTTTTAGTATCTATCTCAACTAGAACATTTTGATATTTCTCTTATGAATTTGGTTTTTGATAGTCAAATTGACTTTTCAGAAAAGATAATTGAAAGAAAGTATCATCACGATACAGAGGCTACATTAAAATCTATCTTTCCCGGAACATATATGCTATCTCAAAACATCATTTCGATTCTAAAATATATCTCATTTCAAATATATGAGATATTTCGTCTAAAACAATCTTAGAGACATCTTCGTCTAAAACAATCTTAGATGTAGTTTAATTGGAGATATTCCCAAATATACTTTCGTCTAAAACAATCTTAGCGATACTTCTTCTAACAGATATTTGTCTGAGACATTTTTGGGATACGATCAAAACAATATTCATCTTGAAGGAAATATTTTTAAGCAATTTGGTTTTTGATAGCCGAAATGTCTCTTGTTAAAAAGCCTTTGGATAGATAAAAGTGAAAGAAATCATCGTCGCAATACAGAGGCTACATGAAAACATTTTTAAAATTTATCTTGACTAGAGTGTCTCTACTATCTATCTGAAGCGGTATATCACTGCTATTTATCTAAACCGGAACATCTCTGGAAAATATTTTTCTCTTTGAATTTGGTTTTTGATAGTCCAAATGTCTTTTAATAAAAGGACTTTGGATGAATAAAAGTGAAAGAAAACATCATCTCGATATAGCATACATGAAACATTTTTAAAATCTATCTTGTCTAGAACATTTTTAGAAAATATTTTTCTCTTTAAATTTGGTTTTTGATAGTCCAAATGTCTTTTGATAAAAGGACTTTGGATAGATAAAGTGAAAGAAAACAGCATCACGATACAGAAGCTACATGAAAACATCTCTAGCATCTATCTGAACCAAAAAAACATCTCTAGTATTTATCTGAACCAAAAAAACATCTCTAGCATCTATCTCAACTAGAAAATATTTTTCTCTTTAAATTTGATTTTTGATAGTCCAAATGTTTTTTGATAAAAGGACTTTGGATAGATAAAGTGAAAGAAAACATCATCTTGATATAGGACACATGAAGTATTTTTAAAATCTATCTGAACAAGAACATCTCTGCTATCAACTATCTAGACCAAAACATCCCTAGGATCTATCTTACCTAGAACATCTCTGATATCAACTTTTCTCTTTAAATTTGGTTTTATCTATTCAAATGTCTTTTAATAAAAGGACTTCAAATGGATAAAAGTAGAAGAACACATTGTCATCATACAAAAGATCTATCTACCTTGAAACATCTTTATGTTGTCTGAAACATACCTGACATCTTATCCAAAAGATCTCTGATATTTTTCTCTTTGGTATTAAGAAACAATCTATATAATTTGACTATAAAATTAATTGATTTTTAAATATTTTCCAAATCAAATGTTCTCTTTAGAGAGTGTTAGAGAACAAATAGATTTGGAATTTGGAGGCTTGATTCCGGATTATTATGATGAAAAATTACTATTTCAAGATCTGACAGTGGAAGCTGGTCTTATTGAAGATATTGAATCATTAGAAAAAATCCTAAGCGAAAGAAGATTACATGTGGAGTGGGACTGTGCTTTATTAGATTTTATACAAAACAATAATAAGAAGAGTGTGGACTTTGTTCTTAAGAATATGGAAAATAGAAGAATAGATATGGTAGTCAATGAACATGAATGGTTTGTAGAAGGTCTCGGTAATTGTGATCCTGAAATGTATGTGAGAATAATACCTATGCTTACAT
>Ga0315287_10005278_pt1 | contig 12708 bp, 11 predicted proteins | sample YL17G11_0_MG_FD_205037 | JGI IMG/M metagenome (GOLD analysis project Ga0315287, IMG submission 205037) | Sediment microbial communities from Yellowstone Lake, YNP, Wyoming, USA - YL17G11_0 | ecosystem: Environmental > Aquatic > Freshwater > Lake > Sediment | place: USA: Wyoming | collected...
TTCCGCGGGACAGTTCGGTTCGGGCGGATACCCGCTGGCACCCGGTGTCACGAGGGGCTCGCCATGGAGTTCACGATCGACCCAAAGTCCCCTCGTTCCGACTCTGCTCGCAGTGACTCCGCGCCCTGCAATGTCCCGACGCTAGAGTCATGTGGTGCGCGATTCGGGCGCTAGATCCGATTCTTACGGCTCGCTGAACGCGATCCTGCCGCTGCTCGACCTGCTCGAGGGCGAGGGTTTCGACGTCGTGGCCGTTCTGGACCGCGCCGGGATTCCGAAGTCCGCCCGCGAAGACCCGCGGACGCGACTGCCGCAAGCGAGCTTCGAGACGCTCTGGCGCGTCGCGATCGAGGACACCGGCGATCCGGCGATCGCGCTGCGCGCCGCGGCGCTCGCGAAGCCGAGCACGCTCGGCATCGTCGGGTATCTGGCGTCGGCGAGTGATTCGCGACGCAACGCCTTCGAGCTGGTGAAGGGCCTGACGCCCCTGTTGTGGGAGAACTTCGCGTGCGATCTCGAGAGCGATGACGAGGTCGCCTTCATGCGCTTTCGCGCCGGCGGCGGCGCGCGGACGAGTCGCTTCACGATGGAGTACTCCGTCGGGCTCGCAATCGCGATGAGCCGCTCGCTCGGCGCGGCGCGCACCGGCCCGCTCGAGGCGCGCTTCTCGTATGCGGCTCCCGGCTACGCGGCGGAGTACGAGCGCATCCTTCATCTGCCCGTCCGATTCGACGCGGGCGAAGACGGCGTGCTGTTTCCGATCGCGTTGATGGACAGCTCGAATCCGTCCGCCGACGCGGCGCTGCGGTTGCTGTTGCAGCAGTACGCGGCGGACCAGCTGGCGCGGATCCCCTCGAATCCCCGCTTTTCCGATCGCGTGCGCGCCACGATCCGATCGATCCTCACGCAGGGCGACCTCGGTGCCGACGCCGTCGCCGCGCGGCTCTCGATGAGCGATCGCACGCTGCGCCGGCGCCTGCGTGAGGAGGGGACGAGCTATCAGGGCGTGCTCGACGACGTGCGATCGCAGCTGGCGCGCCGCTATCTGGCGAACGAGGCGCGCGCGATCGACGAGGTCGCGGTCCGCCTCGGATTCTCCGATGCGAGCGCCTTCACGAAAGCCTTCCGGCGCTGGACCGGAAAGAGCCCTGCCGATTTCGCGCGCGCCCGGTCGTCGTAGCCCGCGCTGACCGGATTCGACCAGAAGCCAGGCCGCACCGGACAGGTCTCGCCTCGGGATGGCCATCTAGTCTCGAGCGCGCGGAGAACAACGCCGAGGTCCTGCTCGAGGAGATACGATGAGCGCGGCGCAACCGATTCCTGTGCTCGTTGGGGTCGGGCAGCTCTTGCAGCGAGCGGACGATCCCAGCCGCGCTGCCGAACCGCTCGCGATGATGGCGGCCGCGCTCGAACAGGCGGCCGAAGACGCCGGCGCCCCGAAACTGCTGCAGCGTGCGAACTCGATCTACGTGATTCGTGGGATGTGGCGCTACGGAGATCCCGGACGCGAGCTTGCGCGCCGGCTCGGCGCGACGCCCGGCGAGACCGTCGGAACCCCGTACGGGGGCAACTTCGCGCACGCCTGTGTGATCGATGCGGCGCGTGAGATCGAGGCCGGGCGTCGCGACGTCGTACTGGTGACCGGGGCGGAGAACGGTCGCAGCCAGGGACAGGCGCAGCGGCAGGGCGTCGTGCTCACCGAGACCGAAGCGCCTGGCAGCCCCGATCGGAAGATCGCCGAGGACAAGGCGATCTTTCACGACGCCGAGCTCGCGCGCGGGATGAACAGCGCCAGCGACGTCTTTGCGATCATCGAGAGCGCGATCCGCTTCGCGAACGGCGAGACGCTCGAGGCTCACGCGCGGCGCATCGCAGCGTTGTGGGCCGGCTTCAATGCGGTTGCTCGGGACAATCCGCATGCGTGGATCCGCCAGCCCTACACGGCGCAGCAGATCGGCGAGGTCTCGCCCGACAACCCGATGATCTCGTATCCCTACTCGCGGTTGATGAACGCCAACGCCCGTGTGGACATGGCAGCCGGTCTGATCCTCTGCTCGCTCGCAATGGCACGCAGCGCGGGCGTGCCCGACGAAAAGCTCGTCTTCCTGCACGCCGCGACGGAAGCCAACGACAGCAACTTCCTGTCCACGCGCCAGGACCTTCACCGCTCGCCCGCGGTGCGCATCGCGGGAGCGCGCGCACTCGAACTCGCCGGGACGACAATCGCGGCGATCGGGCACTTCGACCTCTACAGTTGCTTTCCATCTTCGGTGCAGGTCGCCGCGGCGGAACTCGGCATTCCCGAGGGCCGCGCGCTCACCGTCACGGGCGGACTCACTTTCGGCGGCGGGCCGATGAACAGCTACGCGCTGCACGCGGTTGCGCGGATGGCCGAGGTCGTCCGTGAAAAGCGCGGTTCGCTCGGACTCGTCCACGCGAACGGCGGCTGGCTCGCCAAGCACGCGATCGCGATCTACTCCGCCGAGCCGTCGAAGGATGGTTTCCGCTACGAGAACCTGCAGCCGCAGGTCGATGCGTTCCCGCTGCGCGAGGCGCTGCTCGACTGGGACGGTCCGGTGACCCTCGAGGCCTACACCGTAGCGCACCAGAAGGGGCAGCCTCGCATCGCGCACGTCGCCTGCCTCACCGACGCTGGGCAGCGCACCTGGGCGACGATCGAGGATCCCGCGCTGCTCGCGGCAATGATGCGCGAGGAGTTCTGTGGCCGGCGCGGGCGCGTCGACGGCCACGGCAAGCTGCAGGTCGACCCGGTAGCCGGAGAACCGTGAACGATGCCCGCCAGCCATTTCTCTTCCCGTGATCCTGCCTTCAGCCCGCAACAAGTCGGGCAATGCGCGCGCATCATCGACGGCCTTCGGAAGATCAACGCCAAGATCGTGCGTCGCTCCGGGCCGCTGGACTCGCTGATCGCCGCCGCCGATCGGGTGGAAGCGTTGCTCGCGTCGCTGGACGAGGTCACGCAGGCGAGGGCGCCGCAGTCCTTTCGCTTCGCGTTCGATCGCGCCCATCCCAACGACGTGCTGCCGTTCAACCCGGCGACGGGAGCGTTCAATCCGATCGCATCGAAGCTGGAGATGGCGCTGGAAGGAGAGACGCTGGTCACGCACCGTGAATTCTCCAACTGCTACGAGGGCGGGCCCGACACGGTGCAAGGGGGGATGATCGCCGCCCTCTACGACCAGCTGCTGGCCTACGCCGTGATGGCCGCAGGGCGGACGGGGCCGACACTGTGGTTGAAGGTGTCCTACCGGAAGCCGACGCCGATCAACCGACCGCTGCGCTTCGAATGCGCCGTGGAATCGATCGACGGAAGAAAGTTCCTGGTCACTGGAAGCTGTCAGTGCGGAGGCGAGAAGCTCTCCGAGGCCCAGGCCTTGATGCTCGCGGCCTATCCGATCGAGGTGACGGGCGGGGCAGGGCGCGCGTGAAGGTCAACGCGAGCCTGATCGCCGACCTCGAGTCGGTGCCGAGCCGGATCCGGGCGATCGAAGCGCTGGGCTACGACGCCGCCTTCAGCGCGGAGATCAACAGCGATCCGTTCTTCCCGCTGCTGCTCGCGGCGGAACACAGCGAACGGGTCGGGCTCGCGACGGCGATCAGTGTTGCCTTCGCGCGCAATCCGATGACCGTGGCGACCCTGGCCCACGATCTCAACCAGTATTCGCGGGGCCGCTTCAGTCTCGGGCTGGGCTCCCAGATCGAGCCCCACATCACGAAGCGCTTCAGCATGCCCTGGTCGCAGCCAGCGGCGCGGATGCGCGAGTTCGTAGTGGCCTTGCGGGCGATCTGGAATTGCTGGCTCGGGGGTGCGGAACTCGATTTTCGCGGTGAGTTCTACCAGCACACGCTGATGACTCCGATGTTCGTGCCCGCGAAGCGCGAGTTCCCGGCGCCTCGCGTGAAGGTCGCCGCGGTGGGACCGCGGATGACCGAGGTGGCCGGCGAGGTTGCCGATGGACTGATCGCCCACGGCTTCACCACCGAGAAGTACCTGCGCGAGGTGACGTTGCCGGCGCTCGAGCGGGGCCTTGCAAAGGCCGGTCGCTCGCGCGCCGACTTCGAGGTCAGCGCGCCGATCATCGTGGTGTCGGGCATGGGTCGCGAGGCTCTTGCGAGGAGCCGGCAGCTCGTGAAGCTGCAGCTCGCGTTCTACGGCTCCACGCCGGCCTACAAGCCGGTCTTGGAGCTGCACGGCTGGGGCGAGCTGCAGCCGGCGCTCAATCGCTTGTCCAAGCAGGGAAAGTGGCAGCAGATGGGCGAGCTGATCTCTGGCGACGTCCTCGACGCCTTCGCGATCGTCTGTGAAGACCCGGGACAGATCGCCGCGCGCTTCGCGCAGCGCTACGGCGACCTGATCGACACCTGGCAGTGCACGGTGGACCTGCCCGATCGCGACGCGCAGTCCGCGTTGCTCCGCAGCCTGCAGCAGGCTCGAGCCCCGCTGGCCCATCGACCGGGATCCGGTCGATCGCCCGTGTGATGGGGCCGAGTGTTCTCACCGACCGGGTCGTCCAGGCCGTCGCAGCCCGGTAGGCTTCACAGTCCGCTGTCGATCGCGAGACGGAACCGTCGCGGGAACTTCGCCCCCGGGTCCTGATCCGTACCAACCGTTCGCGGTCGGACGGTGTTCCGTGCACCGCTATGCTTGCGCGCTCAACCCGGCCCGAACCGGAGACCGCGACCCGCGTGTCGCGCTTTCGGTGACGGACCCGGCGAACCCGTATCGCTATCTCGAGGTGCGCGGACGCGTCGTCGAGACTGTCGAGCAGGGAGGCGGCGAGCACGCGGATCGGCTCGCGCAGCGCTACATGGGTGTCGAGCGCTACCCGTACAACCGGCCCGGCGACGTCCGCGTGATCCTGCGCATCCGTCCCGAGAAGGTGAACACGCTCGGCTGAGCCCGCGGCGCATGAGGTCACCGCCGTGAGCGACCGGACGAGTTCAGGAGCGGGCCGCTTCCTCGATCGCGAGGGCCGCACGGTGCTGGCCTACGTCGGCCGCACGAGCGCGCCGCTCGCCGACGTCTATCACCGCTTGCTGCGCATGCCGTGGTGGCGCTTCGTGTTGATGCTCTTCGGTGTGTACGCGGCGATCACCGCGATCTTCGCCGGTCTCTATGCGCTCGACGCGGGTGCCGTCTCGGGCGTCCGTCCGGGATCGTTCGCGGATCTCTTCTTCTTCAGCGTCGAGACCTTCGCCACGATCGGCTACGGCGTCTTCGCGCCGCAGAGTCTCTACGGGCACGTCGTCGTGATCTTCGAGGCGTTCGTCGGCATGCTGGCGATTGCGCTCGCGACCGGACTCGCCTTCTCGAAGTTCTCGCACGCGACGGCGCGCGTCCTCTGGAGCCGCCACGCCGTCGTCACCCGCTTCGAAGGCGCACCCGTGCTGATGCTGCGCATGGCCAATGCGCGCGACAGCCAGATCGCCCAGGCGCAGCTCCGCGTGATCCTGCTGCGCGACGAGACCACGGTCGAGGGGCATGTGCTGCGGCGCATGCACGATCTGCCGCTGGTGCGCGACTGGAGCCCCGCCTTCGCGCTCACCTGGATGGCGCTGCACCGCATCGACGCGTCGAGCGTGCTCGCCGGCGCCACCGTGGAGAGCCTCGCGGCGGACAACGCGGAGATCGTCGCGAGCCTGATCGGGATCGACGAGACGCTCGGCCAGACGGTGCACGCGCGAACCTCGTACGGCGCAAGCGACATCCACTTCGGCATGCGCTTCGTGGACGTGATCGAGCGCGGTCCCTGGGGTCGGCGGCTCAACTATGGAAAGCTCGACGAGATCGAGCCAGCCTAGGACCTGCGGCGCGCCGATCGCCTGGCTGCGGTCGAAGCGTTCTCAAGACAGCCGATCGACGACGATCTCCCCCGCGCGCACGATCAGATCGAGATGCGCGCCCTGTCCGGCGAGGCGCGAGAGGTCGGTCAGTGGATTGCCGTCCACGACGAGCAGGTCGGCGGCGCCGCCGGGCTGGATCACGCCGAGCTCGCCGGGGCGACCGAGCAGCTCCGCGTTGATCGTGGTGGCGGAGCGAATGATCTCGATCGGCGCCTGCACCGCGGCGCGCAGGCCGAACTCCTCGGACTGCGCATCGTGCGTCTCGCCGAGCAGATCCGTGCCGTAGCCGATCTTCACGCCAGCGCGGATCGCGATCTCGAGCGATCCGATACCGGCATGGAGCACGTCGCCGAGCTTCTTCAGGCTCTCGGCCGGGAATTTCAGCGCGCGGCCGAACTTGGCGATCTGGTCGTAGACCACGAGCGTGGGGACCAGGAAGCAGCCGCGCTCCGCCAGCAAGCGAGCGGCTTCCGCGTCGATCAGGTTGCCGTGCTCGATCGAGCGCACGCCGGCGCGCGCGGCGCGCGTGATCGCTTCCGGGATGTAGGCATGCGCAAACGCATAGGTGCGTCGTGCGCTCGCTTCCTCGACCGCGGCGCGGATCTCGTCCTCGGTGTACTGGACCATGTCGATCGGGTCGCTCGGCGTGGCGACCCCGCCGCCCGCCATCACCTTGATCTGCTGCGCGCCGGCCTTGAGCTCTTCGCGCGCGGCTCGGCGCACGGCGTCGACGCCGTCGGCGACGTGGGAGAACGAGGACGATTGGATCGAGCAGGCGCAGAGCTGCGGGTGCTGGCTCACGGGCGCGGTGTCACCGTGTCCTCCGGTCTGCGAGAGCACGCGCCCGGAACGGAACACGCGCGGACCGCGAATCAGCCCCGCCTGCAGCGCCTCCTGCAACCCCGCGTCGAGCCCGCCGGCGTCGCGCACGGTCGTGAAGCCGCGCAGCAGCATGCGTTCGAGGACGGTCTTTGCCTCGATGCCGATCCGCGTCGCAGCGCGGCGGCCCATCGCGGCGAGATCCATCGTCGTGATCGCGGCGTGGACATGCGCGTCGATGAGCCCGGGCATCAGCGTGCGGCCCTTCGCATCGAAGACGGCGACGTCGCGACCGACGGCGAGACGCCGGCCGCCCTCGGCGACCTCGACGATCCGGTCGCGCTCGACGCGCACCGAGGCCCCAGCGCGGAGCTCTGCTGCGACGGGATCGAGCAGCGCGGCGTTCGTGACGACGAAGTCTGTCATGGGGTCTCCCGGTGGACACGCGTGGCGAAGAGCATCGCTTCGAAGCGCCGCGCAGCATAGTCGGGAGTGCCTCGCCGGCGCCGCGCGTCGGCGCTCGGTCGACTTCGAGGCGGAGCGGCCCGGCATCCGCGACTGGCAAGCTCTACGAGCGCCTGCTCAAGAACCGTTACGGGGCGCATTCCACGCGAGGCGCCGGCGGTCTGCTCGCCGTCCGACGCAGAGGATTGCCGCGACGGCAGCGGCACCGACCGCGCCGGCGCGGGGCAACGACAAAGAATGGTTGGTTCTGGACCCACGGCTGGGGCGCCAGCGATTCCGTTGCCAAGAGATGAAGCGGGACGTGGTAGTTGTTCGTGACCGGGTAGGGGCCCAGCCAAGCCGCCGCTGACGCACAGGCACGAAGGAGTGCAACACGCGGAGATACCCGGGCCGATCGCTGGGATTCCCGCTCGAAGGCTGGACCACGGCGGCCGCGACGCCCGCGTGACGGCGGGCCGCGTGGATCGCCTCACCGCACCGGGTTCGTCCCCAGCGCCTCCAGCGCCCACTCGTAGAGGCGCATGCCCACCGAACGGATCGGCTCCGGGCCGAGATACGGCATTCGCTTGTTCACGATCGGGAGCTTCGTGAGGGCATCCGGCTCGCCGGCGACCAGACGCGCGAGGATCATGCCCGCGAGCTGGGTCATCACGACGCCCTCGCCGTTGAAGCCGACCGCGTAGAAGACGTTCTGCAGGCCGTCGAGGTTCCCCACCGACGGCACGAAATCGCGCGTGAACGCCATCGTTCCGCCCCATTCGTTCGTGAAGCGGATGCCCTCGAGCTGGGGGAAGGTCGTCAGCAGGCTCCGCTTCAGCTTCTCGATCGAGGGCCGGTAGTTCCCGGTGCTGGGCGCACTGTCGTAGAAGTAGGGCGAACTCTCACCGCCGAAGACGATGCGGCCGTCGGCGCTGCGCCGCAGATACATGAACTGCACGCGCTCGTCGGAGAGGCCCTCGCGACCGGACCAGCCGATCGCTTCCCACTGCGCCGCGGAGAGCGGCTCGGTCGCGACCACGTAGTTGCAGAGCGGAAGGATGCGATCGCGGAACAGGCCGAGCTGCGGCGCGTAGCCGTTCAGCGTGACGACCACCTGCGGCGCCTCCACCTCCGCGAACTCGGTCGTCAGGCGCACGCTGGATCCGGGCTCGATGCGCAGCACCTTGGAGCGCTCGGAGACGACGACCCCGAGCGACTCGATCGTGCGTCGCATGCCGAGCGCGAGCTTGGCGGGGTTCAGGATCGCGGGCCCCGGAAGGCGCAGCGCTCCCACGAAGCGCTCGGAATGCACGATCTTGCGCAGCGCCGCGCTGTCGAGGAGCGACGACTCGATCCCCATCGCATCGAGGCGGCGCTTCTTCTCCGCGAGTCCGTCCAGGTGCGCCTGCTCGGTGGCGAGTTCGAGGCTCCCGTTGTGCTCGAACTCACAGTCGACGCCGTGCTCGCTGACGAACGCGCCGATCTGACCGAGGCCGAGCAGCGTCGCGTCGTAGTACGCGCGTGCGCCTTCGGGCCCGTGCGTCTGGTACACGAACTCGAGGCCCGGCATCCCCGGATCCGCGAACCCGCCGTTGCGCCCACTGGCGCCATAACCGCAGCGCGCGCCCTCGAGCAGCACGATCCGCTTCTCGGGGAAGCGTCGCGCCAGGTGGTACGCGGTCGACATGCCCGCGAAGCCGCCGCCCACGATCGCGACGTCTGCCTTGTGGCGGCCGCGCAGCGGTGGCCGAATCGGCTCTTCCCCCATCCCCGCCGACTGCATCCAGAAGCTGTCGACGTAGAACTCGTAGAGAGCCGGCGGGCGATCCGGATCGTTCGTGAGCAAGCGCCGCGGGAGTACGGCCGCCGCCCACACGCCCGCTCCGCCCACTGCGGTGCCGGTCAGAAACGCGCGGCGCGAGATGCTGCGCGCCTCGCGATCTCGCTCACTCATGCGCCTCCCCTCGCGGTTTCGATGCTCAGTGGCTCGCGCGCCAGGGATCCCAATCGGCTACGAGCGGCGGCAGCCGGCCCGGATCGCCGATCCGTTCGCCGCTGCGCAGCATGCCCAGCAGGTCGGCTTCGAGAACCGCGCTCGCGGCGATGACACCGCTGCGCAGCACGCCGCCGATGCCGTGACCCGAGGGCGTGCTCGCGCCGGCGAGAAAGAGCCCGCCGACGTCGGTCGCGGGCCCCATGCGCAGCGGGCCCATCTGGTCGGTCGCGAACTCGATGCCGTAGGACGTTCCGCCCGTCGACTGCGTGAAGCGCTCCTGTGTCACGGGCGTCGCGGACTCCTTCCAGACCACGTGTTTCCCGAGTCCGGGGATCACGTCCTCCGCGATGCCGATCAGCCGTTCCACCAGCTCCCGCTTGATGCGCCGGTATTCGGTGTCGAGGTGGTAGCGATTGCTCTTCGCGTCATGGGGCCCCTTCTCGACGTGCCAGAGCGCGTACTCGCGCGGGACCAGCGTCATGATCTGGAGGTTGGTGTGGCCGCGCGGCGCGAGGTGTGGGTTGGTGGGATCCTTGAGCGATGCCGCCGTGACGTAGGCCAGCGGCGTCGACGTCATCGTGCCGCTCTCCAGTTCCGCGTAGACGGCTTCGAGGTCGTAGCTGCCCCAGATCCAGTAGTTGGTGTTGGGGACGCCGAGGCTGGCCAGATCCACGTCGAGATCGAGGTAGGCCGCGAAGAGCGGGAGCGACATGCGGAAGCCGCGCACGCGCTCCACCGACGCGGACTCGAAGTGTTCGGCGCCGACCAACTCGAGCACGGTGCGCTTCAGGTCCGCGTTCGAGACCACGACCGGTGCGTCGATGCGCTCGCCCCCCTTCGCCAGCACGACACCGCGCACGCGGCCGCCTTCCACGACGATGCGCTCGACTGCGGCGCGCACGCGTACCTCGCCGCCGTAGGCGCGGATCGCCTCGATCAGCCGCGCCGCCATCACCTGGCCGCCGCCTTCGGGATAGAACGCGCCGCGCATGTAGTGATCGGTGAGACCGGCCGCGAGCATCGCGGGCGTCTTCGACGGTCGCACCGCGTAGTCGCCCTGTTCGCCGAGCAGCACCGCCTGCGCGCGCTGCGAGAGTCCGTGCGCGGAGAAGAGCTCCGTGATCGGCCGCAGGCCCCACTGCGCGACGTTCGGCGCCGACGCGAAGAGTTCCGCCATTCCGATGTCCTGATTCTGCAGCCGGCGGCCCTGCTCGCCGATCTCGCGCATCAGATCCACGACGCGGCCGAGCGGCAGAGCCTCGTCCGGAAAGGTCTCGAGCAACCGCGCCCGGTAGCGATCCCAACCGACCGGCACGCGGAAGCGCAGATCGGGGAAGACCAGCGTCGAGAAGCCGTCCGGATCGAGCGGCCGGAACACGATGCGTTCCGCGAGCCCGACGCCGTTCAGGATGCGCGTGATGAGACCGTCCGGACCGCACTCGCCGATGTAGTGGATGCCGACGTCGAACTCGTACTCGTTGCCGCGCACGGTGCGGCGGAACACCTGCGAGTTGCCGCCGGCCACCGCGTGCGACTCGAGCACCAGCGTGCGCTGGCCCGCCGCACACAGATACGCGGCGCACGCCAGCCCGCCGAGTCCAGATCCGACGACGACCGCATCCCAGTCCTGTCGCATCGAGCGCCTCCACACGAGTACGTGGTGCAAAGTACCACGCCGGCAGCGTACGATCTCGCTGCGTTCGGCTTCGACCGCTGGATCGTCGGCGAAGCGACTGGATGCGGCACACGAGGAACGGAGCACGCCCATGACGCGATCGGGGAAGGTCGTCCTCATCACCGGCGCCTCGTCCGGCTTCGGCAAGGCGATTGCCGAAGCACTCCACGCGCGTGGATTCTGCGTGTACGGGACCACGCGAGCGGTCCCCGCGCCAGAGACGGATGGCGGCTACCGGTCGATCGCGATGGACGTCGACAGCGACGTGACCGTGGCCGAAGGCGTCGAGCGGATCTTGCGTGAACAGGGGCGCATCGACGTGCTCGTCAACAACGCCGGGTTCGGCCTGGCGGGCGCGATCGAGGACACGACGGTCGAGGAAGCGCGTGCCCAACTGGAGACCAACTTCCTCGGCACGCACCGCCTGTGTCGCGCCGTGCTGCCCAGCATGCGCGAGCAGCGCAGCGGGCGCATCGTCAACATCAGCTCGCTCGCCGGACTCGTGAGCGTGCCATTCCAGGCGTTCTACTGCGCGACCAAGTTCGCCATCGAGGGCTACACGGAGGCGCTGCGCATGGAGGTGCGTGCTTTCGGCGTTCACGTATCGATGGTCGAACCGGGAGACTTCGCGACCGGTTTCACCGCGAAGCGGCGCATGGTGCGTGCGAGCGGTCCCTCGTCGGCCTACGACGAGCGCTGCGGCGCCGCCATCGGCCGCATGGCCGAGGACGAAGCTCGCAATGCGGACATCGGGCCCGTGGTGCGCAAGGTGATCGCGGTCGTCGAATCGGAGAAGCCGCGATTGCGCTACCCGGTGGCGAACCGACTGCAGCGCGCGGTGGTCGCGCTGCGGCCGGCGCTGCCTGCGAGCTGGTTCGAGTCCCTCATGATGGACAACTACAGGATCCGCTGAACCAGGGACGAAACCCGCGTGGAAAACATCGATGTCCTCCCGCAGCGCGCTCCTACACTGCGCTGCCGGGAACGTGCTGCCCATCGGAACCCGCTTCATCTCATGCGGGTACTTCCGCTGCTCCTCGCCGGCTGCGGCAGACTCGACGCGCTTCTCTACGAGCCGCCCATCACGCCCGCGCAGTGGTGCCAGCAGCGGCCGTGCGTCGAGCTCTCTTCCGGAAGCATCCTGAACGAGCCTTTTGGCACCGCGCTGGTCTTCTCCCTCGCCGGGCTCTGGATCGCCGCCGGTGTCTACGAGTTCCTGATTCGTGACGCCCAGAGGTCGCGGGTGTGGCTCGCCATCGCGCTGATCCTCGGCGGCATCGGTGCCGCGCTCGCCGGCACGAGCTTCCAGGCCTTCAGCTACGAACTGAAGTGCGCCGGGCGCGAGCACTGCCTGTGGACCAATGGCTTCGAGATCGGATACAACCTGGCACAGGCCGCCAGCGTGAGCGCCATGCTGATCGCGGTGGCCTACGCCTGCACCACGGGTCGCGTGCGACGCGGCCTGATCCGCTACTCGATCGCGAACGTCGTCGCCTACTTCGTCGTGACAGCAGTTGGCGTCGTACGCGCCGAGCGCTTCCTGCTCTCGTTCGACATGCTGATGCTCTTCGCGCTCCCCGGGCTGATCGCCGTGCTCGCGATCAGCGGCCTGCGCTACCGGCGCCTCCGCGACGGCATGGATCTCGCCCTCCTCGGCGCGGGGGTCTGGCTCGTCGCCACCTTCGTCGCCTACTACGGCTACTACGCCGCTGGCCTCACGCAGGCGTTCTGGAAGGGTGGGCAGGGCTTCTACTTTTCCGAGAACGACGTCCTTCACATCGGTATGGCCCTCTGGATCGTCTACGTCGCGCTGTTCCTGGCACGGCGGCTCCGCGATGCCGACGACACCGGCACTGCCTTCGAGCACCGGCTCGCTGATGGCGAGCCGTGAGGGTGGAGGGGGCATGTT
>Ga0315287_10005279_pt1 | contig 12706 bp, 10 predicted proteins | sample YL17G11_0_MG_FD_205037 | JGI IMG/M metagenome (GOLD analysis project Ga0315287, IMG submission 205037) | Sediment microbial communities from Yellowstone Lake, YNP, Wyoming, USA - YL17G11_0 | ecosystem: Environmental > Aquatic > Freshwater > Lake > Sediment | place: USA: Wyoming | collected...
CGTCCGTCTGTAATGTTGGGAACGCACTCGACCAGCGGCATCGGGTCCTCCACCAGACGCGTAGCCTAGCGCACGCCGGCGCGCTTGTGAAACGCCGCGGAGGCTAGCGGGTAGCCTCCGTGATTTGGCTGGGCGCGGGCTTCCGGCAGACCGGGACGAGGTCCTCGCGCGACGGCTTGCCGCCGGGCTCGAATACCTTGAGCTGGAAACGTCGCCAGTCAAAATCGTTCGAGCGGAACATCTCGACGGAAAATCCCGCATTGGTGAATCTCGCCAGGTAGTCCATCCCCGGTGACCGCATGTGGCCGTGCTCTTCAGGCCGGGGTGCCGGGTACTCGACGGTGACGTCACCGGAGATCGGCACCGGCAGGATCGCCATGCCCTCCGGGGCGAGGACCCTGTGAATCTCCTCGATTGCGGCCAGGTCGTCCGGGATGTGCTCTAGGACATGGCTTGCATACAGCACGTCCACGGCGGCGGAGGGCAGGGGCAGGTGTCGGAGGTCTGCCCTTACCGTCACGCCAGGCATATCGAGGTCGGTCGAGAGATAGCGGCGCGCGGAACGCCTCAGCACGGGGGCGATGGCGTTCTCGGGGGCGACGTGAACGGCCAGCCCGATCGGATCGGCGGGCAGCACCCGACGCAGCACTAGCACCTGTAGGCGATGGCGCTCGAGGGCTCCGCAGGCGGGGCAAAGCGCGTGTACGCGCCGGTTGAAGGTCAGCAGAGGTCCGTGCCAGCGGCAGACCGGGCAAGACCACCACGGCGACAAGACAAGAAGGGGCCGTCGGGCAAGGAGTCGGGCGAGCCGTATCAGGTGCCTGATCGGCATCTCAGCCCATCTCCAACGGCTCGCCGCGGTCTTCGATTCTCATGCGGTTGCGGCGCTTCCCATAGATCATGCGCAGGAGCGCCCGCCGGAGCGGCGAGAGCGCGATGATCCTCATGATCGCGGCTTTCAAGTGATTTGGGTAGCATCGTCTCGCCCAGTCGAGAGCGTCAGCGGCTGCGGCTATGTCGCCAGTCCACGCGGCGAGGACTCCCCACCAGTAGGCCTCGTCGGCGAATGCCTTCCGATGCACCGGCGCGCGCGAATGTGCCAGGCGCTTGTCAAAGAACGGTCGGTAACGGCGGAAACGCTCTCCCGGCTCACTGGCGCTTATCTGACCCAACCGGTGGACGCGGTAGGTACCGAGAACCTCGGCGACGGGATCAAGCACCCGATGTTCGGCGAGCCGCACCCACAAGTCCCAGTCTTGGGCGCCCGGGAGGGTCTCGTCGAAGCCATTGACCGCGCGGACCGCTTCCGTCCGACACAAGACGAAGCTGGTGGGCCCGACCACGTTGCTCAGCAGAACCTGGTCTTGGGAGGGGCTTGATTGGGCTGGCGGGGCGATCCGCACAGCTCCGTCGGGGAACGCGATGCGGTAACCCGGGAACAGAGCGACGACCTCAGATTGCGCGATAAGCGCACGAGGCGACATGATCTCGATGAAGTTCTCGTCCCAGAGGTCATCATCGTCGTGAAACACGATCCAGGGTGCTGTGGCGAGCCGAAGGCCGGTGTTACGGGCTCCCGGAGCGCCAGTGCGCCGCTGGTTGATTACCACCTCGAGCGCAGGGTGGCCCGGGAGACCGCGGCGCACGTCCGAAGTACCGTCGTTGACCACGATCACCCTGCCGAGCCGTCCGCGCTGCGCGAGGACGCGCTCGACTGCTTCACCGAGCATCCGTGGCCGGTCACGAGTGGGAATCACGACATCGACGCGTAGGGTAATCACCGCCGCTGCCTAACGGCGCGCGCATACAGCTCGATGAGGTTCTCCGTGAGCGTGTCTAAGCTCCGGTTCTGTGCCACGTACTCGCGCGCCGCTCGCCCGATTTGGCGTGCCAGCTCTGGTCTCCGATGGAGCTCCTCGAGGTACGAGGCGAGGGCCTCCGTGTCTCCCTCCGCGGCCAGGAGACCGGTCCTTCCGTGCTCCACGAGCTCGGGTATGCCGGCGTGCCAGGTTGCTATCACCGGCAGACCGAGGCTCATTGCCTCAAGGATAGCGACGGGCTGGCCCTCCTCGTCGCCGTCGCGACCGGTCTTGCTGGGCTGGAGTGCGACATCGGCGTTCTGCATGGCCGACAGCACCGTGTCCAGGTCTACCGCTCCCCCGAACTCAACTTTGAGATTAAGGGGCGCCTGATCCGAGAGCCGTTTGAGATCGGAGGCAAGCGGGCCGTCTCCGAGTATCTTGAGATGGACCGTGAGCTTGGGCTGCCACGAGGCGACCAGCGCCGCCGCGGCGATGGCGTCATCGAACCCCTTCTTCTCGACGAGGCGGCCGACGGACACCAGCCGCAGTTGCCCTGGCAAGCGATCGAGCGTCGCTGGTGGCTGATCCACCCAGTCAACGGCGTTGGGGTGGATCGCAATCTTCTCGGCAGGAGCGCCCAAGGATAGTAGCTTCCTCTTCCCGTACTCCGAGACCGCAATGAGAAGATCGGCGCGCCGGAAGAGGCGTTCGTAGCACCGCGGTCCGTGAACGCGCACCGGCGCGACGAGGTCGTTGGCGTGGAACGTCACCACGAGACATCGTCCGATCCCCGCGTCCCGCCATCGCAAGCCGTGAAGCCCTGCGGGTCCGAAGTGGCAGTGGATGACGTCATAAGTGCCGCGTGGTCCGAATCGGGCCGCCTCGAAGAGCGGGCGAAGGGTAACGGCATCGCGGCCATGTTGACGGAGCGAGACCGCGCGGAGTGCACGAGTAGGTCGGGAAGCGGCGAGCCGGGCGAGCACGATGGGGGCGGCGATGATTCTCGCCGTTGGGTTTTCGGGCACGCACAGATGGATGGTTCGCGCGGCGAGGTCCCAGGCGCCAGCGCGACCATGAGCCTCGGCGAAATCACCGAGCTCGATCGTGGCCACCTCGGTATCATGGCCGGCGGTAAGCAAACCGATTACGTGCCGGAGGACGAAGGTCTCCGAGCGGACTGGGAAGCGCATCGCACCGACAAGAACTCGCAATCTTCGAGAGGTTAGCATGCACTGGGACGACACGTTGGCGCTCGGAGAGAACGCCGAATGCTGTTTGAAGGAAGAGCGGGGTCAGCGTTGAGTTGATGCGAGTGGAATCGTCAGAAATGAAAGCGAGCCAATCCAGGTGGGCAGCGCTCCTCGCCGCTGGACGCGCGGGCTCCGGCACGGCTAGCATGATCGTTGCTCGAGTGCCGAAGATGCGGGCCCTTCTCGCTCCTCGCTACGGTGTTCCGACGCTGGATACGTTCCTCCACCGCCGGGCGATTATGACGGCGCTCTGCCGGCAGCTAGGGAATTTCCGTGGCACGGTGTTGGATATCGGCTGCGGCGAGATGCCTTACAAGGCGCTTCTTATGGCGCCCCCGAGCCGTGCCACGCGCTATATTGGGCTCGATCTCGGAGGCGACAGGTACGGTGCGTTTCCCGACCTAATCTGGGACGGCAGCACCATTCCGTTGGCCTCCTCATCGGTGGAGTGCGCGCTGGCGACGGAGGTTCTAGAGCACTGTCCCTCCCCCGTCCAGGTCGTCGCTGAGGCCTGTCGAGTGCTCGTGCCCGGCGGGCTGCTGTTCTTCACGGTGCCGTTTCTCTGGCCACTCCACGAGGTTCCACACGATGAGTACCGCTATACCCCGTTTTCCCTTCGCCGTATCCTGGCCGAGGGGGGGTTCGATCGCGTCGAGCTCGCAGCGTTGGGAGGTTGGGACGCGGCTCTGGCGCAGATCCTTGGGCTTTGGGTGCGTCGCCGGCTCTGCTCCTCCTGGAAGCACAGGCTACTGCGATCTGTGCTGTCGCCGCTGGCCCTCCCAGTGATCTGGCTGCTCGCCAAGGTCGACCGGCCACCCGGGGAATTCTGCGAGAGCAGCATGATCACAGGGCTGGCTGGCGCTGCCTTCAAGCCCGGCACGTGAGCTCGCCATGGTGTTAGTGTTCACTCAATGAGAGGCGACGGCTGTGACACCGATAGCCTGTCGGTCGCTGGCCTCGACATCGAAAGCCCAATAGGCGAGGGTCTTCGTGCGGCCTTCGCAGATGAAGTCCATGTCGGCTGCATCATCGAGAAATACAAAAGCGACTACGGTCTCGACGTCTCCAGCTACTTCGGTTCCCGGCAGGCCGTCAAGGTCTATCGCTGCTGCCGGACCGGCTATCGGTTCTACTACCCTCACAATCTAGCGGGGCGGGAGGATTTGTACGCTGCCTTGCAGCAACGGCCCGGATACTACCGCTTCAAGTGGGAACACCAGATCGCCTTGCGGTACGTGCACGCTGGCGAAAATGTGCTCGAGGTCGGGTGCGGCGGCGGTCTCTTCCTCGAACAACTCAAGCTCCGGGGCATCGACGGCCTGGGCTTGGAGCTCAGCTCCGACGCGGTCGCCGAGGCGGCGAAACGGGGTGTCACGGTTCGGCGTGCCCTGCTCGCCGAGCACGCCAGCGAGGGTACCGTCCATGATGCCGTCTGCGCATTCCAGGTCCTTGAGCACGTCCCGTGTGTGGGGGCATTCATCAAGGACGCACTGACCGTGCTCAAGCCTGGCGGAGCGTTCATCGTCGGAGTCCCCAACTCAAACCCTTACCTTTATCGCTACGAGAAGGACCATACCCTGAACTTGCCGCCGCATCACATGGGACTGTGGGATGTCTCAGCCCTGCGCAATATCACGTCGATCTTTGGTCTTCGCTTGAAAGCACTTCACGTCGAACCATTGCGAGCCGAAGAGTACGCTCACTACTACGCGCTCGCGACAAAGCACGCGCCTACGCCTGCCGGTCGCCTGTTCGCGGCTGCCATGGCCGCCGTGCCCAAGCTGCTATTTTCTCGTTCCTTGTCTGCCGCCGCGCGGGCCGCGATTGGTCACCTATGCCAGGGCAGAAACCTCCTTGCGATTTACGAGAAGGGCGGGCAGCCTGTCCGGGTTTGAGCTTGGCGGGGAAACAGGGTGCGGCCTCGTGGTCTGCGCTTTCATCCGGCCCCCCAATCGTACTCAACTGAGGTAGGTCTGCCACCTGCCGGGATCTGTCAACTGCTGCCGCGCGTTTCGTTCGACTTCGTAGTGCTGCGCCCGCGGATTACGGCGAGAGGTTATCGAGCTGAGTCAGGCCGCAGGTCGTGCCTCAGGGACCAGTAGAACTTGGCGGTCCCGAACGCACCCAGCATGACCACGAGGTAACACGCTGAGAACACGCCGGCGATAGATGCCAGTTGGGCCGCGGCAGACCAGCTTCCAAGTCCACCTTCGAGGAGCAGGAGACTGGCCCCTGCGGCAACCCCGGCCGACGTGAACTGGCGCCAAACCGCGCCGATGATGTCCCTCGGCGAGACCGGCGTGCCCTTCGTAACGTAGAACAGGCACGGTACGAAGAGGAGAAAACTGACAGCAGCATAGGCAGCGGCCACTGTGTCGGGTCCTCCCGAGAGACCGACAAGGAACGAACCCACTATCACAGGCGTGGCAAAGATCGACCATCGGAACAGCCGGTCTGGCCTACCCCCGGCGATCAGCAGCCAGCCCGTGGTGTTGAGCACGACCTGCGGGAACGCCGCGAGCGAGAGAAACCGGAAAATCGGTGCCGAGGGCTGCCAGGCACGGCCGAGGACCACCTCGATGATCGGTCCGGGCACGAGGGCCAGGATGCCAACCAACGGTACGGTCAGGAAAGTCGTGAGCGACAGCACCTTCAGGTAGGCGGCTCGGAACCGTTTCGGGTCGTCTTGTAGTCGGCTCAGGCTCGGTATGGCTACGGCCGCGATCGGCGCGTTGACTTGCTGCAACGGTAGGAGCAGTAGCGAGTACGCCTTGCTGTAGAGGCCGAGCAGCCTCTCGTTCCAGTACCAGCCGATCAGGGCGTTGTCAAGATTCCTTGCAAAGTAGTTCGAGACATTGAACGCTGTCACGTAACCGCCGAAAGTCAGCGCGGAGCGTGGCCGTGCCCGCCAGGAGGGAGCTCCGGGCCGCCAATCGCATGCCGTCCAGACTGCGACCAAGGTGACGGCGGCGCCGGTGAGATTCCCGAGCACCAGCGACCAGTGCCGGCCCCCGTGCAGTGCTGCGAGGATCGCTGCCGAGGTACTTGCCACAAGGGACAGGACATCGATCGCTCCCAGCTTGATGAACCGCATCTCACGGCGGAGCAACGCTTGGTGCTGCGTGCTAAGACCGCCAAGAAGACAGGGAACCGAGAGAAGGAGGGTAATCCACAGGAGCCTGTCGTCACCGTAAAAGAAAGCCACCAAGGGGCTCAAGGCGGCGAAACCAACAGTTACGCAAGCGCCAAAAGCTGCATTGATCCAGAACAGGCTACTCAGCTCCTCGTGACTCAGGTGAGTTTTTTGTACGGTTGCCGTCGAAAGACCGAAGTCGCGAATCAGGGTGGCCAGGCCGGTGAAGGCGGTAACCATGGCCACAAGGCCGAAATCGCTTGGTGTGAGCAACCGCGCCAAGACCACCTGGGAGATCATGCCGATCATGAGCGAGAAGCCCTGGGCTGTCAGGCTTGCGGCGCTGCCGCGGACCGCACGCCGCCGCAGCTCCTCCGTCGAATGCTCGTCGAGGTGCTGACTACCTGGGCGGGCTGCCATGGGTTCTGCTGCTGAGGGTGTGCTGAGGAGGTGAGCCAAGCTCCTCCGAGCGCACCATCATTCGCACGAGCTCCAGGAAGCGGATCCGCGGTCGCCAGCCAAGCCGGGCGGCGGCCTTGCGCGGGTCGGCCTGCAGCGCCTCGACCTCGGCCGGCCGGAAGTGCCGCGGGTCGACGACGACCAGCGTGCGTCCGGTCGCGGCGTCGGCGCCCGTCTCGGCAGTTCCGGACCCGGACCAGCGCAGGCGAACTCCGGTCTCGGCGAACGCCGCCTCGCAGAACTCGCGCACCGAGTGGGTCTCGCCGGTGCCGACCACGAAGTCATCGCCCTGCTCCTGCTGCAACATCAGCCACATCGCTTCGACGTAGTCGCCGGCAAAACCCCAGTCGCGCCGCGCCTCGAGGTTGCCGAGGGCCAGCGGCTCCTGCCGGGCGGCCGCGAACTCGGCGACGGCGCGGGTGATCTTGCGGGTGACGAAGTTCTCGCCGCGCCGCGGCGACTCGTGGTTGAAGAGGATGCCGTTGCTGCAGAACATCCCGTACGCCTCGCGGTAGTTCACCGTCGCCCAGAAGGCGTACATCTTGGCGACCGCGTACGGCGAGCGCGGGTGGAAGGGAGTGCGCTCGTTCTGCGGCGCTTGCTCGGCCTTGCCGTAGAGCTCGGACGAGGATGCCTGGTAGAAGCGTGCCAGCGGCGCCACCTGGCGGATTGCCTCGAGCACGCGGATGGTGCCCAGTGCAGTCGCCTCGCCGGTGTAAGTGGGCTGCAGAAACGAGATGCCAACGTGCGACTGAGCCGCCAGGTTGTACACCTCGTCGGGCTGGCTCGCGGCCACCACGTTGTGCAGTGAGTCGGCGTCGGAGAGGTCGCCGTAGTGCAGGAAATAGCGGCCACGGACGCCGGCGTCGTTGCGCAGGTGGTCGATGCGCTCGCGGTTGAACGTCGACGACCGCCGCACGAGGCCGTGCACCTCGTATCCCTTGGCGAGCAGCAGCTCGGCGAGGTAGGACCCATCCTGTCCGGTTATCCCCGTAATCAGCGCGCGTTTCACATGACGATTGTAGGTTACGACCGGCCTCGGCCTCAACGCGCCGGCCCCCGCCGGATCCAACGGACGGGCATCTGCCGGTCCCGCCAGCGCCGCGCCTCCTGCGTGACGTCGCGTGCGGCGCGATCGACCCAGGCAAAACGCCCGCTCTCGTGCAGGAGGACGGCGCCGCGCTCGCCGAGGAAGCGAGTGTCGCCGTCGTCGTAGCGCCGCACCACCACGTCCTCGCGTGCGATCACCCACTCGAACAGCGCGGCGGCGTCGATGAGGCCGTAGGGATCGGGATGGCGGACGAAGAACAGCTTGGCCAGGCCCTGCGGCGAGCGGGCGATCGCGCGAAGCGGGTTGTCGACCTCGGCGCGGACCACGGCGACCGGGCGGTCGAGCGGCAGTTGCGGCGCGACCGCCGCGGCCTCGGCGAGCAGCCTCGTGTGAGCGTCCGACACTCTCGCAGCGTCGACGATCTCGTTGCGGACTCCGACGATCCCGGCGCCGAGGAAGAGCACGCCGGTGACCGCCGCGCCTGCCCGGGCAACCCTCGCCACAACCGAGGGCGTTGCGCCGGGAGCGCTCACGATCGTCGCGACGGCCAGCAGTGCCAAGCCCGCGTACGGGATTGCGGTGTAGCGCGTCGGGAGGTACGGCACCAGGAGCGTCGGCAGCAGCGAGGCGAAGGCGAGCGCGATGCCGGCGAGCCCGGCCGGAGAACGCCTGCGAATCGCCTGGCCGACCGCTACGCCGGCGAGAGCGAGGGCGAGCAGCCCGCGCCACGTCAGCAGGAACCCTGCCGGTGTGAACGGCTCGAGGAAGAGAAACGCCGCGAGCATGTGGGGCACCTTGGCCAGAGGCGCGAACGACATCTCGAAGTAGCCCTTGTCGGAGGGGAACGCGAGAAAGTAGATGACGGCGTACAGCGCGGCAGCCCCGAGGAACGGCAGGCTGCGCTTGAGCGCGGCGGCCGGACGGGTGCGGCGCGTTCCCAGCTCGAGGGCGAGCACGAGGATGAACGTGACGACCCACGTCTCCTTGCTTGCGGCCGCCAGCAGCGTCGCCCCGGCGACCGCGGCGACGCGACCGCGAGACCACGTTTCCTCCGGCCCGGGCCAGGCGGCGATCAGCGCGAGCCAGGCCAGCAGCAGCAGGTTCTCGAACCGGATGGCGACCGCGATCGCCGGCTCGCTGGTGAACGGCGTCGCCAGCCACAGGGCGCCGGCGGCGAGGGCGGCGACCAGAGGCAAACCGAGGCGGCGGCCGGCGAGAGCCAGGCCGGCCGCGGCGAGACCCTGCAGAAGCACGTTGGTGAGATGAAAACCCGCGGGCCAAAACCCCCACAGCAGCCGGTCGAGAGCCAGCGTCCAGGTGCTTGCCGGCCGGTAGAAGGAGTCGAGGTCGGCGAGCAGCAGCAACGGGGAGTGCATCGCGCGGTGGGCGTGCTGCACCCACTGGTAGTCGTCGCCCATCAGCGCGAGCGACAGCGCCGGCCAGTACAGCGCCAGCGCCGCCGCCGCGAAGCCGGCGACGATCAGGAGGGGGAGCGCTCGGCGCATTCCACCATTGTGAACGAGAAGCACCGGCCGTGCTCGGCGTCCCGCGGCAAGAGGCCGGAATGCCTCGCCTGCACCTGGTTTCCCATGCTACGGGCCACGGGCCACGGGCCACGGGCCGCGATCTTGCGAAGGCTCAGCGCTCTTCCCGGTAGTTCGGCGCTTCCTTCGTGATCACCACGTCGTGGGCGTGCGACTCTTTCAGTCCCGCGGCGGTGATGCGGATGAACCGCGCCTTCTCGTGCAGCTCGGCGATGGTGCGGCACCCGGCCAGGCCCATCCCGGCGCGCAGGCCGCCGACGAGCTGGGTGAGCTGCATCGCCGCCGAGCCCTTGTACGGCACCATCCCCTCGATCCCCTCGGGCACCAGCTTGGCGGGCTCCTCATCGCCCTGGAAGTAGCGCTCGCGCGCGCCGGCGCCTTCCTTCATCGCGCCCAGCGAGCCCATCCCGCGGTAGGACTTGAACGTGCGTCCCTGGTAGAGGATCTGCTCGCCCGGGGACTCGTCGACGCCGGCGAACAGCGACCCGACCATGATCGTATCGGCGCCGGCCACGAGCGCCTTGCTGATGTCGCCGGAGTACTTGACGCCGCCGTCGGCGATCAACGGCACGCCGGCCTCGCGGCAGGCGCGGGCGCACTCCATCACGGCGGTGATCTGCGGCACCCCGGCGCCGGTGACCACGCGCGTCGTGCAGATCGAGCCGGGCCCGATGCCGACCTTCACGGCGTCGACGCCGAGCGCGATGAGGTCCCGGGCGCCCTCGAACGTGCCGACATTGCCGGCAATCAGAGGTACCGACGAGAACCTCTGCTTGATACGCGCCGCGGCCGCCATCACCACCTCGCTGTGGCCGTGCGACGAGTCGAGGCAGAGCACGTCGACCTTGGCGCCGACGAGGGCGGCGCAGCGGTCGTCGAGGTCGGGGCCGGCGCCGACGGCGGCTGCCACGCGCAGGCGGCCGAGCCGGTCCTTCGAGGCGAGCGGGTACTCCTGCGCCTTCTTGATGTCCTTGACGGTGATCAACCCCTTGAGGTTGCCTTCCTCGTCGACCACCAGCAGCTTCTCGATGCGATGCTTGTGGAGAAGCGCCTTCGCCTGCTCGAGCGTGGTGCCTACCGGGGCGGTGACGAGGCCGTCCTTGGTCATGAAGTCGGTGATTGGCCGGTCGAACTCCGAGCAGAAGCGCAGGTCGCGGTTGGTCAGGATCCCCTTGAGCTGGCCCTGGCGGTCCACCACGGGCAGCCCCGAGATGCGATAGCGGGCCATGAGGTCGAGCGCCTCGCGCACGATCTGGGACGGGCGCACGGTGACCGGGTCGACGATCATCCCCGACTCGGAGCGCTTCACCATGTCGACCTCTTCGGCCTGCCGCTCGACGGGCATGTTGCGGTGGATCACGCCGATGCCGCCGTGCTGCGCCATCGCGATGGCCATGCGCGCCTCGGTGACGGTGTCCATTGCGGCCGAGACGATCGGGATGTTGAGGATGATGTCGGCGGTCAGCCGCGCCGAGACGTCGACCTGGTTCGGATGCACCGACGACCTGGCAGGAAGCAGGAGGACATCGTCGAAGGTGAGCGCCAGCGGGATGTCGTGGTCAGGCATGGCGAAGTGTCCATGATCCGTACCGGCAATGCAAGCGCAGCTTGGGTTACGACGATGCGCCGGTCCGCCGCCCGGTCAGCGGGCGGAGAACGACGTCCAGGGCTGCGACGGCAGGTCGCGGAGCAGCTCCTTCTGCCAGGCGAACTCGGGGTGGCGGGCGAGGTGTTCCGCAGCCACGAACGAGACGCCGCATGGATGGCCGATTGCCGCCTCCAGCTCCATGTGCTCGACGCCGGTCGCGTCCGCGACCTTGGCCTGCACGGTGCCCGCAGGCCCGAACTCGTCCTGCCACGGCTTCATTCCGCGCGGCGACAGGTCCACGTGCCCGCATAGCGTGTGCTCGCTCGGCGCGTCGGTATTGCCTTCGGCGGCATCGACGTGGTCGGCCATGATGAGCTTGGCCGCCGCGACGTCGAGCTGCCCCTTGAGCGTCGGCATGAGCCGCTCGAAGCGCGCCCGCCTGGCGCAGCCCGAGATCGTCGGGTCGGTGGGGATGAACGAGGTCTCCTCCGCGGTCAGCTTGGGGTCGATCGGAAAGTTGGCGCCGGCGAAGTAGCCGTCCCGAGTGCGCTCGAGCGTGACGTGCTTCAAGCCCAGCTCGAGGCGCGCGATCTCGCCGGTTTTGACGTCGGCGAGCAGCCACGTGTTGGCGTAGCCGCCGTTGTTGCCGGCGCGCATGATGCGGTCGAAGTCGTCGATGCTCGCCGCGTACTGCATCGCCTTGCGGGCCCGCACGAACTCCGGCACTCCGCCGGGGTCGAATCCGTGGAACCCGGAGATCGTCGTCTCGGTGATCACGATCCCCGCGTCGTTCATGCCGAAGTCGTCGCCGGAGTGGATCAGGCCGGGGAAGCCGTCCATGAGGATGCGGTGGCCGTTCTCCGGACGGATGTCGAAGATGATGTTCCAGCGCTCGCCCTCGAGGTAGCCGGACCAGTTGTTGTGGGCGATCACCGGCCGGCCGTCGCGCGTCCAGCTTCCTGTGGCGACGAAGGCGCTGCACTTCTCCGGCGCCGACGACTGCTTCTTCGCGTCAAGCACGTCGGTGTAGTAGGTCAGCTCGATGTTTGCGTTGAGCGCGACCACGTCCCAGACGTCCGCATCGACGCTTCGCGCTGCCAACCCGTTCGCGATGCCGCGCAGCTCCTCGCGGTACTCGTCCTCGATGTGAGGCCACAGCACGTCCTTCGCCGCCGTCCGGAAGAACGCCCAGTCGCGCTTGGTCTGATGGGTGATCGAAAGCTTGATCACCTTGAGCGCGTCGTCGATCTCCGCAGCCAGCAGGTAGCCGTGCTGGTAGCCTATCTGTGTCGGACTGCCCTCGAGGCGAATGGGTATCCAGCCGCTTTTCGTCTCCCCCCGTTGCGACCCCTCCAGCCGCGCCCGGGTCGCGGAACGGCACGACAGGATAGCGGCTGCAGCCGCGATGAGGACGCCGACGCCGATCGCTGTGGAGGTTCTCATGCCGCTCATATTACGACACAGTCGCCGCGCCGGGCAGTAGCGCGACCGCCGGCCGCGCGCCGGGGCGGGACGCCGTCACGGGACGAGCCGCAAGGAGTGGGCCGCAGGGCCGGGCAGGAACGGCGACGGCTCGCCGCGCGCCCACGCCGCGTGGCCGGCCCGGTAGAACGGCGACAGCGGGTGGCCGCTCTGGCCGCACGGCATGTGCAGGTAGCCGTCCGCCTCGCGTCCCGGCGACACCGCCATGCGCTCGGACGCACCCGCGGCCGGCGCCTGGAAGCGCGGCATGTTGCCGTCGCCGGGGAGCCGGTCGGCCGGCATGTCGAGCAGCCGGCCGAGCAGCGGCACGGCGCCGCTCAGCGGGTGGCGGATTGCGGTTGTGGTGCGCTCGCCCCAGGGGGGGGCCGCCAGCGGCCGGCCGTCCTTGCCGATGTCG
>Ga0315287_10005281_pt1 | contig 12705 bp, 8 predicted proteins | sample YL17G11_0_MG_FD_205037 | JGI IMG/M metagenome (GOLD analysis project Ga0315287, IMG submission 205037) | Sediment microbial communities from Yellowstone Lake, YNP, Wyoming, USA - YL17G11_0 | ecosystem: Environmental > Aquatic > Freshwater > Lake > Sediment | place: USA: Wyoming | collected...
GTTCGAGCAAGCTTGTGGGCTTGCGAATCTTGCACCGAGGCATCTGGCTGTAGGAGCAATGAGATGCATTGGAATCGCACAGCGTACTATAGTATCATGTGGTCTCGAAGCATGCAGGTACCCTGTCCATGAAGGAAAATTGGAAATCCAAGCTGAAATGTGATCAGAGACATGCAAACGCAAAGGAGAAAGCAATGAGAAGGTTTATGCGAACACTCTGCACACGGGCATTTGTCATGATGCTCCTGGGCCTCGCGTCGCAGGTGCAGGCCGCCGAAAAGGAGGTGAAGGTCTTTATCCTGGCCGGTCAGTCCAACATGCAGGGTAAGGGTTCTATCGAACATCTCGACCAGCTGGTCACAGAAAACCCGACAGAATACGGCCACCTCAAGAAGAATGGGCAGTGGACAAAACGCAATGACGTGTGGATCAAGTACTGGGATAGGAAGGGTGAGCTGACTGTCGGTTATGGCTCACCGGACAATCGCATAGGGCCTGAACTTGGATTTGGCCACATAATGGGTGAAGCGCTCGACAACCAGATATTGGTCATTAAGGTGGCCTGGGGTGGGCAGAGCTTGGCCCTCGACTTCCGTCCCCCCAGTTCCGGCCAGCCGAAGTTTCCAATCAATGAGAAGGTTCAGGAACGGATCGACAGCGGTGAGTATCAAGTGGGCAGGCGTTTCCACGAGATGATCCGGGAGGTCAAGACGACTTTGGCAAATCTGCGGGATTTTTTTCCTGATTACAACAACAGTGGCTACGAAATCGCCGGGCTGGTCTGGTTTCAGGGCTTCAATGATGTGATCAATGATGACTATCGAGAGGAATACGGCAAAAACATGATCAATTTCATCCGCGATGTGTGTAAGGAGTTGGGAACGCCCCAGTTGCCCGTGGTGATTGGCGAACTGGGAATGGACGGCGTGGAAGTGAATCCGCGTTATGCCCACAAACACTATGCGATACGCAAAGCCCAGGAGGCCCCGTCCTTGATGCCCGAATTTGCGGGCACGGTTGGATACGCCAGGACCAGCCCGTTCGTAGTCAAAGAAGGCAAAGCATATGACGGAGGCTATCACTATCGTGGGCGTGCCGACACGTTCTACAAGATAGGCATCAGTTTTGGCGAGGCCATGCAGGAGCTTCTCAAGCAACAGGAGGCAGAGTCAAATTCCCACACTAAGTTGGCACCGGCAAGGGGCGAGACTGTACGGTTCGACCCTGTTGTACAGCAGATCGAGGGCTGGACCGTGCACGTGGACCCGAGCATGTTGGAGGGCGAGCATAGCGAGACCGGGGCCAGCGCGCTGAAAATGCTGGCCAATCACCTGCAGCGAATCGCCATTCTGCTGCCGGAAGAGCAACTGGCCAAGATGCGGAAGCTGGAAATCTGGATCGAGCATCACCATCCCTCGTTGGGTGCCATGCAATACCATCCGGATATTGGCTGGCTAAAATCACACGGCCATGATCCGCGTCTGGTCAAGAAGGTGCATATTCCGCGCGCCGAGAGTCTGCTTGCGCGGCATCAACTGATCAAGCACCCGGCGGTCGTGCTTCACGAATTGGCCCACGCCTATCACGACCAGTACCTGAGTTTCGACAACCCGCGCGTCATCGAGGCCTACAAGAAGGCGAAGGCGGCCGGCATCTACGAGAAGGTACTTCTTTACAATGGCAATAAAGTTCGCCATTATGGCCTGACGGACCACAAGGAGTATTTCGCTGAAGGAACCGAGGCCTACTTTTACCGCAACGACTTCTATCCGTTTGTTCGGGCGGAATTGAAGGAGCACGATCCGGAACTGCACGACCTTTTGGCCGAAGTGTGGGGGCCGTTGCAGTAACATCTCTGTGCGAGGGGCCGACCGCGCAAGAATGATTTGGGACAGCTGATGATGCAAATCCTGTTCTGTTTGTGAATTCCGGCCTTCCCCCGCGAGCCAGCTCGTTGGGTCCGCCGGAAAATTGTTGAAATCGAAGGGAGATTCTGACATTATGGGCCATTGAGTGTGTAAAATTGTTTCTGTGAAGTGTATCCGGGAAGTCCCGGTACCCCGGAAGAGCAGGCAATGCTTGCGCGCGCGACATCTAACCAGGGCTTTCACTATTACGGCGAAGGCCTCTTTTTCATTCTGCTCGGCAAGAGTCTCGCCGAGACAATGCTCGAACTGCTCAAGAGCAAGTGAGCTCCATGCCATACGGAAAGGAAGAGAACCATGAGACGAATTGTATCGCTGTTGTTGGTTTCAGTTCTGGTATGCCTGATGAGCGCGGAAGTTGCCGGCGCCAATTGGGGGCCCAATACCAATGATTTAGACACAGCAATCAACACGGGTGATTTTAGCGGATACTTCCGCAACATCTCGACATGGCTGAATCAGAAGATACCTGCGAATGCAAGCAATGTGACAGAAGCAAGCATGAAGCAGTTGCTCAAGGATCCTGTCTTTGCGAACACTCTGGACCAACGCCAACTCATATCCAAGCATGGTGTAGACAAAATGGGGGCTTTCGCGCGAGTCGAGCAAAGCAACAGGACATTCCTGGCTTGGCTCCTGCGCAACACAGAGGCTATGGATTTGTATTTGGAGAGTGTTGTGCCTACGGGAATCTCCGCCAGGGAGAAGAACAGTTACACACTTCCCATAGCAGCGCTGGATATCTGGAAGAAGATTCTCAACGCCGATCCGGACTTAAAAGAAGGCTTGCATCTAAGGCTTGCCATCGCAACTGCCGCTGCTCCCCCCGGAAGCGGCAATCGGGGCGCCGGTCAAAAGGAACCGCCCGATGATCCTGTGGATCGGTATAAGCACTTCAAGTCGGCGCACCAGAACAAAGAACTGTTTCCCAGTTTCGACAATCTTACCGTTTGGGAATATCAGCAGGTTGTTTCTTCATGCGCTTCTGACAGTGATCTGGCCTGGGCGAGGGAAATGATAAACACCTGGCGGCCTGATTTGAGAATCAATGAGCAGGTTGTTAATTCGACCAGCGAGGTATGGCGTAGAGATTCACCTTTTCCATATACGGGCGGTTTCAAATCGGTGCTGGCAGGGGGCGGGAAATGCGGTCCCAGGTCATCGTGGGCTGTAATGGTCTGTCAGGCGTTCGGCATCCCTGCCATAGGAGTGGGTCAGCCTGCTCATGCTTGCGTTGCCTATAAAGCGGTCGATGCTTCCTTATCCCCTCAGCCCGGCAGTATCTGGAAGGTTGCTTATGGTCGCGGATGGGAGGTGTCAAAGCTCCAAGGATTGTCAGGTCCTGACTTTCTTGCGGGAGTTGAGGAGCGGTCGCGCGTGACTGAATTCTCGCAGGTCGAGCATCTGCGGTGGCTTGCATCTACGCTTGCCTCCCCTGAACAAGCGGCCGCCGTCATGGCAATCGCGCATAGAATCCGGAAGTCTGCCCCCACAGCGCCAAAGAAAAATCTCACGGCGTCAAGAAAGGCAGCAGAGGCGGATAGAGAACTACCATCACAAGAACCAGCAGGGAATGCAGCAAAGACAGCAGTAGCCAAGCCGGAGGCGGTTGTCAAGGTGGCGCCCGGAGGCGCACGCATTGAGGCGGCAGCGTTTTCCAAAATGTCAGGTGTTTGCGTCCATGATTGTTACACGGGCGGCAAACAGCTATATCTTCAGAAAAACACGGCGAGTAGTTGGATAGAATACACCCTCGATGTGCCCGCGGCAGGGACGTATGGACTGGAAATGAGAACCGCGACACCGAACTTTGAACAAGTGTTGGACATCAGCATAGGCACCCAAAAGTTTGCGACCGTCAAGGTCCCGAACACGCATGGATTGTGGGGCACGACCGAGCAAGTGAATATCAGCCTGAACAAGGGCGTGCAAACGTTACGGGTATCGGCCCCGTACCAGAGGGGAATTGCGGTAAGGTGGCTTGAACTGAAAGCAAAATAAGCCATAGCGTCACGTCTTCGTTTATCGGATTGACCTTAAGCCCGATTTGCAGGATAAGTAACGAAGTGAACGTAACCAGGTGTTCGCGGCTGTGAAGTTGCGGGCCGTAATAAAGTGAGATAGGATATGAGCGATGATATTATGTAAACGCATCCTTTTTCTGTTGACAATGTTTGCAGTGATGTTCCGGAGCACTGGCTTCCTGAAAGGAGAAGAGACCGGGAGAGAAGTAGAGGAAGGAGAGACTTTATGAATCGACGTGAATTTCTCAAGAGTGGTACAGCGGCGCTGGCCTTCGGATTGAGCGGCTGTGCCGGAACAATGCTCCGATCTGGCAAGATCGCCGGGAAACCAAACATCATCCTGTGCATGACGGATGACCAAGGCTGGGGCGATGTGAGCTACAACGGCCTGAAGCAGATACAGACTCCCGCTCTGGATGCCATGGCTGCCGAGGGCATGCGGTTCAACCGTTTCTACGCCGCGCACCCGAGCTGTTCGCCCACGCGGGCCAGCGTGATGACCGGTCGCCATCCGAATCGCATGGGATGCTTCTGGCCGGGCATGCCCTTGAAAAAGGAGGAAATGACCATCGCGCAGGCTGTGAAGAGGGCCGGTTATGCAACCGGGCATTTCGGGAAATGGCATTTGAATGGTGTGGCCGGACCCGGCAAGTTGATTCCAGATTCCGATCCTCTCTCGCCACGCAATGTTGGTTTTGATGAATCGTTTTCAGTTTCAAACTATTTTGAACTGGACTGGACCTTCAGCCATAACGGTGTCCCTGAAAAAGTGACAGGCGACGGCTCGGATGCCATTGTCGCGGAGGCCCTGAAGTTTATCGAAAGGAACGTTAAGCAGGAGAAGCCATTTTTTGCGTGTGTCTGGTTTGGCAGTCCACACGTCCCGCACAAGCCCCTGCCCGAGGATCTTAAGACGGCCGGTGGCTCGGCGTACTATGGCGAGATTGTCGGGGTTGACCGTAGCATGGGCACCCTGCGCAGCGGACTGCGCAAACTCGGCATCGCCGACAATACTATTCTCTGGTTCTGCAGTGACAACGGCTCGTGGCTCGACGAAAAGGCCCCAACAGCACATGGCTCGAACGGAGTGTTACGTGGCCGTAAGGGCGACATGTGGGAAGGCGGCATCCGCGTGCCAGGGCTGCTCGAGTGGCCCGCACGGATCAAACGGCCCGTCGTAACCGAAGTGTCTGCCTGCACCAGCGATATCTATCCTACGATTGTTGACCTTCTGAAAATCGATGTGCAAGATCAGGTGCAACCGCTCGACGGGATAAGCTTGGTGCCGCTCCTGGATGGGCAGATGAAGGAAAGGCCCAGCCCAATCGGGTTTTGGCAGTGTAATGGCCGCCTGTCCACGGATTCGGGCCCTTCAGCCTGGAACGACAACCGTTACAAGCTCGTTAAAAGCGCTCCCGACAAATTGGAGCTTTACGACTTAACGGTTGATCTGTCGGAACAAACCGACTTGGCCGCCAGGCACCCGGAGATTGTCAACCGGATGAAGGCCGAGTTGGAGAACTGGCAGCAGTTTGTGCTGCGTAGTTGCCGCGGCGAGGACTACAAGGGCAAGTCATCCGTGCAGAAGTGAAACGGTGGCTGTGCAGCATAATCGGCCATGAAGACCCCTATAGGTCAGAGATCGTTTGAGTGTGAAGTTTGTTTTGACTGTTTGAATGACAACCCCAATTGAAACCTGGGCCCAAAATGCCCGAACAACGGAATGGGTGTCGTCGCACAGTTTAGTGGGGCCACAGGCCCGCAAAGGGCGAAATCTGCTGTGGAAACCCGGGCATCAGTGGTACGAGAATCGCTTTGCACAGGATAGTACTTTCAGATATACTTCCCAGACGTCCGGCCGGCGATGTTGGTTATAGACAGTGAACATCAATTGAAGAGGTTGGGCATGATAAATACGCTGAATTGACGCTGGTATGGCTTGAAGCTGCAGAATGTCTATGTCCGGATAGGAGAAAAGGGGCCTACGGCAAGTCTGATGCCTATGCCCCGTAGATTATTGCTCAGCAGGAGATCAAGTATGTGCAAAGAAAGAGTTGGTCTAAACCGGCGGCGGTTTCTCAAAACCGCAGTGCAGGCCGGTGTCTGCCTGGCCGTGCCACAAGTGATACCAGGCACAGCGATAGGCAAGAATGGCAGTGTGGCCCCAAGTGAACGAATCGTACTCGGTGCCATTGGGATCGGGAATCGCGGCCGGTACGTGTTGGGCTGCTTCCTACGGGAGCCTGATTTGCGGTGCGTGGCCATCTGTGACGTACGGGGCGACAACCGCCAGCGTGCCAAGGACATGGTCGATGCACACAACGGCAACAAAGACTGCACGCCGTACATCGACATACGCGAGCTACTCGCCCGCGAAGATATCGACGCTGTGCTGATCGCGACCGGTCCGAACTGGCACGCGACGGCCGCTACGATGGCAGCTAAGGCAGGCAAAGATGTCTACTGCGAGAAGCCTTGCACGAAGAACATCGCCCAGAGCCTGTTGCTGGCGGATGTCTTTCGGCGAACGGCCCGCGTGTTTCAGGCCGGCACGCAACGTCGTAGCCTACCCAACTTTGCCTACGCTGTCGAACTGGCCCGGACCGGCAAGCTCGGTCCACTTCAGACACTTCATGCTCACCCAGGCGGCTTGGGGACCGAGATGAGCGGCTGGCTCTCGGCTGAGCCCGAACCGCCCCGAGAGCAAGTGGATTGGGACATGTACCTCGGACCGGCCGCCTGGCGGCCCTACACAAGTAAGCTCCTCAACGCCTTCCAATTCGAGAAAGGTGGCGGCCTGGTCGGAGGCGGGTGCCTCGAATGGGGCTCCCACTGCGTTGATCTGTGCCAGTGGGCCAACGATGCCGACGACACGGCGCCCGTGGAGTACGAGCCGGTCAACGGCCAGTTGCATGCCCGCTATGCCAACGGCGTCAGACTTGTCATGCGTAACGACGGATGGTTGCCACTGGGCTCGTGTCCGGTCCGCTTCGAAGGCGAAACCGGCTGGGTCGAGACGGGCGACGATGCGGAGTTCGCCGCGAGTTCTCAATCGCTGCTGGTCCGCAGAGGGACCAAGATACCGGGCTACCCCGCCGACTTTCACGTTCGTGACTTCCTCGATTGTGTCAAGACGCGGGCCCTGACCCGGGCCAATGCCGATGCGGCGTGCTGGGCACATATCACCTGCCATGCGGCCAATATCGCCCTGTTCCTTGATCGCAAGGTCAAGTATGACCCGAAGAAGAATGAATTCATTGGTGACGAGCAGGCCAACCGGTTACGTTCCGAGGCCTTGCGGGAACCATGGCGGATATAGCGTCCGATCCTTCGAAAGAAACGACCCAAATTACGAGGACGATCATGATAATCAAGAAAAGGTATTTCTCCTGGTGCGTTATTGTCATCATAGCCGCTACGTCGGCCGGGACCGTCGCTCAAGATCAGCCGGTCGCTGACGTGAAACAACGCGACCTAATCGCCGTGCTGCAGTCAGATGCCCCCAAGAGTGAGAAAGCCATCACCTGTAAGCAACTGGCCATCTACGGCACCGAGCAATCCGTGCCAGCCCTCGCCCCGCTGTTGGCGGACAAGGAGTTGGCATCTTGGGCGCGGATAGCGCTCGAAGCGATCCCCGGATCCGTCGCCGACGCCGCTCTACGCAACGCGCTGGGCAAGCTAGATGGCTGGCTGCTTGTTGGGGCGATCAATTCGATTGGCGTGCGTCGTGATGTCCACGCCGTCGATATCCTCGTGCAGAAACTGGAGGATGCCGATGCCGGCGTTGCATCGGCCGCCGCCGTGGCGTTAGGACACATCGGTGGCGAGCAGGCAGCCACGGCGCTGACGCAAGCCCTGGTCGATGCGCCGGTCGGCGTTCGCTCGGCGGTGGCCGAGGGTTGTATTCTATGCGCGGAGCGGTTCCTGGCACACGACACGACCGCCGAAGCCGTTAAGCTGTACGACACGGTCCTCCAGGCAGACGTACCCGACCAGAGACATCTGGAAGCAATCCGCGGCGCTATTCTGGCCCGCCAGTCCGCCGGCGTTCCACTGTTGATCAAGCAGTTGCGATCGGATGACAAAAAGAGACTCGGCATCGGATTGCGCACGGCCCGCGAGCTTCCCGGTCGCGACGTGACCGAGGCGTTGGCGGTCGAACTGGACCGCCTAAGTCCGGACCGGCGCCCCCTGCTTCTACTGGCCCTGGCCGACCGTAGCGATTCTGCAGTACTGCCGACCGTTTACAAGGCGGCTCAGAGTAGCTCGATGAACCTACGCATCACAGCCATCAACATCCTGATCCGTTTGGGCGATGTCTCGTGCGTGCCGGTCTTGCTGAAGGCAGCGACCGAGGACGATGCCAGACTGGAACAAGCAGCCAAGGAAACGCTGGTCAGACTGCCTGGCAACGACGTTGATGCCGACCTGCTCGCCCGCCTGCCGCAAGCACAAGGCAAGCTTCGGCAGGTCCTCATCGAGCTGGCCGGCCAGAGGCAAATCAGCGAGGCCCTCCCTGCGATCGTGTCGAGCCTTCACGATACTGATATCGGTATTCGCGGCACGGCCGTACGGACAATCGGTATCATCGGCCAAGACCGACAGACGGCCGATCTCGTCAAACTGCTTCAAGAGACCAATAGCTCCAGCGAACGCACGGACATCAAAGAGGCCCTGCTGGCGGTCACTGGCCGTTGCGGCGTGGCGTGCATCTCGCACCTGCAGCCCCTGACGCAGAGCCGCGACAGCGAGCTCCATATGATCGGACTGCATGCGTTAGCCATTGTCGGCGGGCCCGATGCGCTGGCAGCTGTCAAATCCGCCATTGAGAACGCTGAGCCCCCCGTGCAAGACGAGGCCGTGCGCATCTTATCGACTTGGCCGAACAACTGGCCTGAGGACAGCCAGGCAGGGCAAGCCTTGCTGATGTTGACCACATCGGCAGGGAAGATGCCCCATCAGGTGCTGGGTTTGCGCGGTTACCTCCAGTACATACGCGGCAATAAAGAGCTCAGCAACGAACAGAAGGTGGCAAAGGTCAAGGACGTGCAGTCCCACATCAATCGGCCCGAAGAGAAGCGGCAGGCCATTGCTATTTTGGCAGAAGCGCCCAGCGTCAGTGCCATGGATCTGTTGACAGCGCTCGGTGAGGACAAAGCAGTCGCCGAAGAAGCCTATTCGGCCATGGTCCGAATTGCTGACCAAGACATCCAAGGTGTTTCCAAGGACCAGCGCCGGCAAGTGCTGCAAACGGTGGCTGAGAAATCAAGTAACGATAGTACCAAGCAGAGAGCGAGAAAGACCCTTAGTGGACTTCGGTAAGCAGCGACGCCGAGGAATGCCCTGTGCAAGACGAAAGCGGCATATCTGGCTCCTCGCTTCATCTCGCTGCAATGATCTGCCCCCTTTTTTTGGTCCAGTCTCTATGAGAGGATTCCACAGTCCTGTACTCTATCGAGCACTGAGGGCATATAATACGAAGCGAAGGAAAACGCGACTATTCTGTGAGAGGACTGATCGTTTACGCTCATTTCTTTCCAGCCCCTTGGGAATCCGTCTTCTTTCTACTTGTCCTCTGCTCCTTCTTCGCGCTTTTGGCTTTAGGCTGGTCCGCATTCAGCCTGGATTTCCAGATCTCCACCGGCGTGGTGTTCTGCTGCGGAACACCGGGGGTACTGCGTCCCTCAGCGACGTATTTCTCCAGCAGCTTCGTCAGCCGCGACACCACCTCCGGGCGCTTGTCCTGCAGGTTAGTCTTCTCGGCGATGTCGCTCGCCAGATCATAAAGCTGAATCGCCGGCAGGTGGCTCGTGTCCTCGTTGGGCCGCGGCGCGCTCCAGCCGCCTGAGCCGGGACACAGCTCCAGCTTCCAGTTGACCTGGCGGATCGCGAAAGAGCCGTTGATTGAGTGATGCACGATGGCCTCGCGCAGCCGCCCGCTGTCTCTTCCCTCCAGCGCGGGCAGGATGCTGACGCTGTCTTCGCCGGCGTTATCAGCGAGCCGCTCGCCCAGGATTTCTGCGATAGTGGCCATCAGGTCGGTGAGGCAGATGATCTGATCGCTCTTCGTGCCGGGCTTGACGCGCCCGGGCCAGCGTACGATGAACGGGATGTGGTGGCCGCCATCGTAGATATCGGCCTTATAACCTCGGGAGCGGTAGCTGGCGAAGTGCCCCTTGCTCTCCATCTCGGCAGTATTGGCGGCGGGTGAGCAGCCGTTGTCGCTGGTCAAGATCACCAGCGTGCCGTCAGCCAAGCCGTTGCGGTCGAGGGCGGCCAGCACCTCGCCCACCGCCGCGTCCACCTGCAGCGTGAAGTCACCGTAGGGGTTGAGACCGCTCTTGCCCTGCCACTCGGCCGTTGGGACGATCGGGGTGTGTGGCGCGCTGAGCGGCATGTAGATGAAGAAGGGCCGTTCACCGGATTTTGCCGCCGCGGCGTTGCGGTCCAGGAACTCGATGGTCTTGCGCGTCAGCGTGGGCAGCACGTCGACGGCCTCGAACTTTTCGCCGGCCGGCCCCTTGCGGATCCACGTCTTTTCGGTCGTGGGAATCTCGGTCACGTGGTCGTTTTCGATGAACACGTAAGGGGGCATGTCGAGCGAGGCGCTGATGCCAAAGTAGGTATCGAAACCAAGGGCCGTAGGGCCATTCGCCACCGGCTTCGTGTAGTCAACCTTCCAGCCATCGTCGTAGCCCTGGGCAATCCCCCCTTCCTTGAGTGGCCAGTCCATTCCGAGGTGCCACTTGCCGAAGCAGGCTGTGGCGTAGCCATGGCGCTTGAGCAGGGCGGGGACGGTGAGACGGCCTTCCTCAATTAGACGCGTGCTGAAGCCACCGAGCACACCGGACTTCAGCCGCGAGCGCCAGTTGTAGCGGCCGGTTATGATGCCGTATCGCGTCGGCGAGCAGACGGCCGAGCTGGAGTGCGCGTCGGCGAAGATCATCCCCGCAGTGGCCAGCCGGTCCACGTTGGGTGTGGCGATCTTGCTGTCGGGGTTGAGGCAGCGCAGGTCGCCGTAGCCGAGGTCGTCGGCGAGGATATAAAGGACATTCGGTCTCGCCGCCGGCGCGGCAATCCCCCGAAGCGCGGGGAGCGCGAACGCCGCCGCCCCGGCCCCCAGCATTTTCAGAAACCCACGACGTGTCATCTGGCCCATCATTCTGCTCCATTTGAACCAATATTTCCCAAATGTCTGATCAGACCTATCTGCTTAACGTCACCGTCCGGTTCACATCTTGATTATATGCAGGAATTGGCTGATATGCAGAAGGTTTTTTTGAATTTGGGAGATCGCCTGGTTCGCCACACCCTACTGAGCTTGCGGTGTTCGCCATGCTGGACGGCCGGAAACAGGCACGGTGGGAGGGGGGACGGGACTGAGGAAGGAAAATAGGATGTTTGCCTCTTTAACCCGCTTGCGATTTCCTTGTTGAAATAGGGTGTCGTGCCTTTGGGTCTGGCCCTGTAATCCCCCCCTTGGGGGCGTTTGTTCTGTAACTATGCATTAAACGCTACGCTGGCGCGCCAGAATTGAAACGGTGGGAGTTCTTATTCAACGTTGAAATAGGGTCTCGACGCATCGATTTACCTTGCTCAATCCCACAAAGCGGATATCATAGGATGTGTACCATGCAGGAGCACAGGCTATGAAGTCAAATGGGGAATCCCGGTCCGAAGGAGGTCACCATGAACCGGCAAAGGATGAGGACAATGGGTACGAATAATTCTGGCAGCGTAACGGCAATGTTGGACCGCCGCGCCTTCCTGCGCGTAGGGGCAATGGGATTGGCCGCATCCCTTTGTGACCTGACCGAACCGGCACATGCCGTGGGTGCCACACCTATCAGCCGAGATTCCGCCCGCCCGCCCAATGTCCTGTTTGTCTTCTCCGATATGCAGCGCGCGTATTCCATGGGTTGCTACGGCGACGCCAATGCCCGTACCCCGGTTCTTGATGCCTTCGCCAAGCAAGGCGCCCGGCTGGACGCCGCGATGTCGAACACGCCCGTCTGTTGTCCCTATCGTGCCTGTCTGATGTCGGGTCAATATGCCCATCGTCATGGCGTGATGAGCAACGGCGTCACATTCCGTCCGACGGTCAAATGCATTGCCGAGACGTTCCGCGACGCTGGCTATGAAACCGGGTATTCCGGCAAATGGCATATCTCCCCGCCCAAGGACGCCAAGGACCCGACGTACGGCTTCCCCTCCCGGGAAACTGAGTTCGGCTTCTACCGAACCGACCGGCAGTCCGCGAACGTGACGGATGTGGCGCTCAAGTTCATCACCGAGAAGAGCAAAGGTCCAAAGCCGTGGATGCTTTTCGTTTCGTGGATTCTTCCTCACACTCCTTATAAGGCTCCTGAAGGATACATGGAACATTTCTCCCAGATCGCGATTCCACCTAACGTCCCCGAGGGATTGGCGACCGAGAACGTAAAACAGTGCTTGCCCGATTATTATGGAATGATCGAAAGCCTGGATGATGAATTCCAGCGCCTCCTCCAAGCTCTGGACCAGGCTGGCGTCGCCGATGACACGATCATTGTATATTCCTCCGACCACGGTGACATGATCGGCTCCCAGGGCCTCAAGGCCAAGCGCTGGCCCTATGAAGAATCGGCGCGCATTCCATTCCTGATCCGCTATCCACGGGCCATCAAGCCAGGCACGGTCATCGCCGATCCGTTCGGCTCGCCCGATGTCTATCCGACGCTGGCCGGTCTGGCTGGGCTCAAGGCACCCGCCGGCGT
>Ga0315287_10005282_pt1 | contig 12705 bp, 15 predicted proteins | sample YL17G11_0_MG_FD_205037 | JGI IMG/M metagenome (GOLD analysis project Ga0315287, IMG submission 205037) | Sediment microbial communities from Yellowstone Lake, YNP, Wyoming, USA - YL17G11_0 | ecosystem: Environmental > Aquatic > Freshwater > Lake > Sediment | place: USA: Wyoming | collected...
CCTTGGTTGCCCTGGTCGCCCTTGAGCCCTTGGAAGCCCTGGTTGCCCTGGAAGCCCTGGTCGCCCTTGAGCCCCTGGAAGCCTTGGTTGCCCTGGTCGCCCTTGAGCCCCTGCGTGCCCTGGAACCCTTGGTCGCCCTTCGTGCCTTGGTTCCCCTGGAAGCCCTGGTCGCCCTGCGCGCCGGCGGTGCCCGCGGTGCCCTGATTGCCTTGGAACCCCTGCGTGCCCTGCGTGCCTTGGTTCCCCTGGAAGCCCTGCTGTCCTTGGTCGCCCTGCGCGCCCTGCACACCTTGGTAGCCCTGGTTGCCCTGCGCGCCCTGCACGCCGGCGCCGGTCAGCCCTTGCGTGCCCTGGTTGCCCTGGAAGCCCTGGTTGCCCTGCGCGCCTTGCACGCCAGCGCCGGTCAGCCCTTGCGTGCCCTGGTTGCCCTGGAAGCCTTGCGGCCCCTGCACGGTCGAGGCGGCGCCCTGAACGCCTTGGTTCCCCTGGAATCCTTGGTTGCCCTGCGGCCCCTGCACAGCCGACTGGAACCCTTGGTTCCCTTGCGTGCCTTGCGTGCCTTGGTTGCCCTGCACGCCTTGCAAGCCCTGCGGACCAGCGACGGTCGAGGCCGCGCCCTGTTCCCCGTGCTCGCCCTGGAACCCTTGCGCCCCCTGGAAACCGGCAACTCCCTGGAAGCCCTTCGTGCCTTGCACGCCTTGCGTGCCCTGCACACCCTGCGTGCCTTGGAACCCCTGGTCGCCCTGCGCGCCTTGCGCGCCGCCGAACGCACCTTGGGGCCCCTGGGGCCCCGAGCTTACACGGATGATGTCGGCGCGCGGCCCATTCAATACGATGAGGTCTCGCTCGCGACTCTTCACAGTCACCGCGTAACCTCCTTGCTGAGGGTGACATCTCCGCTCGCAATGCGAGTGACGACGTCCGGAGTACCGGGTACGTAGAGCTCGAGGTCGTAGACCGCGTTCACGAAGTCGAGCAGCGCGGTGGCAGCGGAGTCGATCGTGACGGTGATCTGCCCTTCGCTTGCAGTGAGCACGATGCCAGCGCCCGGATCCGACGTCAGACTGACGAGCGTGGCGGTGTCCGCGCGCGAGGCGCGAACCTGCAGCCGCGCCTTGTAGGTGGTGAGATCCTTGGGCGGCGTGTACACCAGGTAGCCGCCCGAGAGGTACGCCGTGTAGTCCGCGGCGTTGACGTCAGGCAGTGTGAATGCGTTCGCGCCGCTCTTCAGCGCGTAGACGAAGTCGTCCTCGTCGCTGTCGTCGTCGGTGACGGTGTTGATCTCCGTCATGCCCTTGACGGACACGATCTGGCACGGCATCTCGTTGGACGGGAGGCCGTGCGTGTTGCACGAGATCACCGGCGGATATGCCGCGGTGATGCCCGTGATGGCCTTGATCACCTTGGCGCCGGAGTACCAGAAGAACGTCTTCTCGAACGTCGCGCCCTGGATGATCTCCAGGTCAATGCTGCTGTCGTCGCAGGACATACCGCCCCCTTACCGCACGAGATTGACCGTCACCGTCGCCGTAACCTTCGGAGTCGCGCCGCCGTTCGACGTGACCGCCTTGATGCGGAAGTGCCGCGGCAGGATGTCGTTGACCGCGACGTTCGCCGCGGGCGTGGCGCCGACAAAGGCCGACAGCTTCGTGACCGCGACCGCCCCGAGCGCAGCGCTCGTCAGGATGTCGTAGTACGTTTCGTCCGCCAGCTTGCCCTGCACCGTCAGCGTCAGCGTCGAGTTGAGCTGCGCCGTCACGTTGACGACGATGTGGCCGCCGCTGTTGTACTGATTGTCGATGTCGGAACTGTAGACCGTGCCCGGATCGACGTTTGAGAGATTCAGCGCGAGACCGCGCACGTTTCCGTTATCCATCACAGGGCTCCTATCGTGATCTTCTTCCACTTGCCGGAGTCGGTGATCGCCGCGTCCGCCAGGCAGATGAAGAGGTTGGTTCCGTCCGTAACGATCGTGCCGCCCTTGGCGACCGTACCGTTGACCCCTGATGCGAAGGCGGTGTTTGCCAGGCCGGCGCCGACGTTCGAGAGCACGATGGAGTTCCCGGCGGTGCCCTTGAGCAGCGCGGTCAGCGTGGTGTCGTCGCCCGCGCGCGCGCCGGCCGAAGCCTTCGTGTTCGCAACGGTGGCGCTGTGCTCCAAGGGCGCGGCCGTGCCATTGATCGCCTTGATCAGCGAGTCCAGCGAGGCGTTCTTGTTGCCCGCGGCAATCACTTCGTAGGGCACGGCCGGCCCGGCCGACAGCGCGGCCACGAAGGTGTACGTCTGGTCCCCGACGGTCAGCGACTCGCCCGCGGCGACGTTGGGGTTCAGCGTGACGACCGCGGTGGCGGCCACGCCGTCCACGGGTGCCGCTCCGGCGGTGTCGACGGTGCCTTGCTCGACGCCGGCGACCACCGTGCGGACGCGCGCGGGCGGCGAAGCCGCGTTCGTGTTGTCACGCGTGATGAATAGCCCCGTGTCAAACCGCCCGATCGCGAGGGAGGGGCTGGCCGCCGAACCATCGGGGACTTGTACTTCCGTGCCTGATTGCTTGCTCATGGTTACAGCCCTCCGTAGGCGATCAGCCTGGGTTTGTGGTTCCGTCGCTTCTTCTCGGCCAGCGCCATATCGCAGTACGCGATGAAGTCGGCCTCGTATTGCTTGGCCCGCTTCTCGTCCAGCGTCTCCGAGTCCTGCTTGAGGAAAGCGAGGTGCTTCATCCATTTTAGCAGATGAAGGTGGTGTTCCTCTCTGATTTCAAACGGTTCGTCGTCCTCGGGGTCACAGAGCGGCAGGCGCTCGATGACCAGCGTGACGGCGTCGTCCGCCTCGGGAACCGTGGTGAAGCGCAGCTTGCCCTCCTCCATGCCGATCATCACGCCCTTGAGCGGGCCCGGGAGATCCAGGTGCTGGACGGAGATCGGGAAGGGCGTCGGCGTGTCGTTCGAGCCGACGACTTCCTCGTAGGAGAAGACGTGCAAATTGGCGCCGGTGCTGGTCAGCTTGACGCTGCGAACGAACATCACCGACGGGTGCAGTGTGAGCCAGGGGTCCCCCTTGGCGACCACATAGCGCGTCGCCTTGGAGGACACATCCCGGAGGCCCAGTGTAAGCCGGACGAACATCTTCTGCGCGTCCGCCATGTAGCCCCACACGTCGTCCTTGGTCCAGAGAAACGGTTCGGCGACGTCTACGACGTCGCTTCTGAACTTCGTGTAGAGCTGGCTGGGTTTCATTCGATTTCCTTGCGGACCTTATCCCAGATGGGTTCCAGTTCCTCGGATGTTACCTGAAAGCCGGTCTCCCTGAACAGCACGTTCAGGTTCGGGCGGCCGCCGGCGGTGAAGTCCCCGCGCTGGTTCCGCTCGACCATCTTCTTGATGGCTTCCGTGATCTTCGGCGCACGCTCGCCCAGCTTCAGCTTCTCGGCGTCGATCTCGGCCATTTGCTCCTTGCCGGCTTCGGTGTCCGTCTCGACCGCGAAGGCGCCGTGCTGCATGGCCTCCAGGACGAACCGCTGCGGGATGTCGATCGTGACACCCGGGGCGAAGTTCCAGGAGTGACCCGACTTCGCGACGAACGACTTCTTCAGGGACATCTGCATCTTCATGCTCTACCTCCAGAGGGTGGTTATGAAAAAACCCCGGCCCCTTCGTCCTTGTGGGGCGATGTGGCCGGGGTTACGGGCGAGCGCGGATGCTCCCGCCCGGCGGTGCTTACGCCTTGCCGGTGAGTTCGTTGGCCTTGTCGTCGACCACGAACAGGATCGTCACGCGACCCTTACCGGTTGTGCAGGTGTCGATGTTGGCGATGGACATCTCCACGACGTTCGTCTGCGTCCCCGTACCCACGAGGGTCAGGAGCGCCGACTCACCCGCGCCTTTGAGGTCCGCCGACGCGAGGTACCGGTCGGTGTCGCCCGAGTCGCCGATGAACACGGTGTATCCAGCCGTGTCGAACGCTTCGGTGCGTTCGAACTTCCCGCCAACAACGCGGGCGCCCTTCGGCAGCGTCGCGATCTCGAACACGTTCGCGGCTCCAACCGTGGCGGCGCCGAAGTCGCAGGCCACGCCGGCCTTGGACGTCATCGTGTCGCCGAAGTTGAAGTTGAACTGGATCGCCTGAACTGCTTGTGATGCGCGAACCTTCTTGAGTGCAGCCATGATGTATCTCCTCGTGTGTGTGGGTTGGCCGTCAGGTTAGATGGCCGTGTAGCACACGATGGCGCCGAAGTCCTGCACGGTATTCGAGGCGTAGATCGAGTTGAACTTCGGCTTCAAGAAGCCCGCGATCTTGCCGACCGAGATACCTTGCTGGTTTTCGTAGTCGAAGCCCTTCTCGACCCACTCCGGTACACCGATGTCCGCCATCCCGAGCGCTTGCGCACCGCAGAACAGCATGTGCTGACCCTCGACCAGGCCGCCCGCGCCGAACTTCGTCGCCGTTTCCGTGGTGTTCGGAACGTGGCGATACTCGTGCAGGTACAGACCGTCCATCTTCACGACGTCGCCGGTGAAGAGCTCGTTGTCCGCGCCGCGCGTCTGCGCGTAGCGCAGGTTGGCGATGTAGTCGGCGTCCTTCTTCATGGCCGCCATGCCGAACGGGCTCAGGAAGACGTGGTACGTCTCGCCGCCTCCGTCTTGGCGCACGCCGCGGATGTACTGCGCCTTCGCGTATGCCTTGAGGGAGATCAGCATCTTGTACGACGGAAGGTCCGTCGACACGACGTTCGCGGTTGACGCGGCCGTGACGAGCGCACCCGCGGTGGCGTCCCAACGCAGCCGGCGCTTGTCCGTCGGGGACGCAACGTCCGCGGCGAACTCGAGGTTCGGCAGGTCGGAACCGACACGCAGATTGCCGTTCGGCTTGTAGGTGTAGCTGATGCCGGCCATCGTGAGGAACGCCATCTGGTCCAGGCGGTCGCTCATCCAGTAGGCCAGCGTGTCCCGCGCGTTTTCGCGGAAGTTCACGACGGACTTCTGGTCGGCCATGCGGCCTTCGTGGCGGGTGGCGTGGCGCAGCTGGTCGAGCCGGATCACCTGGTCGTACGACTTGCCAGGCTCTTCGTTGCCTTCCAACGTGCGGTCGCCCGCGGTGCCGTCGCCTTCGAGATCGGCGAGCAGCGTGATGACCGCGCGTGCGCCCTTTTCCGAAGCCTTCAGCTCGGTGATGTGTTGCACCATCGAGTTCGCGCCCTTGCCGAGGAACTTGTTGATGAAGGACAGGTTGCGCGCTTGGCGCCACATGTCCATCGACCATACCGTTTTCTGCTCGGTCGTAAGGGCGGCAAAATTGGTGAATGCCATGATGCCTCTCCTCGTGTGATTACGGGAAACTCTGTGACTATCCTTTCACGCCGGATGTCGGAGAGGCGGGTGCAGACGCTAACCCGGTCTGGAGGGCCCCCCGCTGTCGCGCGGGGGGCTGCGATAACGGCATGATACGTCAGGCAAAATCCCCGCGCAAGCGTTTCAGTGTTTCGGCCGGGAGCCGATTGAACTGCTCGAAGTCCAGCTGGTTGATGTCGATCTTCGACATCCCGGCCTTGTCGGAGTCCTCCCCGACGCCTTTTCCGAGCACCGGCGGCTGGCCCTTCGCGGCGGTGAGCGCCTTGTCGACGGCCCCCGCTTTCCGTGCTTCGCCCTTGTTCGGAGCCGGAGTACCCGGTACTTGGGGCTCAGGGGCCACGTCCAGGCCGAACTTCGCGACCGCCAGTTCCACGGCCTCGCGCAGCGCCTCGGCTGGCTGACTGCCAGTCAGTTCGAACCTGCCCTGGAGGCTGGCGACGTAGTCGACCATCTCCTGCTGGTACGTCTCGGGCTGGGCGTCATCGAACACCGGATACGCCTGCTTGTAGAGCTCGACCAGCCCGCCCAGGGCGTCGACGTTCTTCGACTCCGTGGTGTGCTCGGCCGTCAGCGCCGACGTCTCGACCATCACGATTGAGCGATTCAGCTTGTTGATCTCGCTCATGACCGCCTTGGCGTCGGCCAGGTTGCCGTCGGCCAGCAGCTGGCCGTATTCCTCGGTCTTGGCGTCGAGGGCCGTGGTCAGCGCCGCCACGTCGGGGGCGTCGCCCGCCGGCGCCAGCCGCGCGCGCAGCTGCGAGAGTTCGTTTTCGAGCGCCGCGACCTTGGCCTTGGCCTTGTTGTTGACCTCGTCGAAGCGGGCCTTCGGGATGAACTTGCCATCCGCGGCCCTGGCCGGTTCTTTGTCCGGTTGCTTGACGCCGTCTTTATCGGGCGTAGTGACGGTTTCAGCCGTCTTTCCGGCCGCTGTTTTGTCCGGTTCTTTGTCCGGTTCCTTCTTGCCGGTGACGGCCTCGATTTCGGCCGCCGTCAGCTCGACTTCTGCCTTCTCCTCGGTGGGGGAGAAATTGTCACCGCGATCCGCCTTCGGGTCGTTGCCGGACGCCGCGTCTTCGCGGACGGTAAGGACGACGGGTTCAGGCGTTTGTTTGTCATTGGGCATTGGAACCTCACAGGTTATTTTAGGAAGCGCAGCTTGTACAGCGTCGAGGAGATTAGCGCCTGGATCTCGTCGATGATGTTCTGCAACGTGGAGTCATCCTTGTCGCAGACGTGGTCGCGATTGCGCGCGATCCATGTTCTCAGATCGGTGAACGTCCCGATCGCACTGGTCGGGTGGAAGTACGGCGTCCCCTCGAACGGCAGAAGCGCACCATACGCCCCCTGGTAGGTTTCCGCAAACGAGTCGGCCAGCCCGACGATGCCCTCGTAGAAATCCTCGAGCGCCTTGTGCTGTGCGTACGACAGCGCCGTCAGGTGCATGACGTGCGCCGCCGTGCGGGCGTGGAACAGGTGCATCACGAACTCGGCGGCGATGTTCATTTCTTGCCTCCCTTGGCGGCGGGCTTCGGCTTGGCCTTCGCGAGCACGAGCGCGCCCTTGTGCTGGACCTTCATCTCGTCCTTCTTCAGCCCGGACGCCGTCTTGGCCTCGTCCTTCTTCAGCCCGGACGCCGTCTTGGCCTGCTTCTCGCCCGTCGCGGCCTGGTGCTCGGTCTGCTGCGTGGCGACCTGGTGCTGAAGGGCGGTCATCCCGGCCTCATGCGCCTTGTCTCCGGCGTCCATGCTGGACTCGTGCGACTGCTTCGCGCCTTCCATTTCCTTCTCGTGCGCGTGCTCGCGCCCCTGCATCTCGGCCTCGTGCGCCTGGCTGGCCGCCTGCTGGCTGGCCGCGGCGTGCGCCTTCATCGTCTCGGCCAGCATCTTGTTGCCCTCGCCCGGCTGCGCCGGCGCCGCGGTACGGACCTCGGCGATCTTGGCCTGGGCGGTGGCGGTCTTGAGCATGGCGTCGGCCTTGGTCTTGTCGGCCTCGGCGCCCAGCTTGTCGACCTCGTTGACCTTCGCCTGCTGGTTCAGCGCGGCGTCCTGCTGCGCCTCCGGCGACTGCGCGGCCTCGGTCATGCGGCGGACAATCTCGCGCTTGTTGCGGAGCAGCGAGTGGCTGATGATGACGTCGTCCTGGATCGCGATTCCGGCCTCGCGCATCGCCATGCACTGCTCGAACTCGCTCTCGTCGAGCGTGTCGCGCGCAGGCATCGACGTGATCATGACGTCGTACTTGCCCGCCGACAGATCGTTCGTGATCGAGTCGGTGGCTTCTTGGTACTGGTTGAGCTCGAGGAACTTGCCCTCGCCCTCTTCCGCGTTCTCGTGCGCCTCGGCCGCCTGGTTCTCGAACGTGATGCGGTAGATCCGCGGCTCGGTGTAGTACTCCTGGATGATGTCGAGGATGTTGCGCGCGAGCAGCTTCCGGGTGAAGTTCAGGTTCTCCATGATCTTCATCTGGTTCACGGAGCCGCGCGCGCGCTTGGCCTTGATCGCCTTGGCCGCGACGTCCTCGCGGTCCTGCCCGAGCGCGTTGTCGTCCACGTTCGAGATCGTCTTGATGTGCTCCTCGGCCTTGTAGGAGATCCGCTCGATCCCGGTGGGGATCTGGTTCGGCTGGATCTTCTCCATGTCCTTGACGTCGTCGAGCTCGAACACGACGCCGGTCATGGCGCCGCGCTGTTCGACTTCCTCGGTCGTCATGTTCTTCAGCGAGTTGCGCTTGACCTTCCAGCCGCTGTTCGCCGTCGTGTTGACGATGTGGAGCTCCTGCGAGCTCGTCTTGTTGAGCAGCTCCTGCGGGTCGAGCAGGTTCTCGACCAGGCCCATCGTGCGGCCGCGCCGGAAGTACGGGAAGAACGGCACGATCGTGAAGTGCCGGTACGGCGACCAGTCGTCGTGCAGCACGCACGGGCCGGCGGTCGTGGTCCAGCGGAGCCGCTCGACGACCTTCTCGATGACCGACAGCTGGTACCGGTCGGCGACGAACGCGACGCGGTTGCGGTCCCAGTGCGAGGGCACCGCGCGCTGGTCGCCCGTGGCGCTGTCGACGAACAGCTTCTGCTTCGTCAGCTTCTTGTACTGCCGCTCGATGACGCGGACGTTCCTGATGATGTCGCGCGCCACCGGGTTGTAGGTGTAGTAGTGCCCCGGCCCGCCGAAGCGCTCGAAGCTGCGCTGCACGCTGTCGATGTCGGCGATGTACGGGTTGGTGTTGTTCATCCGGAGGTAGTCGGCATCGTCCGGGTTGTACAGGATCGCGATGTCGTTCGGCGACAGCCACTTGGTGTAGATGACTTCCTTCCAGGTGTCGGGGTCGTACTGCTCCGCGTCCGGGTCCACGAGCACGTTGCGCGGGTTCGGCACGTAGAGCTCGACCTCGCCCTGCGTGTTGTCCTTGAACCCGAGCCGCACGTCGTAGAAGCCGCGGCTGGTGATGGCGCCGTCCGCGAAGACCTCACTCTCCTTCCACAGCAGGTCGGTCCCCATCTGGATCTGCTTGTACAGGAGCTCGATCTCGTGGCTCAAGTCCTCGCCCTCCGAGTGTAAGGGCTTGAAGGTCGTGTCGGCGCGCGTCTGGATCTGGTCGCCCATCACGTTGCTGAGCGTCGACAGGATCTTGTTGATGGTCAGGGCCGGGCGGCGCTGCGCGTCCAGCTGTTGCTTGACCAATGGGTCCCACTGCTTGCCCAAGAAGAAGTCGTCGCATTTGTTCGCCTTCGCAACAAAGTCCAGGTGGCCGTTGTCCCGCACGTACACGTAGCGGAGCCAGTTGTTCTGGGAGATCTCGAAGTCAATCGCCATGTCAGGCCGCCATGTGGTTAGTTGTGCGTTGTCCATTGAGCAGGAGGTTGATGACGTCCTTCCAGCTCTTCTGCTTCAATGCTTTCGGCACCGGCGGGGGTGTCTGCTGCGCGGCCATGATGGCGCACCACGCCACAGCGTCAACGATGTCATCGTGGTTCCCACCGGCCAGGAAGCGGAGAAACTCGCGCTCCAGGGCTTCGTACCACGGCGCATTCTTCGGGTACCGCACTCGATTCCTCTGCATCGCCACCTGCAACGGCGTGGCGCGGACACCCTTGTCCCGGCCGAGGGTCTTCAGGATCTTCAGGTTCGGATGCAGGCCGCGTTTCTCCGCAGCTTTCGCGAAGGTCGCGCTCATCGTCTTCCAGATCGTTCCGTCCTCGACGCCGAGGTAGTCGGGCATCCACTTCTCGTAAGAGTCTAGCATTTTTTCGACGATGGTATCGCCGTCCGTCCACTTTCCGCGAACGATATCAAGCACTTCGAGATTGTCCTCGTAGTCCTGGTCGATCGTGGCCCCGACGGTGAAGTCGGTGCGGGTGCTGTCGGTGATGGCGAAGTCCCACGCCTGGTACACGTACCCGCGCGGCCGGACCATGTTCCCGGGCAATTCCATGACCGGCAGGAACTGCTCTCGCTGGAAATACAGCCCCTCGTCCGGCACCGGGTTCTGCTGGTACAGCGCCGACCAGTGCCGCTTGGTCAGGGTCTTCTCGATGCGCTTGAGCATCGGCAGCGTGTACCGGTCGGCGTGGAGCGCCTCGCCCTTCTTCCGTACCAGGTACGCCGTACTGGGTATGTCGTCCTCAGTACCCCGGTACAGCCGGTAGTCGTCATCCAGGTACTCGTCTTCCTCGGCGATGGCCGGGAATTTGACGATCTCGAACTGGTCGAAGTCCGGATCCTCCTGCATTTTCAACTGGATACGACCGGCGCCGTCGTCCTCATTCCACCAGGTCTGGATCCACAGCACGCCGCCGCCGGGCGACAGGCGCGAGTAGAACACCGAGCCGTACCAGTCCCAGAGGTCGTCGCGGATGGTCAGCGAGTCGGCCTCCTTGGCGTCCTTGATCGGGTCGTCGACGATGCCGACGTGCGCGCCCTTCCCCGTGATACCGCCGCCGACGCCGGCCGCGATGTACCCGCCGCCCTGCGTGGTCAGCCACGCCTCGTTGGCCTGGCTCTCGGGGTGCAGCTTCGTCTCCGGGAAGATCTTGGCGTACCGCGGGTCCTTGATCAGCTCGCGGACGCGCCGGCTGAACCCGATCGGCAGGCTCACGTTGTACGACGACGCGATGAGTTCGTGGTGCGGGAAGCGCCCCAGGTGCCACGCGGGGAACGTCTCGGAGGCCAGGGTGCTCTTCCCGTGCCGCGGGGGCATCAGGATCATCAGCCGGGGGCTCTGCTCGGCCTCCACCTGGTCCGAGAACTTCTCCAGCTTGTGGGTGATGACCTTGTGGACCCAGCCGGCGCGGTAGCGCGGCCGAAACGCCTGCACGAACGGCAAAAGGCGCCGCCGGCAGAGGATCCGGGACGCCTGGGCCGCCTTCGCCAGGGCTGCATTGGTCTTGGCGATGCCTACCAGGGGCCTATCACTCGCCATCCGGGCCTTCCAGAAGGGCCGGGGAGTCCGGAAGTCGCACGGATTCGCCCTCGATGATCAATTTCATGAGGTCCTCGTCGCTCAAATCCTCGATTTCGGACAATCGGACGGCTCCGGTGACGTTAAACTCGATCCGCTTGGTCTCGGGAGCGTTGTAACCGCAGATTTTCGCGATTTCGCGCCATCCGGCGACCATGGCGGTCGGGTCGGACATCGTTCTACCGACGTCAATCGCCTCTAAGAGGCCATCTATTACCTTTTTCCGGCTCATGTCCGACGATTTCTCGAACTTGGACTGCTCCAGGTTCACCGCGTCGATGATTTTCGGCATCTTCAGCAGGCGGCCGGCCTCGACGTCGGGGAACTTGAACCCCGCGTTGCGCGCGGCCTGGCCCTGGAGCATGCCCATCGCCAGATTCTTGACGAAGGCGCGCTGCGGGTCGGTTAAACCATTGGGTCTGCTCATGATTTTCGAATCGTACTCGATACCTAATGACTAAGCAACCGCTGCCGGGGTAGAATCGCCAGATGGCCGCCCCCCGACTCCCCTCGCGCCTCTGGATCGGCAGCTACGAATTCCAGCTGGCGCAGAAGCCCGTCGACGACCCGCTGTTCGAAGGCGAGGCCGACGGCATCACTCACTTCGACCTGCCCGCGCGCGGCGTCTACCTGCGCGACGACCTGGCGCTGCGCTCGCTGCTCGAGGTCGTGCTGCACGAGATCACGCACGCCATCCACTGGGCGCACGATCTCGACGACGCTGAGAAATTCGACGAGGAGCAAGTCGCCACTGTCTACGGCCTCGCGTGGTCCGCCCTTCTGCTCGCCAACCCACGGTTCCAGCGCTGGCTGAACCACACCGTGAACGCCGTGCGGAAGGCCCAAGCCAATGCCTAAATGTGGAGAATGTCATGCCGACAAACCGAGTTCCGAGTTCTATCCTCGAAGCGATCGACCTGGCTCTTTCCGGTCGACCTGCCGCGCCTGCTACAACCGCGCCACCGACGACCGTCGTGTCAAGCGTCTGGCACGCCTCGCCGGCCGGGAGAGACCCACCCACTGCGAAGTCTGCGGCTCCGACGCCGGCCACGGCAAGGGGCTCTCCTGGGACCACGATCACACCACCGGCCGCTTCCGCGGCTGGCTCTGCCACCCCTGCAACCTGATCCTCGGCCAGTGCAAAGACAGCCCGCAGCGGCTGCGCGCGCTGGCTGAGTACCTGGAACGGAGTACCTAGTGCTTGGTATCACCCCCAGGGTATATTCGAAAGATATCACCCAGAGGTGATTTTTGCATACGCGGTGGGCTGTCCCCGAAAGCGATTTCGGGGACATTTTTTTGGAATTTTTTCTGGAATTTGAAGAACACAGGGGACCCACTGGTCCTCCTCTACCCCGCACGGCAACGGCCACCCCCACTTCGGATTCGGTACTGCGTACACCGTACCACCCTATTCTCCCCGTGAACGGGGAACACTCTGAGGGCTGAGTACTGAGAACGTAGTACTCAGTACTCACAACCACACCGAAAGGACTGAACCATGAAGACGAAGGCCGCAGTACTCAGTACGCAGAACGTGGGACGCACACCTGACCCGACGTCATGGGCATACCGCATGGGTCAACGCACTGCGAATGGCGTGGCCCACACGTCCAACGCTGGGACGTACATCACCGACACAGTCGCGCAAGCGTGGGTCGACTACCCCGCAGGCTATAAGGCGCAACGCCTGGTCAACGGCATCAAACCGGTAGCCCCTCGCACGAGGAGCTAAGGGCTTAGGACGCAGTACGAGGGCCACTTCGGTGGCCCTTTTGGCGTGCAGCGGCAACCGCCAATGCACAACCCCGAAAGGACTGAATCATGAACATCGAACAACTGATCGCGAAGTGCGCAGAACTCACGGCGTCCCTCGACAATTCCGAGGCGCACGTCAAACGGC
>Ga0315287_10005283_pt1 | contig 12705 bp, 6 predicted proteins | sample YL17G11_0_MG_FD_205037 | JGI IMG/M metagenome (GOLD analysis project Ga0315287, IMG submission 205037) | Sediment microbial communities from Yellowstone Lake, YNP, Wyoming, USA - YL17G11_0 | ecosystem: Environmental > Aquatic > Freshwater > Lake > Sediment | place: USA: Wyoming | collected...
GTTCATCACCCAAAGCGGGCAGGAGGTCGTCAAGCAGTTGGCCGCGATCGTCGAGGAGCTGGGCGCCAGCGTGATCGAGATCGACACCGACGGCATCTACCTGACGGTGGACTTCAACGCGGCAGACACCAGGCTGCGCGAGCACTTCGTCAAGCAGGTCAATGAGCGCCTGGGGGCGACGCCCGTCGGCCACGGCATCACCGTCGAGCTGTCCGGCTACTATCCGGCGATGCTGTCCTACAAGGTGAAGAACTACGCGCTGCTGGAAGAGGACGGCAGCGTGACGCTGAAGGGCAGCGGGATGAAGAGCCGCGGGCTGGAGCCGTTCCTGCGCGACTTCATCGAGCAGGGCATCGGCGACATCCTGCGCGGCGCGCCCCAGCACATCGAGACGCGCTACGCCGAGCTGAAGCGGCGCATCGAGACGCGCACGGTGAACATCAAGGAGCTGGCGAAGACCGAGACGCTGGTGGACTCGCTGGAGAGCTACCGCGGCAAGGTGGAGCTGAAGAGCGAGGGGGCGTCCGGGCGCAACCGCGCGGCGGCGTATGAGATCGCGCTGAAGGCCAGGCGGCCGCTGCGGCCAGGCGACATGGTGGCCTACTACATCACCGGTGAGAAGCACACGGTGAAGGCTTTCGAGGCCGCCAGGCCGCTGCGCGACTACGATCCCGCGCAGCCCGACTACAACATCGCGTACTACGTGAAGAAGCTCGACGAGAACCTGAAGAAGGTCAAGGGCTACATCACGCCCGCCGAGACAGGCAAGCTGCCATTGGAGCAGCAGGACTAAGAGAGGGACCAGGGATCAGTAGAACGCTTTGGCAGCCGCGGGTATAATCAGACCGATGTTCCCCTCCTCCCAGCTCCTGCTTGCCACGGCCATGTCGATCGGCTTCGTGCACACGCTGCTGGGGCCGGACCACTACCTGCCGTTCGCCGTGATCGCCCGCGCGCTGCGCTGGAGCACCGCGCGCACGCTATGGATTACCTTCCTCTGCGGCCTGGGCCACGTGGGCAGCAGCGTCCTGCTGGGACTGATCGGCGCCGCGCTGGGCGTGGCAGTGGAGCGGCTGACGGGCATCGAGAGCGTGCGCGGCGGATTGGCCGCCTGGGCGCTGATCGCCTTCGGCCTTGTCTACATGCTGTACGGCATCCGCCTGGCGGTCCGCGGCCGGCAGCATACGCACGTGCACAGCCACGACGGTGCGACGTTCCACACCCACACGCATGCGCACACCAGCGGGCACGTGCACGTGCACAGCGTCGCCGAGACGCCGGAGCAGGGCCAGCGGGTCAACCTGACGCCCTGGATCCTGTTCACGCTCTTCGTCTTTGGCCCCTGCGAGCCACTGATCCCGCTGATCATGTACCCGGCGTTCGAGTCCAGCTGGGCGCTGATGCTGCTGGTGGCGGCGGCATTCGCGGTCGCGACGGTCGGCACGATGCTGGTCGTCGTGCTGGCGCTGAGCAAGGGCTTGAGCCTCCTGCCGCTCGGGCGGCTGGAGCGCTACAGCCATGCGCTGGCCGGGTTGGCGATCCTGGCCAGCGGACTGGCGATTCGATTCTTTGGCTTATAGCCCAGGGCTGGGGCTGAGGGACTAGACCGGCGCTGAACACGGCGGGCAACACCGCTGTCCGAAGTACAGCCAAGGTGAGTTCCGTAGCGTATGATCGCCAGCGGGGCTGGTAGTAGATTGAAGCTATAATGCGGGTCTTCATGCGTCTGTTGTTCGCCATTGCCGTGCTGGTTGGAGCGCTCGTGCTCGCGCCCCTTGGCACGCAGGCACAGCCGCAGCGCAGCATCCGCCTGGAGACGATGGAGACGACGACGCCCAACGGCAAGCCCGCGGCGGCGCTGCTGATCAACGGCGAGGTGGTGGTGCGGCTGGCCAAGGAGCAGCGCCAGAAAGATCCGCTGCGCGCCGTCTCCGTCGCCGCCGCGCTGCTCGCCCAGGCTTACCGCCGCGGCAACCCCGAGCTGACGCTGCAGCCCAGTGACGACACAGGCACGCGCATCGCGCTGTACCTGGACGGCAAGCTGCTGCTGCTGGCCTCCGACGTGGAGGCCAAGGCCTGGGGCGTGAGTGTCGAGCAACTGGCGAATACCTGGCGCAACAATATCCTGGCCGCCCTGGGCAAGAGCAGTGGTGCGGGCTGGAGCAAGCCGGCGGCCACACCGAACGCGCAGGATGTGCAGCTCGGCCCCGCACCATCTGACAACGCAACCCGTCCGCCGGTCAAGCCGGCAGCACCCGCGGATCATGCACGGCCACCGGCCGGCGGGAATACGCAGCCCGCGGGCGGGCAGCAGTCCGGCGGAGGCCTGCTGACCATCTCCGGCGGCCACAACGTCTACGAGCCGCCGTCGAACACCAGCATCGAGCGGGCGGCCCTGCCGGGCCAGCTCACGGCGCAGATCACCGGTAGCCGCTTAAGCCACGCCGAGGCCGCGAGCTGCATCGAGCAGGTGCTGCGCAACTACGCCCAGCTGCCCGCCGAGGCGGGCCTGAGCTGGAAGATCACGCAGCCCGAGGAAGCCGACCTGACGCCGGCTCGCGGCCAGTCCGAGCAGCTGACCATCGAGTACAGCGTCACCGGTCGCGGCGGCGTGCAGACGCCGGGCACGGCCAGCCTGCTGCTGAAGAACACCGCCCTGGCCACGCCGAAGGAAAGCCTGACGTTCTTCTCCAACCACCCCGAAGGCGTGAGCAAGCCGCAGCTGCTGTACTTCGCCGAGCTGCCCGCCAGGCAGGCCGGGCGCCTCGTCCTGCACCACCAGAATCAGGGCCGCGGCGGCATGCAGATCATCGCCCGCGTGGTGAACACCGGCGCTGCGGACGGCGCACTGCACATCATTCCCGGCACCTGCGACCCCGACATCAACACCTTCTACGTCGGTTTCAAGAGCGCCGAGCTGTTCTGGAACAACCTCAACAGCGGCAGCGGCTACGTGCTGCCGGTGCCCGCCGGCGGCCAGGCGATCATCACCAGCCAGCGGCTGCCCGTGGGCTATACCGCCAGCGGCTACTACAAGCTGACCAACCTGGGCGCCAGCGCGCTGCGCCTCGAGACGCTGACGCTGCCGCCCGGCGCGGCGCCGCAAAGCGCGCCGTACCAGGACTCCGCTGACGCCAGCCAGGGTGTGTTCCCCGCGCCGTACATCAATGTCACCGAGAGCTACGAGACCGGCGACGACTGGCTGTACCTGCGCCTGGGCCAGGACTCGCAGGACAGCATGGTGGATAAAAGCTCGCTCGACGGCAGCTACGGCGTGACCTACAGCTTCAGCGTGGAGATCCACAACGCCAAGAGCGAGCCGGCGCTTGTGTTCGCCGTGCTGCGGGCCAGCGCGGGCGAAGTAAAAGGGCAGTTCTTCATCGACGACGAGTACATCGCCACGCCGCTGGTGGCCAGCGGTGACGAGGTGCTGCTCAAGGAGATCCCGCTGCGGCCCGGGCAGACCAAGCTGCTGAAGATCAAGGCGCTGCCGCTTAACGGCGGCTTCTACCCGGCGAGCATCATCCTGCGCGAAACGCGGATGCCGTAGCGGCCTCGCTGGCGGCAGCGGGGCATGGCCCGACTTCACCGGTGGCTGATCTGCCACTTGTATGGAACGCAGGTATAATCTACTGACGGCATTCGCCGCTGAGCGGTAACGGCTGACCGCTCATCATGCAAACTGGGAGGAGCAGATGTCTGCTGGCATACATCGTGCTGCTGTGGCTGGCGCGGTATTGTCCTTGGCACTGGTATGCGCCTGTGGGGGGAGAGACGCGACGGAGCTGAAGCTAGCGCCGAGTCTTAGCGCGTCGCCCGCGGCCGCCCTGCCGTCGGCGGAACAACTCAGCCGCGCACTGGATGCGGAGCTGGCGCGGCTGGGAGTCGATCCGGCGAAGGTGACGGCCAAGGCTCCTGGCGCAGGCAACGCCGTCTTCGACCTTGTCGCCACGATCATCGATCCCGACGGCGCCGGCCCGCTCCCGCCCACGGGCGTCGAGCTGAGCTGGAGCGAGCGCTGTGTGGGCGACTACGACCAGAATGGCGAGGTCAACGCGGCAGACCTGGCGCCGCTCGGCCTGCATTTCGGCGCGGCAGTGGCCTACCGCTCGCCTGGTGACGCCGGCGGGCTGGAGTGGTGGCCGGCGGGCGACCCGCGGGCTGACGTCGGCGTGGCGGATCCGCTGGCAGTCACCGGCGCGGAAAACTGGCGCCTGGCGCGCATCGATGGCAGCTTCGATGGCGAGCTGGACCTCGGCGACGTGACGCCGATCGCGCAGCACTGGCGCGAGCGGCTGGACGGCTATCGCGTCTACCGGCGCGGGCCGAGTCAGACTGAGTATCAGTTGCTGGCGGACCCCGCCGATCCCGCCGCGCCGCTGACGATTCCGCGCAGTGCGGCGTTCGCAGCGGGCGCCGATAGCGCCGATCCGCTCAAGCCCGTGCTGTACCGTTTCATCGACGCGGTGACTGACTTCGGCCCGTTTGAGTACTATGTCGTGCCATTCGACGCCGGCAGCGGGCAGGAGGGCAGCCACTCTGCGAGCGGCATGGCGCGCTCCAACCGCCAACCCGTCGCGGCGCTGAACGCCGACGTGCAATCTGGCACCGCGCCACTGGCGGTGACGCTTGGCGCCGGTATAAGCAGCGATCCCGACGGTCTGGTGTTAACCTTTTCTTGGGATTTCGAAGGTGACGGCATCTACGACTTGGACACCGGACCTAGCTACACGGTGACGCATGTCTACGAATACGGCGGAATCTACCATCCGACTGTGTTAGTGACAGATGCCGACGGTGCGACGGACACATCATCGGGGCCGATCTTCGTCAATACTCCGCCGCAAGCCGCGCTCACGCTGACTCCGTCAACCGGCGACGCGCCGCTCAGCGTCACGCTCGACGCGTCGGGCAGCGCCGATCCAGACGGGCAACTCGCGCTCTATGAGTTCGACTGCACTGGCGACGGCGTCTACGAGACCAGCTTCATCGACCAGAGCAGCTGCCAATTCACATACACCGTGCCGGGCAACTTTACGCCGACGGTTCGCGTAACGGATGCGCAAGGCTCGACTTCGGTGAGCAGCGCCACACTCAGCGTCTTCGGCTGGCATCATGTGGTCATCGACCGCGCGGGCCGTGTCGGCACGTACCTGAGCGGGGCGATTGTGGATGGCGTTCCAGCGGTGGCCTACTGGAAGGACACGCCGGACAATGACTTGAAGTACTGCCGGGCCGCCGACGCCTTTGGGCTGACGTGGGCTGCACCGCAGGTGATCGCTGGGGCGGGAGACACATCGGGCGACGTAGGGCAGTATCCCTCGCTGCAGGTCGTGGCTGGCAACCCCGCTGTGGCTTACCACGACGCGGGCCAACGCGCGCTTTGTTATATCCGCGCCGCAGACCCCCAGGGAGCGATCTGGAATCCGCCGGTAGTAGCCAACGCCGACGACAACCCCGGCATTAATAACTCCATGCAAGTCGTCAACGGCGTACCGGCCATCGCCTACTTCACGCTGGCAACATCTAGCTTGTGCTACGTGCATGCGCTGGACGCCGACGGCACCTCTTGGGACACGCCGTATCCCTTCGAAGGCCTTCAGTTCTACCGCGATCTGGACCTGGTCGTCATCGACGGCTTTGCCGCGCTGGGCTACCTGAACTTCGACGGCAACCCATTTGGATCTTGGTCGGGTAGTTATTTCTACCAGCGAGCAAATGACGCTGCTGGAGATGACTGGAGCGACGGGCAGCCAGCGTATACGACCTCGGTGTCATGGGGATTCGGCGGGGCGTCGCTGGCAGTGGTCAACAACCTGCCGGCGTGCACGCTGTACATTGGCTCCACCTCCGTCCCCTATGACCTGACGTTCATGCTGGCCAGCGATGCTCTGGGCAGTGCCTGGCCGCAGTCGAGCATCATCGCCTCAGGATTCGCTGCAGCAGGCACCAGCTCGCTGGCGGTGATCGGCGGGCTGCCGTGCTGCGCCTACTCCTGCACTGATCGGGCAGGCAGCGGCTGGATTATGTTCGCGCGCGCCACAGATGAGTTCGGCACGTCCTGGAATGAGCCGGTGCAGATCGATGACGGCATTGGCGACATGGCCGATCTCAAGTTACTCGAAGTCCAAGGTCAGCCGGCGATCATCTACCAGGACGTCAACGACTCGGATTTGCTCTATGCAGTTTACGGAGCGTTCTAGGATCAGCCCGCGCGCCACGCGGCATTAAAGTGCCGCTTACCGGCCGACGAGACAGCGGCAATGCCGAAGTGACGTCGGCCCTACTGCGCTGGCGTGGCCGGCTGGCCGACTTCAAGCGGCCCGATCTGGCCCTCCACCAGCTCGAGCAGCGTCGGCTCCGTCTTCGCCACGTCGCCCGCGGGCGCGGCGACCTCGGCCGGCGTCTCGAAGGCCTCGGTCTGCCAGTTGGGGAAGGCCGGGTTCTCGGCGAGGATCTTGGCCAGCGCCTCTTCCTGGATCTGCACCTGGCGGTCGATGACCTCGCGCGCCACGCCCAGATCGCCGATCACGCGGTAAGCCATAGCCTCGCTGTCGCTGCGCTCGCCGGTCGCCATGTTGACGAAGTAGGTGTAGATCACCTTGCGGTGCTGGTTGGTATGGCGGCGGCGGTTGCGCTCAATGTTGATGCGCTTGTAGAGCACGCCGTCGCTGCCGAAGAAGTGGTTGTACTCCATGAAGGGGCCGAACTGGCGCACCCAGCCCTCAAGCAGGTCGCCCTGGAAGTTCAGCGTGGCATGGCGGTAGCTGATCGGGCCGGGCATCCAGTAGCCGTTGTAGCGGTCGTAGAAGTAGCGGTTGCCGCCCGAGGTGCCGGTCCAGTAGCTGAACATCTCGTCCGCGTAGACATCGTCGACGTTGACGTCGCCCAGGCCGACCAGGCCAGCGGGCATGCGCAGCAGGCCGCGCACCGTCTCGCCGATCGCCGCCGGCTCGCGCCCCGTCCACTCCAGCCCCGAAGGCTGGTACTGGTAACCCTGCGCCAAAGCCGCGCCGGCCATCGCCAGCGCCAGCACCGCACCGATCAAAAGTGCCCGCATCTCTGCACGCTCCCGAGAGTAGTCATATTATTTTACCCGTAATACGCAAATAGACGCGTGCCAGCGCGCCGCAGTTCGCCCCGGCCGATGTCGCAGCGCATCGGTGGGCCCGTGGCGTGCCGGGATGCTATCATTCGCATGGCGCGCAGAAGCCTGCACATTGGCGCACTGCAAGCACGGAGCCCACAGCGCATATGAAACATCTATTGCCAATCCACGCCCTCGTGCTGGTGGCTGCACTGACAGCGTGCGCCGCCGGCGACGGGCCGCTCAGCGGAGCTGCCACGCCCGCCGCGCCGCCAGCCGCCAGCCCTGCAGCCCCGCCCGCCAGTGCCGCGCCAGCGCATACCGTGCTGAGCACCAGCATGCCCGCGCTGGGCGCGCTGCCGCTGGGAGCGGAGTTTGAGTTTGTGATCGCTGTGCAGCTGCAAAGCGAGCTGTACCAGGGCAGCGGGCGCGTGGTGTACGACAGCCACCTCGTCGAGCCTGTCACGGCCGAGCGTGGCGGGCTGGTGCCTGACGCGGCTGTATTTATCGCGCCGCTCGGCTCCAAGCTGGCGGCCAGCGGCCTGCCGGACGGCTCAGCCATTGTGCCCTTCGCCTTTACCGGCCTGCCCGGTTCGGCTCCCATCGCCGCGGGAACGGGAGAACTGCTGCGCGTGCGCTTCCGCACCAGGCAGGCCGTGCCCAGCGGCCGGGCGGTGTACCTGCTCAACGACCCGGCGTACCTGCAGCTGCGTGACAGCCAGGGGCAGCGCCTGGCCTTCGACTTCGAGACGGTGGAGGCGGGCAGATGAGCACTTCCCCCGCTACCCGTCTCGTGAGTCTGGCACTGCTTGCTGCTGTTGTGGCATGCTGCCTCGTCATCAGCCTGGCCCAGCGCGCCGCGGCGATGGAGCAGCCCAGGCCGGGGATGATCGAGCAGATGAAGGCTGACGGCACGTACTCCGCGGCGGCGGCATTCGCCAGGCAGCTGGGCAACTACCGGCCCAAGCCGGCCCTGCGCGGAGCGGCGCTGCCGGCCGCCCTGGCACCCCAAGAGATCGCCGACCGCATCGTCGATCAGCTCGGGCAGAGCCTGGACGCCAAGGGTGCCAAGAGCATCAGCGCGGCCAGCGCGCGCGAGCTGAGCTGGGCCGAACTCGACCTGAACCATGACCGCGTAGTCGACGAGCGCGACGTGCTGGCGCTGGGCTTTCCGCTACCCAAGGACGCGGCGCGCTTTCCGAGCATGGGCACGTCCAAGACATTCTGCCTGCTGCTCGATTTCCCTGACTACCCGCACTACTTCACCCAGGAAGAAATACAGAACAACCTCTTCAGCGAAGGCACCACCGACTACTACTACCAGAGCCTGCATCACTACTACGAGCTGGCCTCATACGGCCAGCTGAATACCGACGGTATGGCCTACGGCTGGCACACGGCGAGCCATCCGCGCACCTGGTACCACCCTGATGACAGCAAGGACTACGGCTATTCGTGGCAGCGCCAGGGGGAGCTGGTCGAGGAGGCGATCCGCGCCTACGACGAGGCGGGCGAGGACTTCAGCCAGTACGACAATGACGGCGACGGCAGCGTGGACTACTTCCTCGTGGTGTGGAGCGGGCCGGTCGGCGACTGGGCCACCTTCTGGTGGGGCTACTTTGGCGTCGGCCTGCCGGGCGACTTCCGGGTCGACGGCGTGAACTTCCCGGCCTACAGCTGGCAGTGGGAGCGTTACTACGGCTTCGGCGGCTGGCCGCCCGAGATGTCGCACTGGGATCCGCTGGTCACCATCCACGAGACGGGGCATGCGCTGGGACTGCCCGACTACTACGACTACGACGGCGGCGTCGGGCCGCCAGGAGGCGTGGGCGGGCTGGACATGATGGACGGCAACTGGGGCGACCACAACTGTTTCAGCAAGTACCTGCTGGGCTGGCTCGCGCCGACAGTGGCGTTCGCCAACCTCAACGACTGGCCGATGCGCGAGGCCAACGTTTACGGCGACTGCGTGATCTTCATGCCGGGCTTCGATCCGGCCAGCCCCTGGGCCGAGTACTTCATCGCCCAGAACCGCAACGCCACGGGGCTGGACGCCAGCTATCCCGCAAGCGGCGAGCTGATCTGGCACATCGACGCGCGCGTGAATCCCTACGGCGGGTTCATGTACGACAACAGCTACGCCGAGCACAAGCTGCTCAAGCTGATGGAGGCTGACGGGCAGGAGGATATCGAGAACTGGCGCGGAGCCAACGCCGGTGACTTCTACGTTAACGGCAGCGAGCTTTCGCCAGCCTCCAATCCCAACAGCAACCGCTACGACGGCAGCGTTACCGGCGCCGCCTGCAACGACATCTCCATTCCTGACAGCACGATCACCGCCGACTTTGTCCTGTACACCAGCAACCCGCCGAACGTCAGCATCGACACCCCCGCGCCCGGCAGCGTGGTCAGCGGCACGGTGCCGGTGGGCATCACGGCGACCGACGACGGGGTGATTGCCAAGGTGCAGGTGATCATTGACGGCCAGGTGGCCGAGGAGCTGACCAGCGCCCCCTACAACTACAGTTGGAATACGCTGGTCGAGTTCAACAAGACGCTGACGCTGACCGCGCGCGCCTGGGACACCGAGGGCCAGTCGTCCTCCGCGACGATCGAAGTGACGGTGGACAACACGGGCGTGACGGTGATCACCGATGACTTCGAGAGCGGGCTGGCGCAGTGGCGCGCGCTGGACGTGACGATGGAAGGCCGCGGATCGGGCACGCACTGGGCCACGCGCGAAAGCCCCGGCGACCCCGCGCCGCTGGGCAGCGGGCACGAGGCGTGGGTGCGGCCCGACAACCCCGACGAGTCATTCGGCGCGCTGGACTACCTGCGCAGCATGCGCATCGATGCCACGGCGTTCGTCAAGCCGCTGCACGTGCACTTCTACTACCGCGGGCGCTCGGGCTTCGCGCTCTACCGCTCGATCGACAACGGCGCGAGCTGGGTCAAGCTGGAGGACCTGGCCGACAGCTACGGCTGGCAGCTGTTCAACCGCACCTACGCGCTGCAGGGCCAGGTGGTCTACCTGCGCTTCGCCTATACCGGCGACGTGCGCGAGGCCGGCGACTACTCGGATAACGGCCGCGGCGCGAACATCGACGACCTGTGGGTGCGCGAGTCGCCCAGCGACATCCCGACGGTGAGCTTCATCAGCCCCGCCGATGGCGACAGCGTCTCGGGCCTGGCGATGTTCGCCGTGGACGCCCAGGACGACGGCAGCATCGCGCGCGTCGACTTCTACGTCATGGGCGGCCTGGTGTACTCCGACTACAGCCCGCCCTGGATCTACGAGCGTGACACGACGCAGGACGACAACCATCCCGACGTGCTGGTGGCGGCGCGCGCCGAGGACAACGACGGGCTGCCCAGCGCGGCCGCGGGCCTGGACGTCAGGTTCGTCAACCCGCACCCCTACCCGGTCTACGACGAGATGCAGGACGGCTCGCCCAACTGGTCCTACCAGAACGACAGCTACCAGCCGCAGTGGCAGTTCACTGACCGCGATTCCGTCTCGCGGCCGTACAGCATGGGCTGGGTGGTGGACAGCGGCCTGTTCCAGCCGGACAACTACGAGGGCGTCTGGTTCCTCGGCGGGCCTGTCGCCGTCGGGCGCCAGGCCGTCGACCTGGCGGGCGGCACGGTCAACGATCCCGTGCTGCGCTTCATGTACAAGGCGCACTTCCCCAGCGGCGGCTCGATGTCGCTGTACTTCTACAACACGTGGCTCGGCTGGCAGTGGATCGCCGACATCAGCGACAACCAGGACGACTGGGTGCAGAAAACGATCTCGCTGGCGCCGTGGATCGGCGAGTCCGCGCAGCTGTGCTTCTGGATCTGGCCGGTGTCGGCGACGGACGGCCAGGGCGTGTGGCTCGACGACCTGTGGTTCGGCAACCGCGGGCCGCAGCTTGGCGCGCTGACGCCCAACCCGGCCAGCGCCGGCGGTAGCGTGACGCTCAGCGGCTCGGGCTTCGGCGCTGAGCGGCTGGACAGCGTGCTGACCTACGACGGCGTGCCGCTGCTGGACGCCGCGTACCAGTCCTGGAGCAACGCCGAGGTGCGCTTCACCGTGCCGCCGGGCGTGAACAGCGGCTACGTCGGCATGGCCGTCGGCGGGCAGCCGAGCAACGTGCTGCGCCTGGCCATCGGCCTGGCGGCGCCGCAGCTGCTCGGCGTGGCCGACGGTGAGGTGTACCGTCCGCAGGCGCCGCCGGCGCTGGCGGTGCAGGCGGACGCCACGACCGAGCGCGTGCAGTTCCTGATCGACGGCGAGCCGGTGGATGAGCTGATCGCGGCGCCGTTCGACGGCTTCGCGCTGCCGTTCATGGCCCTGCTCAACGGCGAGCACACGGCGCAGCTGCGCGCCTTCCGCGGCGGCGACAGCGCGTATTCGCCGCTCTACCGGTTCACGGTGTACGCGCTGGTGGGCGACGCGAACTGCGACGGCGTGGTGGGCCTGCTGGACCAGGCGGCGCTGATGGCGCGGCTGGGGATGTGGGCCTCCAACCCGCTGTTTGAGCCGTGGTTCGATCCCGACGGCGACGGCCGCGTCACCGAGGCCGACCTGTCCTACCTGGGCTACCACTACGGCGAGAGCCTGCCGTTCTAGCGGGGGCGAAGCCATGCTTCGTCCGCTTACTGCAGCGCCGCAGGAGTCACGCCAACGCTGTGATGCGTACGACCAGTCCAGCCTTACCGGGTTGCTAGAGCTGCCTGGATGATCACAGCGCGATAGTACGCTGTGTCCACGAGTGCGATCCGCTCACGATCCAGGCAGACCGCCGTAAAGTGCATTCTGTCGGCCATATCGGGCGGCAGGTGGCGGCTTTCGCTAACCAGCGCGTGGGGTTTGTCAATGATCCACTGAGCCTCCGCGTCACTGCGCTTTCTTCCAGATGGAGTTTCATCAACGGAACTGAACAATCGGATCAAGTACACCTTGCCTGTCTGCGAGTACACCTTGACAGCTCTCTCTTTACCAACGCCGAAGCTGGTGTACGCTAAACCATTGACCATGATCAGTCTTCTCAAGCGGCTAAGCTGAACGCTGGTGTCATTCGCGATGGCATCCGCAGCCCAGGCTAGTTCCGGGCTATCCACCGGCTTGGCGCTGGTGCCATCGATCTTGAGAATGTGCCCATCCTCCGTAACGACCAGGATCCGGCGCCCGCTCTCATCCCAGCAGCTACCGGTGCAGATCAGCCTGGGAAGGCCGGTGACTCGCTTGAGCGTTTTGCTGCCCACCCACATTTCCTCGCTGCCATCCTCCCGGCTGGCAAATGCGTACAGGTTCGCGGCGTAATCGCAGTCTCGCGTACTCACATATTGCCTGTTGTCCCTGACGCGAACATCGTTGAAGTTTTTCGGGGTGATACCTTCGACGAGTTCGTCTTTTCTGTACCAGACCAGCGGCTGGCTGGTCGACAGGTCTTCGTCTAGGACAATGCCACCGTCAGGGAGCATGCATCGGAGGAATGTGTTCTCCCGCAGGTCGTACGCCGCCAGTTGCTTGATCACCGGCTTGATCGCCGGAGATTTGCCAGTGAAGCTGACGGTGTACGCCGCTGCAATCTTGGGATTGGCTCCCGGACGCGTCCCCCGCTCAGGATTGC
>Ga0315287_10005286_pt1 | contig 12704 bp, 12 predicted proteins | sample YL17G11_0_MG_FD_205037 | JGI IMG/M metagenome (GOLD analysis project Ga0315287, IMG submission 205037) | Sediment microbial communities from Yellowstone Lake, YNP, Wyoming, USA - YL17G11_0 | ecosystem: Environmental > Aquatic > Freshwater > Lake > Sediment | place: USA: Wyoming | collected...
TACTACTTCGACGTGGCCAACTCCGCCACCTGGATCCAGGATATGGGATATACCGTCGACCTGGATGAAATCGACTACGCGCCCGAGTATGGCTGGTCGAAAAACGGCTGGTGCGAGGTTATTCTCGGGCATACCTACGTCATCTGGACGGACGACAATCATTTCGCCAAGGTGCGCGTGACGGGGATCAACGGCGAAAAGGTCATATTCGACTGGGCCTACCAGGTGGCTACCGGCAACCCGGAGTTGAAACCGCTGGTGAATCCGAATCCCGATTATCTGCGGCACCCGCAGGCGGGAATGTAGGTGAGGACAATGTCTCAAACTTGGGATGAGAGAAAAGCTTTATCCGAAAGGCAGGAACACAAAATGAAGACGATCCACATGATACTTCTGGCCGCCTTGATAGCGCTGCCGCTGTCGGCGGGGTGGGCCCAGGATCGGTCCGACGTGACGGCCCAGGGGAGACTTGATGTCGATGTTTGGACCGACAATAACGACGGGGTCTATTACGAAGGGGACAATATCAAAGTCCTTTTCCAGACCTCGCAGGATTGCTTTGTTGCCATCTACAGCGTGGATACACGCGGCAACGTCAACATGCTGTTTCCGGCCGATCCCCGGGATGACGGATTTGTCCGGGCCGGCGACGTCTATGCCATTCCGAGCCGCTATGACGATTACGACCTGTACGTGACCGGCCCCGAGGGGATCGAATACATTCAGGCGATTGCCTCGGAGTCGCGGATGGATGTTCCCGATTGGTACGGCGGGGCCGCATTCCGCTGCGACTACTACAATGGCCCGGAGGAATGCCTGGACTACATCAATGACCGGTTTTTCAACAACCGCTGGAACAACCGCTTCAGAGCGTTCGACCGCATGGCGGTATATGTCAAGTCCCCCGGCTACTACTACCGGCCGGTTTATGTTCCGCATGGTTGGTATGCTTATCCGAACTACGCCATGGTCTATATCGATTATCCCTTCGGCGCCGAGGTGTACTTCGATGGTATCTTTTTCGGAATCGCGCCGCTGTGGGTTCCGCGCGTGATCATCGGCTGGCACTGGATCACCATCTACGACCGATATGGATATTGCTGGGAAGATCATATCGACTTCCAGCACAACCACACCATCCATCTGGACCACACGCGGATCAAAACCAGCCGGACGGTGCTCAGCCGGTTCAAAGACGTCCGCGTCCAGGCCAAGAAGTACAGCAAGACCGACCTGGTGCTCTCCGAGGAGCGCGTCAAGAGCACGCGGATGACGGTCTCGAAGGAAACGTCCAAGCGGAATCCCCTCGGTGACTATCGGACCAAGCGGGGGGATATCAATTCGCCCGACATCCGTTCCAAGCGGGACGCGGGAAGCACCGCGGGAAGTACTCCCGACCGCACGCGCGGTTCGGATGGGATCGGGGACAGACGGGCGAATGATGCGCAGGAACGTCGCGGCGACTACAAGGGTACGGAAAGTCCCCGGAAGGCGCCCGCCAAAATCGAAGGAACCGACAAGTCGAAACGCTCTCCTGAAAGTACCGTGGACAAGCAATCGCAGCCGTCCAAGCGCAGTGGCGATTCGATAGAAAAACCTTCCAAACGCCAAGAGGCGTCACCTGAAGGCAAGTCATCGTCCAGCCGGAGCGGCGGCTATTCATCCAAGCCCTCGGGGAGTCGCGGGTCATCGTCGGTCGGCCGGAGCACTACCGGCCGATCGGGCTCGGGCGCGTCATCGTCAGGGACATCGAGTTCGTCCAAAGGCAGTCGCAAACGATAGGATATGGTCGACGGTGAGTTGACAAGTAATAGACGGTTCAATATTTATAGGTGAAGCCATGAAAATATTCATCAATATATTGCTGACACTCTGCATGGCGCTATTCTGCGTGGGGACGACGGCGGCCATCGAAAAGTCGAAGAAAGATCAACCGGCGCCGAAAAAGGATTCACAGGTCGTGCGGCAGAAAACTCCGGACCGATCCCAAAACCCGGTTGATTCCAAGGCAGCCCCGGCGCCCCCGCCGGAGCGGAAAAACTACGACGACTTCATCGACCGGAACAACAATGGTATCGATGACCGCGCGGAAAAAGGGGCCACGGTCAAGAAACCGCCGACGCCGGAAACCAGGACGAAGACGCAGAAGAAAGAGCCGCGTCCGTAGCCTGACCGATGTCTCTGCCGGGACGGCCGGGAACCGGGTTCTTCCCTATTTGTTAAAATATAGTTGACAGACGGCGGATTTTGCCGTTTTTTTATCACTCGCCGGCTGAGAGTGCCAGCGCGGGCGTCTATCTTGTTGAATTATTGGATATTAAGATGGCCTTCGAGAATCTGACAGAGCGCGAAAAGAAAGTCCTCTCCTGCCTGATCACCTACTACGTCAAGTCGGCCGATCCGGTAGGGTCGCGGGCCATTGCCACCAAGTTCAGGCTTGGGATATCTCCCGCCACCATCCGCAATACCATGCAGGATCTGGAGGAGCTGGGCCTTGTGCATCAGCCGCATACCTCGGCGGGACGAGTGCCGACCGACGCCGGGTACCGCCTGTTCGTTGATACCCTGTTGCGCCCCGAACCGTTGACCTCGGCTGAAATGAAAGCCGTCAAGGACAGCATCCAAGCAGGTCCCGGCGGGGTGGATACCATTTTGGAACAGACGACCCGGGTGCTGGCCGACCTCTCGGCTCAATTGGGGGTCGGCGTGGCGCCGCATCTTGATGATTCGGTGTTGTCGCGGATAGAGTTGGTTCAGATGTCGGCCGAGAAGGTGCTGGTCGTTCTGGTTTTTCGATCCGGTTTGGCGCGGACCATCCTGGTCGAGGTGGATGCGCCGATCACCTTTCTTGAGCTCGATGAACTCTCCCGGGTGCTGAACGAGAAACTGGCCGGGTTGACCCTGGGACACATTCGGACGACCATTCAGGAGCGTTTGGCGAGTTCGGGCGGAGATCCCAAGTTGATTCGATTTTTCATCGATGACAATTCCGATATCTGGAAGAATCTGGCGGTCCGTCAAATGCACATCGGCGGGACGGAGCATATCATCTTTCAACCCGAATTTGCCGATCGGGAGAAACTCCATGATCTGATGAAGATTGTCCACGAGCGCACCGGGCTGGTGGATCTGCTCCTCACCAACCGGGATAAAGACAGCGGCATCGTTATCACTATTGGAGCGGAAAACCGGGCCAGGGAAATCCAATCGTGTTCGGTGGTATCGGCTACCTACAACGCCGGACCAACCACCGGGACGATCGGTATTATCGGGCCGACGCGGATGCCGTACGGCAAACTGGTGTCGCTCGTGAGATACGCCGCCAGGCAGTTGAGCAAAGCCCTGAAAGGGGAATAGGCATGACCAAAAACGACAGGAATAGATCTGAATCGACCGGCCACGGTCAGCCAAACGAGAATCGACCGGATCCGGACGCGATGACGGGCGACGAAGATTTATTGCCGGCGGTTGAGTCGCAGGACGAGACAGACGAAACGGTCCGTGAAGAAGAAGCCGAATTGTCGACCGAAGCGGCCGACGAGCAGCCGGTGACGGCGGAGAGAGATGAGGAAACAAAGGTCAGGGAAGAGATCGACCTGGATCGGTTCCTTCGTCTGGCAGCCGAATTCGACAACTATAAGAAACGGACGACGCGGGAATTCGGGGACGTGATCACGCGGGCCAACTTCCGAATCCTCCGCGAGCTGGTGGAGATTATCGATAATTTCGAGCGGGCATTGCAGGTCGATCCCGCCGACAGCGACGGGGCGGCCTATCGCAAAGGGGTCGAATTGATATACGGTCAGGTTTGCGATCTTTTGGTCAAGGAAGGCGTGACGCCGATCGAATCGGTCGGCAGACCTTTTGATCCCAATTTTCAGGAGGCGCTGGTGCAGATGGAGTCGGACGAGTATGACGAGGGTATTGTCTGCCAGGAGGCGCAGAAGGGGTACAGGATCGGAGATAAAGTGCTTCGCCATGCCCGCGTCATTGTCAGCAGCGGCCGAAAGAGGCGGACGGAGACGAATGACGCTACGGGTGAGAAGACCGGAAAATAACACGCTTTTGCAAAGCGAGGAGTGATAGAATGGGCAAAGTTATCGGAATCGATTTGGGCACGACCAATTCCTGCGTCGCCGTGCTGGAAGGCGGCGACCCGGTCGTCATACCGAATGCGGAAGGCGGCCGCACGACGCCGTCGGTGGTGGCATATACCAAGAACGGCGAATGGATGGTAGGCGCTCCGGCCAAACGCCAGGCGATAACCAACTCCGAGAACACCGTCTTTTCCATCAAGCGGTTCATGGGCCGCAAGCATCATGAGGTGGAAGCCGAAGAGAAACTCGTCCCGTACAAAGTCGTCAGCGACGATAAGGACGACGTCAGGGTGACGGTGAGCGACAAATTATTCGCTCCGCCCGAAATATCGGCGATGATTCTCCGCGCCCTGAAAAAGACCGCCGAGGAATATCTGGGCGGTCCGGTGTCGCAGGCGGTGATCACGGTTCCCGCCTATTTCAACGACAGCCAGCGTCAGGCGACCAAAGACGCCGGTAAGATCGCCGGCCTGGAGGTCTTGCGGATCATCAACGAACCGACCGCGGCGGCGCTGGCCTACGGACTTGACAAGAGACAAAACCAGAAGATCGCGGTGTTCGATCTGGGCGGCGGCACTTTCGACATTTCGATTCTTGAGCTCGGTGAGGGTGTTTTTGAGGTTCGCTCCACTTCGGGCGACACGCATCTCGGCGGGGACGACTTTGACCAAAGGATCATCGACTGGATGGCCGATGAATTCAGGAAAGCCAACGGTATCGACCTTCGTCAGGATCGGATGGCGTTGCAGCGCCTCAAGGAAGCCGCCGAGAAGGCCAAGATCGAGCTGTCGACCACCATGCAGACCAACGTCAACCTGCCGTTTATCACGGCGGATCAATCCGGCCCGCGGCATTTGGACTTGACCTTGACCCGCGCCAAACTGGAAGCGTTGTGCGATGATCTGTTCCAGCGGACGTTGGCTCCCTGCCGGCAGGCGGTAAGTGACGCCAAGCTGGCGCCGTCGGATATCGACGAGGTGGTCCTGGTCGGCGGCATGACGAGGGTGCCGAAAGTGCAGGAAATCGTCCGGACGCTTTTCGGCCGGGAACCAAACCGAAGTGTCAACCCCGATGAGGTCGTAGCCGTCGGTGCCGCCATCCAGGGCGGAATCATGGCCGGCGATCTCAATAAGGACATTGTCCTGGTTGACGTGACGCCGCTGTCGCTGGGGATCGAAACCCTGGGCGGAGTTATGACCAAGCTGATAGAACGCAACACGACGATTCCGACGCAAAAATCACAGATTTTCTCCACCGCGGGCGACAATCAACCGGCGGTGTCGATCCATGTTCTCCAGGGCGAACGGGAGATGGCCATCGACAACCGTACGCTGGGGCGATTTGACCTGGTCGGGATACCGCCCGCGCCCCGGGGCATACCCCAGATCAAAGTGACCTTTGATATTGATGCCAACGGTATTGTTCATGTCTCCGCCAAAGACCTGGGGACCGGCAAGGAGCAGAACATCAGGATCGAATCCTCATCCGGCCTTACCAAGGAGGAAGTCGACCGCATGGTCACCGACGCCAAATCGCACGAGGTTGACGATGTCGCCAAGCGCAAATTGATTGAGGCGCGAAACAAGGCGGACCAGGTCCTATACGCGACCGAAAAGACGCTCAAGGAGCATGGCAGTAAGGTCGGCGAGGCTGAGCGAAAGGCCATTGAGGTTGCCATCGAAAAAGTCAAGTCCGTCATGAGCGGCAGCGACGTCACGGCCATCGAAGGCGCCGTGGAGGAGTTGTTGCAGGCATCCCATAAGCTGGCGGCGGAGATGTACCGGCAGTCGGCCGGCCAGCAGTCAACGGCTGGACCGCAGGAGGCCGGTCCCTCGCCTGGGGAGGATACCTCCGGCGGCGGAGGAAAAGACGGGGCGGTTGACGCCGATTTTGAGGTGGTCGACGACGAGGATAAGAAGTAGGTGCGGACAGCCGGTTGATGGAAAAGCGTGATTACTACGAAATCTTGGGCGTTGACCGCTCCGCGGACGTCGAAGAGGTAAAGCGGGCCTATCGAAAGTTGGCGCTCAAGTTCCACCCCGACCGCAATCCCGGAAACGCCGAGGCGGAATCGAAATTCAAGGAGGCGACCGAGGCCTACGAGATTCTCAAGGACCCCGATAAACGCCGTCGATACGACCAATATGGTCACGCCGCCTTCGCCCAGGGGGCGGGTTTCCCCGGCGGGGGATTCGGCTTCGAAGGGTTTGATCTTACCGATGCCTTGCGGGCGTTCATGCGCGATTTCGGCAGTTTCGGCTTTGACGATTTCTTCGGCGGGCGGGCGTCGACGCAGGCGAGCAATCGCGGCCGTGATTTGCAGGTGCGGATCAGCCTCACTCTGGAGGAGATTGCCGCGGGCGTCTCCAAGAAACTGCGGATTCAGCGGCTGGAGACCTGCCCCGAGTGCTCCGGTAACGGGACCGCCCCGGGCACGCAAAGGAAAACTTGCCCACAATGCGGTGGCAGCGGCCAAATCCGACGCGTCGTGCGCTCCCTCTTCGGCCAGATGGTTAATGTCAGCACCTGCGGCGCTTGCCGGGGGATGGGTCAGGTGATCGGGACGCCGTGCCCGACCTGCCGGGGTGAAGGTCGGGTTCGTTCCCAGACGACTCACACGGTGAACATTCCATCAGGAGTGACTGAAGGCAATTATATTCCCGTCGAGGGCAAAGGCGACGCCGGACCACAGGGCGGCCCGGCGGGTGACCTGATCGTCATTATCGAAGAAGCGGAACACGACGTCTTTACCCGTCGGGACAACGATATCATCTGCATCGTTCCGATATCATTCGTCACCGCCGCGATAGGAGGCAACGTCGAGATTCCGGTTCTGGGAGGCACGGATACGCTCGCCATTCCGGCGGGGACGCAGACGGGGAGGCTTTTCCGCCTGCGAGGGAAAGGACTGCCGTATTTACGCCGGAGCGGACACGGCGATCAACTGGTCCAGGTGCACGTCTGGACGCCGGATGATCTGTCGGAATCGGACAGGAAACTCCTGCGTCAGCTGGGCGAGTCACCGTCGTTCAAAGCTCCCAAGTCGTCCAAATCGTTTCTGGCCCGTCTGCGCGAAACCCTTGGTGTGTGAGGCGGCACGGAATCGCACAGGGTCGAGTTGACCCACATGGGGCGATGGTCATGATTCAGACATTTATCTACAACCCCGCCAATCTTGGCGAGGATGAAATCATTGTCAGCGGATCCGAGGCGCGCCATATCGTCAAAGAAATCCGTCCGGCAAAAGGGGATATGGTCCGGCTCATTGACGGGCGGGGAACGGCTCATGTGTGCGAGGTAGTCGCAAATCGTGCCGGAAAAGTCGTCTGCCGGATCATCAAGACCGTCAAGTACGGCGGCGAATCGCGGTTGATGTTGACGCTGGCGATCGGGCTGTCATCGGCGGCCAAGATCGACACGATCATTGAGAAGGGAACCGAGGTCGGAGTCAACCGCTTTGTGCCCCTCCTGACCGAGAAGGGAACTGTGAAGCTGGGCGATAAATCCGCTATCACACGCAGAATGAATCGCTGGCGCCGGCTATGCGAAACCGCGGCCAAGCAGGCGGGGCGGTCGGTGATACCGGCGATTGACGACCCGCTCCCGTTTGACGATTTCATCATTTCCTGTGAACCCGAGGAAACAACCCTTTTACATGCCGCCGGCCGGGTCGATGACCTGTGCGGCCGTTTTGCTTCTCCGCAGATCCAAAAAGCGACGGTCATGATCGGCCCTGAATCGGGGTTTTCACCCGGTGAGATCGACACGGCGCAGCGAAAGGGGATTCGTCTGTTCAGTCTGGGCGAAAGGGTGTTGTGTACCGAAACCGCCGCCGTGGTCGTCGCCGCGATCGTGATTTATCTTGTGGAAGGGGTCAAAGCCTGACGCCTTCTTTCCGATATCCTGGATATGCAGTTTGACGTAACCGTTTATTTGTTTGCAGCTTTGCTCGGCCTGGCGGTCGGGTCCTTTCTCAACGTTTTAATCTACCGCTTACCGCGGGGTAAAAAGACCGCGCTCCAAAGGTCGGCCTGTCCGCACTGCGGGCATACCATCGCCTTCTACGACAACATTCCGCTGGTCTCCTATCTGGTTCTTCTTGGCCGATGCCGCGTTTGCAAGAAGCCGATCTCCTGGCGTTACCCTCTGGTTGAGGCTCTTAATGCCGCCCTGTACCTGTATTTTCTGCATCTGGACGGGTTGTCGGCGGCCTGGGCGACGCATTCCTTTCTTGTTTCTGCGCTTATAGTGATCATATTCATCGACCTGGAATTCCAGATCATCCCCGACAAGATCACCCTGCCGGGCATGGTGGTCGGGCTTGCCGCCTCGTTATCGGCAGCGCCTCCCGGTATTATCGGGGCGCTGGTGGGCCTGGCGGTTGGCGGCGGGGCGCTCTTGGCCGTCGCCTACCTGGGAGAATGGCTGTTCAAGAAGGAAGCCATGGGGGGCGGCGATATCAAAATGGCCGCCATGCTGGGCGCGTTCGTGGGCTGGCAGAAGGTGCTCGTGATTTTTCTGGGGGCGGCCGTCATCGGCATGATCGTGTCGATTGTCTGGATGCTTCTGTCGCGCCGGGTCAGACGGGATCGGATCATTCCCTTCGGCCCGTTTTTGGCCGCCGCGGCGCTCTTGGTGGCGGCGCACGGCGACGGCATTCTGGCGTTCTACGTGAATACCTTCTTCAGAGCGTAGGCTCCACGGCGGCATCCCGTTTTTTCACTCTGAACATGGCGATGATCTCCTCGGAAAACAAGAGAAACCAAAGCACCAGGGGCAGGGCATCGTTGACGGTGAGCAGGGGGAACATGTATTTGTAGGCCGTGGGGGACAGGGCGTAGGTGTTATAGACAGCGGATACGGCGACGATCAGAATAAAATGAACCACCGCCAGAACCGCAAGGCCAAGACCCAACCGGACCAGTCGTCTTTTGAGCCTAATTCCCGGCAGTGAGACGGTAAGCGCGATAAACGGGATGAGGTTGGTGAAATGCTCGAGGACCAGCATCAGCCCGGATTTGTAGATGCCGAGCTGGCGGAAGGCGAATTGCGCGGGCGCCCGGAAAAGCATGGCATACCTGACCTGAAGGTCTTGAAACCATACCCAGGTCAAGACGACCGAAACAACCCCCAGGCTAAGCAAGAAAAGCAGTAGTCTTTTTTTCACGACTGACGACCAATAATATCCACATTACCCAGACGCTGGTGATCATGAGAATCAGCGTGGCCTGCCAGAAGTAGAGGTGCATAAACTCAAAGAAATTGTGGTAATACACGCCCACAGCCGTCAGGAAGATAATGCGCAAAACATTGAACAAGTAGAGCGCCGGCAAGCCGAGGGCAAACCCAACTGCTCGCGACCGCCACGAAGCCGGATACGACATCAGCGCCGCCAGAAAAATGAGCATCTCGAAGATGCCGGTACATTCCTCGATGATTTCCACGGAGAAGCCGTGAAAGGTCAGAAAGCGGTCCGAAACCGAGACGTCGCTTGAAACTACATCCAAAAGACCGCCGCAAACGCCGGCGGTGACGGCCATGAAACCGCGCAACTCCTCGTCCAGGGCGATCGATAAATAGGGATACAGGATGGCGCCGACGATGAGAATCCCCAGAAAGGTGATGACGAATCTGATCAACCGCCGTTTTCTGGGATCGGTTGTCCCGGATGATGCCTCCGGGGCCTTGCCGCGCCTGTTTGGTGCCCTGCCGGATTTACCCATTTGGCCATAACATAAGATGTATTGCCGGATTCCACAACGACTTTTTGCCGATCCCGGCGGCTCAATCGCCGCCGTCGGTATGCCGATCTGATAATATATGCGACTGACCTTAGGAACATACGAGGCTGAAGTCAGGCTCGGCCTGGTCGTCATCGTCTTGCTTCTGCTGGTCCTGAACATCAGCACAATCTATCTTTTGCATCATGTCAAGAGACAGCTTACGGCGGAAATCGACGACCGCCTTGACGCGGCCTTGACGGCGGCGGCGCGCTATACGGAGAACAATCAAACGGCGGAAATTGAAAGCTCGCAGGGGGATCTATTCGGCCGGCAGTATGGAATCACCGGAATCAGGACCCATCCGTTTACGACCCGCGAAATAGATTCACTTCCGGCATCTCTCGGTCAGAGCTTTGCGGGCGAATCTGAGTTTCCCGGCCTGGAAAAGGACGCCATGGATGACCTGCTCGCCGGACATCGTTTGTTTCGCTTCGGCAAAACCAACGACGTGCGTTTCGGCCTGGTGGTGGCGCAGATATCACCGGGACGGAAATCGCTGATTCTGGTCGGGGCCGAGGCGTCGATTGTGGGACGGTTGGGCGACGCCGCGCGCACGGCCTTTTATGTCGCGGCGGCGATACTGATTCTCATCATCGTCCTAGTCATCAGTATCCCTCGGCATATTCTCAAACCGTTCAAACTGATGCGCGAAACGGCCCGTTCCGCCGGAATGTTGATTCCCTCCGACGGTAAAGACGACGTGGCGGAAGTGATCCGGTCGTATGAGATAATCATCGGAGAGTTGAAAAATAATGGGGCTGAACTGGAGCGACTCTACCGGGAGTCGTCATCAAAGGTCGACCGGCTGGAGCGGATCAATGATTATATCTTAGAGTCAATCGGCGCCGGTGTGGTCAACGTCGATTTGGGGGGCAGGGTGATCGGGTTCAATCGCGCGGCCTCCGAAATTCTGGGGTATGATCCGCAACTGATCGTCGGCAGGCACTACCTTACGGCGTTCTCGCAGGTGATGCAGGTGAGCCTGCTGTTTGACGCGGTGCTCCAGCGGGGCGAGGCCACCGGCCCCCGCGAAATCGAGTTGACGCGGGAAGACGGGGCGCAAGTCTGGTTGGGAGCGGAATGCTCCATCATCTACGACGACCACGACCGTGTCGTCGGCGCCACGGCGGTTTTGACCGATATGACCGAACTCAAGAAGCTCCAAAACGATCTGGAAACGAACCGTCGCCTGGCGGCCCTGGGTGAAATGACCGCCGGATTGGCGCACCAACTGCGCAATTCCCTGGCGGCCATTTCGGGATTCTGCCAGCTTCTTCAGAAAAAGTCGACCGACCATCCCGCGCTGAATGAGATTGCCGGTTCCATCCGCGGCGAAGCCAATACTTCGGAAACCATGATCAGCCGTTTTCTCACGTTCGCGCGTCCTCTCAGTCTGGTGGAAGAAACGCTCAATCTAAAGCAGCTTCTCACCGAGTGCACCCGCAAGTTCTCGGTGGAAATCGAGTCAAAAGACATTTCTCTCACCGTGGATTGCGCCGGCGAAGAAATCACCGTTTCGGGGGACAGATTACTGCTGAAAGAAGTCCTCTGCAACGTGCTCGATAATGCCGTCCAGGCCGCGGGAAAAGGCGGCCAGATTTGTGTCCGAGTGGAAATGACGCAATCGTCGGCCGTCGTTACCATCACTGATGACGGTCCCGGCATTCCGGAAGCGCTTCGGGGCAAATTGTTCACGCCGTTTGTCTCCTCCAAGCCGTCCGGCACGGGTCTGGGGCTGGCCTTGACCCACAAAATCGTCAACCTGCACCGGGGCTCCGTTTCGCTTGGCCCCGCCGCCGGGCGCGGCGCCGTATGCCGCATTGAGTTACCGGCTTGGGCCGGAAATCGAATGAGGCCGCCGGTTGCGTCCGCGGCAACGCATAAAAATCAGTAGCGGCGCGCCCGATTTCTATTATATTAGTCCGCACGAAAAGTGAATTCGTATGGAGGAACAATGCTATCCGCGACTGAGCTTCGCAAAGGAATCCGGATTTTGATTGACGGTGAACCGTACGTGGTGGTGGATTTTTCTTCCACCAAGATGGGCCGGGGACGGCCCCATACCAAGGCCAAAGTACGGCATTTGATCACCGGCGCCGTGTTCGAAAGAACCTTTCTCTCCAACGAGATGTTCGATATTCCCGACCTGGAAATCAAGAGAATGCAATATCTCTACAACGATGCCGACGGCTATCATTTCATGGATTCAAAGTCCTATGAACAGGTGGCGCTGACGACCGAGAACCTGGGTGATTCGCGCTTCTACCTGATGGAGAATCAGGAATATCCGATCCTCTTTTTCGAGGGCAGAGCCATTTCGCTTGATATGCCGTCATCGGTGATTCTCAAAATCGTTGATGCGGAACCGGCCGTAAAAGGGGACTCGGTCACGAATATCCAGAAGGTCGCCAAACTGGAGACGGGTCTGGAAGTCAAGGTGCCGCTGTTTATCAAGGTGGGCGACTCGGTCAAGATCGACACCCGCACCGGGGAATACCTGGAGCGGGCCAATTAGTGCCGCTGGCACGGTGGCCGATCATCGGCGTCGATGAATCCGGCAAGGGCGACTTTTTCGGGCCATTGGTCATCGCCGGCGTTCTGACACCGGAAGAGATCGTACCGGCCCTGCTGGAACTGGGTGTCCGCGATTCCAAGACCATTGCCGACGGCCGGGTGGCCGTCCTGGCGGAACGGATCGCGCAGCTGTGTATCTTCGACGTCGTCGTTATCAATCCCGAGAAGTACAATCAGCTCTACCGGAAGATAAGAAACCTCAACAAACTGCTGGGGTGGGGGCACGCCCGGGTAATCGAGAATATCCTCC
>Ga0315287_10005287_pt1 | contig 12704 bp, 8 predicted proteins | sample YL17G11_0_MG_FD_205037 | JGI IMG/M metagenome (GOLD analysis project Ga0315287, IMG submission 205037) | Sediment microbial communities from Yellowstone Lake, YNP, Wyoming, USA - YL17G11_0 | ecosystem: Environmental > Aquatic > Freshwater > Lake > Sediment | place: USA: Wyoming | collected...
AAAATGTCGAAACCGCGGGGGTTTCGACCTACCCGGCTATTCAGGATCACAAGGACCCTGGGTCAGTTCGCACTCCTGAAGGAGTGCGGCACCCAGGAGTGCGGCACCCGGCAAAAGACCGGGGAGTTTGCAGAGATTCGATGGTGATTGTGAAGGGTAAGGCCGCATTTATTCACCCGCATACTGATCTTGGTTCTATCATAATCCATAATAGAAGCCGGCTTGGGAATCACCACAAGTTCGAGGGCATTTTCGATAGTGCGCAGCGTACGTCCCCGTGCGCCGAGTTCTTATGGGACGCGAAGACCACCAATCGCCGCCGGGTTGGGTGGCCCGTCCGCTCCCCGCCGCAGGCGTGGACGGGCGGGTTCCCGCTATCGTTTGTTTTTCCCCGACGCTTGGTTTTCATTCCCATATAGACGAAAGCATCAAATGTGATTGACTCACACCGCATGCCCGTGCGGGCGGGATTGGTGGCATGGCAACGAAAGCGGGAACCCACCCCGCCTGCGGCGGGATGGGCCACCGGTCCTGAAACAAGCAGGTTTTTCAACAAGCCCTTGATGGTGGGCCACCCGCGGAAAAGACGCCTGAACTCCGTGCTTGCCTGACAAAAATCAACGCGTATATTCCGGTCATAGCGGGAGGGCAAGGCCGTGTTCCGTCTGCTTCCTGGTCAGATGCAGATGCGCCAGGTTTCCCGGCAGATGTGGAGAGGCTGTCCCGCAAGTAACTATAGGTTGTTTCGCAAGGTCCTTCCGCCGCGTAGCGACGGTGAGACCTTGCGATGCCGCAACGATTTACCGACGGGTGTCATCCGGCTTCGCCGGATTAGCACCCGTCGGAACGATGAAAAAGCAACTTATAGGACAGCCTCTGGACATCTGCCGGGCACAAAATGAATAGGTATATTTCCGTTATAGTGGGAGGTAAGTGCCGTGTTCCTTGGCGCGCATATGTCGATAACGGGCGGGGTGTTTAACGCTCCGCACAACGGCAGGGAAGCCACCTGCGACGTTATTCAGATATTCACCAAGTCGAGCAACCAGTGGCGGGCCAAGCCGCTGACCGATGAGGACGCGCAGAAATTCGCCGACGCCCAAAAGGAAACCGGCGTCAACGTCGTCTGCGCCCACGACAGCTATCTGATCAACCTCGCCTCGCCGGACGAGGCGCTGTACAAAAAGTCGTATGATAGTTTTTGTGATGAAATGAAGCGATGCGATTTTTTGGGTATCGCCAACCTCGTCATGCATCCGGGGTCGCACGTCGGCAGCGGTGAGGAAGCCGGCCTGAAGAAGATCGCGGCATCGTTTAACCGTGCACTGGAGGCTGATCCCGATGGCAAAGTGACCATTTGCCTGGAAACCACCGCCGGTCAGGGGACAAACCTCGGATACCGGTTTGAACAGCTGGCAACGATTATCGACCTGGTCGAAAATAAGGACCGCATAGGAATCTGCCTCGACACCTGTCATATTTTCGCGGCCGGGTATCCGATTTCGACGGAGAACGACTACAAAGAAACCATGAAGGCTTTTGACCGGATCATCGGCCTGCCGCGGTTGCGCATGATTCATATCAATGATTCGCTGAAGGGGTTGGGAGGCCGGATCGACCGGCATGAACATATCGGTAAAGGGATGATCGGTAAAAAACCGTTCGGCTTTTTCCTGAACGACCCCAAGCTGGCGAACGTCCCGAAGATTCTTGAGACGCCCAAGGAATCGGCCGAGGAGGATATAATGAATCTCAAAGTCCTGCGGTCGTTGATCACCAAAAAGAGGAAACCATGAAGATCGGCATCATCGGTCTGCCCCAATCGGGCAAGACGACCATTTTCAACGCCGCCGCCGGGCGGTCGGAGGCGGTGGGCGACTATTCCAAGGCGTCGCATCGGGCGATTATCAAGGTCCCCGATCGGCGTCTTGACCGGCTGGGGGAGTTGGTCGCGCCGAAAAAGGTCACGCATGCCGAGATCGACTACCTCGACAGCCCGGCTTTCACCGGCAAGGGAAAGAAGACCGAGGCCTCGGCCATCGCTATCCCCGAAGAGCTGCGGTACGCCGATGCGCTGATCGTTGTGGTCAACTGCTTCTCGCCCGACGGCAACCCGGAGCATGATCTCAATCTCTTCAACGAAGAGATGATTTTGGCCGACCAAATCATCGTCGAGCGCAAGCTCGAAAAATCAAAACGGACGGCCCAGTTGGCCGCCGACAAGGATGCCGTTCATGAGGCGGAGGTGCTGGCCAAATGCGTGGCGTGCCTGGAAGCCGAAAAACCCCTGTCGATGGCCGGATTGAATGACGAGGAAGAGAAACTCCTCAGCGGGTTTACGCTGCTGTCCCTCTCACCGCTTTTGATCGTGCTCAATATCGGCGAAAACGACATCGGATCGGCGGCGGCATGGACGGATCGATTCAAGAGTCACGCGGTCTCGGGTGTCCGCGATTGCGTCGCGATATGCGGCAAAATCGAGATGGAGCTGGCGGCGCTGGATGAGGCTGATCGGGCGGCGTTTATCAAAGACCTCGGAATCGAGCGGCCGGCCATGGAGGTGCTGATCCGGAGATCATACGAGCTATTGGGACTGATCTCCTTTTTCACTTACAACGAGCAGGAGGCGCGGGCGTGGACGGTTCGGAGAGGCGTCAACGCGCGTCGGGCGGCGGGGGCGGTGCATTCGGATATGGAACGGGGATTTATTCGGGGCGAGGTGATCCATTTTGACGACTTTGACCGTCTCGGTTCACCGCACGCCGTCAAGGAGTCCGGGAAGTTTCACGTCGAGGGGAAAGATTATATCGTCCAGGACGGCGACGTCATCCTGTTCCGGTTCAACGTATGAATCATAAGGCGCCGTCGGCCGCAGCTCACGGCCGAAGGCCTACTGGGCATCCTGCGTGTCGCCGGTCGAATCGCCCGACGACTTCGAATTTCTCATTCCCTGAATTTTGGCTCTGGCAATAACCTCCAGGATCGGCTCATTGGGCCGCAATGGAAACCCGCAAAGTTTCTGAACGGCCATAACCTTGCTTCGTTCCAGGTCTCTCTTTTGCTGGGCGATAACGTCAGCTTCCAGCATGGCCAGGTCGCTGTCCGTTTCAGGAAGAAAAATATCCCAAAGGTCCTGCGGAATGGATTCCAGCATGTGGCGCACGTTGGGGAACAGGGCCAGAGTTTTGTCAATGTCTTGTTTCATTTGCCTCATCACCTGACTTGGTCTGCCCGTGCGACCGTGTCGACGGGCCAAATCGTGCATTTTCTGTATCCGGCTACTGGTATAACAAGCCCGGCCCGGCAAAGTTCCGCTCCCCTCGCGGAGGCACAAAAAATCGATCGCCGAAGCCAGCCCCTTGCGCCCGCGAGCCGCCGCCATATCGAAAGGCCGTGCGATCATTGCCGGTTGATAGGTCGGTATTCGGGCAAGGGGAGGAGAATTTCGTATGATCGGCCCAACTATTTGCGTATTTTGACGTCTATATAAGCAGTTTATGCGGCACAGATAGGAATATACATTTGACGTCTTCAGGAGAAACCATGAAACGCTCACACGCTTTGATTTTGATGCTGGCGCCGGCGCTCATTTGGATCGTCACGCTGGCGGCAACAGTGGAGGGCGCCGGGAACACCGGGGCCATTCCTCAACGGGGAGAGATAGACCCCCAGTACCAATGGCGGGTTGAAGACATATACGCCAATCAGGACGCTTGGGAAGCCGATTTCAAACGGGTTGAAGCGAGTATTCCCGCGTTTGACCAGTACCGCGGCCATTTGGGCGATTCGCCCGAAATGCTGCTCAATTGCCTTAAGCTGAGCGACAGCCTCTCAATCATTATCAACGACTTGTACGTGTTTGCCTATTTGAAGCTGGATGAGGATACCCGAGTCAGCCTCTATCAGGAATTGGGCGGGCGGGCGAACAGCCTGAGTTCCCGACTGAACGAAGCCGCGGCATTTATAGAACCCGAAATCCTGGCGCTGGACCCGTCCAAGCTGGAGGGTTTCCTTGCCCGCACGCCCCAACTGCAAGTCTACCGGTTCTACCTTGAGGATCAGATGCGGCGCAAGGCTCATATCCTCTCGCCCGAGGGGGAGGAACTCCTGGCGTTGGCCGGGCCGCTGACGGGCGCCCCAATACAGGTTTTCAACATGATTGACAATGCCGATCACAAGCTGGGCAGCATGGTCGACGGCAAGGGCGACACCATTGAACTCACCTATGGGCGATATTCGCGAATCCTCAAGGGCACCGACCGGGAACTCCGGCGCATCGCCAATGACACCGTCCAAAACAGCTGGAAAGAATACATAAACACGCTGGCGACGACGCTCGGCATGTCTCTGGACAAGGACCTGTTCCTGACCAAGGCGCGCAAGTATCCCAGCACGCTGGAACGGTCGCTGGACAACAATAATATCCCGGTGGCCGTCTATCACAGTCTTGTCGACGCCGTCGACCAGAACCTGTCGATCGTGCACAGGCTGACCGCTCTGAGAAAAAAGGTGCTCGGCTACGACACGCTGTACTCCTACGATATGACCGTTCCCCTGGCGCCTGAATACGAGAAGCAGTTCAGTTACGAGGAAACCCGGGACGTTATTCTCAAGGGACTCTCTCCGCTCGGCAAGCAGTATCTCAAAGACGTGGAAATGGGGCTGAATTCCGGCTGGGTCGACGTCTTCGAGAACGAGGGCAAGGCAACCGGAGGCTACAACTGGGGCACGTACCGTTCGCACCCGTACATCCTTATGAACTTCGACAGCACGATCCATATCGTGTTTACGCTGGCTCACGAGATGGGCCATGCTTTGCACGGCTACTATACCAATCGCAACCAGCCGTATATCTATCACGGCCTTTCCCTGTTCACGGCGGAGGTTGCCTCAACCTGCAATGAGGCGATTCTTATGCAGTATCTGCTGAAGAACGCCGCGAGCAAGGAAGAAAAGATCATGCTTCTGAATCAGTATATCACCCAAATCGAAGGGACCTTCATTTCGCAGGTGATGTTTGCCGAGTACGAGCTGATGATTCACGATCAGGTACAAAAAGGCGGCGCCGTTTCGGTTGATTTCTTCCGCAAAACCTACCGGGATATCTTCCAAAAGTACTACGGCCCGGAGTTGGTGATCGGTCCCGACAACGACATGGGAGCACTCAAGCTCTACCACTTCTATCGAACCTTTTACGTCTACCAGTACGCCACCAGCTACGCCGCGGCCCAGATGCTGTCGCAGAAGATCCTGGCTGGGGACAAAAAGGCGGTGGATGCCTATCTCAAATTCCTTGGAACGGGGTCATCCAAGTATCCGATGGAAATCTTGAAGGACGCCGGGGTCGATATGGCGAGCCCGGAACCGGTTCAATGGACGCTCAAGCTGTTCAGTGAATTGATCGACGAGATGGAGCGCCTGTTGGCTGAAAAGTAGCTTTATGTAATATATCGCGGGCCGCATCCCTGCCGGATGCGACCCGCTGTGTTTGTTGCCGCGATTCGCTTCTTGATGTTAATTCCCGGTCATTCAAAAGAATAGTGATTTGGATTGCCAGTCTTGCGCGACCGGCCTAGCAAGCTTCTCTGCCCTCCCAAGGTCAATGACCTGCCGGCGCGACCGTACTTTAGCCGAGATTCCGTCTTGTCAAAGGGGAAAGGCTCAGTTTGACTGATCCCTGCAACTTGCAGATCAACAACCCCGTCTATTACTACAGAGACATCGTGATGAATCACCGCCAAAGGAGAACCGCATTGAACCTTCGAACTGACCAATTAGGTAAATGCTACAAAGGAAACGTATGGGGACTCAAGGAGTTCAACCTGGACATAGACTCCGGCGTCCTGGGGTTGCTGGGTCCAAACGGTTCGGGGAAGTCGACGCTGATGCGAATCCTGGCCACCGTTACCAAACCTACCGAAGGCAAAGCCTGCTGGAACGGCGGCGATATCGCCTGTTCGCCCGAAAATGTCCGCCGAATACTCGGCTATCTCCCGCAGGATTTCGGCATCTATCCGAATCTGAACGCTATTGAGTTCCTGTCGTACCTGGCGGCAGCGCGAGGTATCAGTGGAAAGTCCGCCCGGCGGAGAATCGGTCAGTTGCTGGAGTTGGTCAACCTTGGTGATGCCCGGAAGCGGCGGCTCGGTTCTCTATCGGGGGGAATGAAACAGCGGGTGGGGATTGCCCAGGCATTGCTTAACGACCCCGAGTTGCTGATCGTCGATGAACCGACCGCCGGTCTTGACCCCGAGGAACGCATACGCTTCCGGAATCTTCTTTCGGAACTGTCCGGCAACCGCATTGTGATTTTGTCTTCGCATATCGTCTCCGATATTGAAGCGGCGGCAACGTCGATCGCCATCATGAGCAAGGGGCATTTGCTGGTGCATGCCGCTCCGGAGGAGTTGCTCCGATCGGTGGAGGGGAAGGTCTGGGAAGTGGTTGTTGCCAGCTCCGAGTTGACCGAACTGAAACGGACGCACCTTGCAGGTAGTACGACCAGAACCAGCGACGGCGTGCGCGTGCGGGTGGTGGGCGAAAGCGCACCGGCAGCCTCGGCCCGACCGGTGACACCGACTCTCGAGGATGCGTATCTTTGGCTGCTGAATGGCCATCAGCGCGAGCGGCAGGATGGATAGACTGCGGATTCTCTTTCAGTTGAGCCTCGCCGATTTCCGGGAGCGAACCCGTCGATACAGTTTCCTGGTCACGATGATCGGGGTGATGTTCTTCGGATACCTGGTCATCACCGGCCAGTACACAGTCCAGTTTGGAGAATACAAGAGCGTATACAACTCGGCCTGGGCGGGTAGCCTGATGGCCGTCTGCAGCACTATCATGATGGCGATTATCGGGTTTTACCTGATCAGAGGTTCGATCAAGCGCGATCGCGTGACGGAGGTGGGCCAGATTATCGCCGCCACCCGGATGAGCGGGCGCGTCTACATCGCTTCAAAACTCGCAAGCAATATCGCCGTGCTGTGGGTGATGGTCGCGTCCCTGGCCGTGCTGGCTTTCGTCACGCTACTGGTCAGAAACGAGGCAGGCAATATCAGCCTGTGGGCTTTTGTATCACCGTTTCTCGTCGTTTCCCTGCCGGCGTCGATCTTCGTAGCCTCGGTCGCAGTCTTTTTCGATACCGTCCGCTGGCTGCGAGGAAGCGTGGGCAATATCATTTATCTGTTCCTGGCCGAGAGCTGCGTCGTCTTGGGCATGCTGGCCGTGCCGTTCCTTGATCTTGCGTCGGTCGCCGTCTTTACCGACAGCGCACGGGCGGCCGGTGAGGCGGCTTTCCCCGGCGCGAAGATCGGACTACTGATGGGGTTCGTCGCCTTTGACCCGGAAATGCACTTCGAGGTATTCAAGACTTTTTCGTGGACGGGTATCGATTGGACGATCGGCATGCTTCTGCTACGGCTGTACTGGATAGCCTTGGCGTTTGCAGTGACCGGCATGACGATCCCGTTATTTGATCGCTTTGATCCGGCCAAGGCAAAGATGAAAGGAATTCGTCGGAAGGCAAAAGCGGCGGCTTTTGAGGAGGCAACAGAGACGCCTCTTGCCGCCGGACCCGCGTACGATTCACTCTGCCCGCCCGAACCCAAATTCAGACTCTTTCGGATGGTTATTGCCGAACTCCGGCTGGCGCTCAAAGGTTTTCACTGGTTCTGGTACGCAGTCGCAGCCGGTCTGGTGGCGGCTCAGTGCGCCGCGCCCTTCGATATAGCCAGGCTGTATTTGGTTCCCGCGTCCATGGTCTGGCCGCTGGTGATATGGTCATCGATGGGAACACGAGAGTCCCGCTTCGGTACGGTCCAGCTGCTTTTCTCTTCGCCCAGCCCGGTCAGGCGTCAATTTCCGGCCATATGGCTGTCCGGGTTGTTGGTCGCTGCGGCGTCGGTTGGCGGCATGGTTATTCGAGCGGGTATTGAAGGACTGTGGCCCTACGTCGCGGCCCTGATGGTCGGAGCTTTCCTTGTCCCAACGGTGTCATTGGCTATGGGAACTCTGAGTGGCAGCAAGAAGCTGTTCGAAGTTGTTTATCTGATGATCTGGTATGTTGGATCAATTGACCGCCTGACGACTCTGGATCTGCTCGGCACCACCGACGCATCCATCACGGCAACTAAGCTGGCTGTTTTGGGCTTGGTTGCGGTCGGTTCGCTGGCCATCGCATTTATTGCGCGTCATCAGCAGATGCGTTATTGCTGATCACGTCTATCTTGGAGATTCCCGATAGGAATGGCGGCCCCGACCTCACTCTCCCCAAACTTTCGTGAGCTTCAACATTCCGATCCGTTTGCACTATACCATGAATGGCGGCAGCCGCTGGAAAGCAGTCAAATGCGAATACGAGGCGGATCCTTGATTCCATCCTCTTCCTAAAACACCGGCTCCACCGTTATCGTCTTTGTGGCAGTATTTCCAAGAGTGTCCAACGTCCAGTAAAATGGTTCACATGATCCATTTACGGGCACAAAAGATATCGGTGTCGGGCCTAGATGGATACAGAACCAACCGTGATAGCCACCACCAAAAACAGGTTCAGAGGCAGTATCACAGTACGAAGCTCCATTATTGGTGCCGCTCCATTCCACCAGAGCCGGCATCGTCAGGAAATCCAGATGGGGATATATTTTAGTGAGGGTCCTGACTCTGACGGATGTGCCCGGGACGGTGAAGAACGAGTCGGCCTCGATGCTCGATGCCGGCCCCTGGATTAATGCCGGGCCGATCGTCCGGCCAACTGACGATATCTTATGATAGGGGTCTTCCAGCGCGCAAGACCATGTCCGGATATACCCGCCCTCATAGACGCCGGAATCAGACTTTACAATGTCGCCGGGGGTAGTCTGAGTGCCGGTAATAGACGCCGACGCCTCTTCCGAGTACCCTTCAATTCCATCCAGCGAATGATGGAATTCGTAATTAATTGTTAGGGCGATCCGCAAACCCCGGACGATCACTGATACCGTATCGGAGTAATAAAGCTGGCTGTTGCGCGCCACATTTGCCCATACATACAGGTTGCCCTCTAACATATTCCACAGGGTGTAGTCCGGGCCTTTGTATATAATCTGGCAATGACCGTCAGCGTCAGTCACGCAACTTCCGTAATGACTCTGGCCAGATAGAGTCTCTGCAATGAAATCCACCGTCGCGCCGACTTCAGGTTCCTGAGTGACGTTATTGTGGACGCCGGCAGAAAGGCGCACGATACAATTCTCGACATCGCTCTCGGAGGAGGCGATCCTGTGAATAACCTCCTTGTCCGCGGAAATTGAGACATCAAGGCCGCATCGACAGTTTATCATCCAGTTGTTGACTGAGGCACAGAAGACGGTGTCGAAATTGATATGTGAGTACCACGAAAGCCGGATCGCTTCATGCGCACAATGCAGTAGCTCCATACCCTCATCACAGGAGTCGGCCTCGCACAAGCGGTGCCCCTCATTGCCGGTCTTGTACACAAGAGGTACATAGTCGCTACGAAGGCTTATGTTAATCGAACCGAAATCGCCATAGTTGCCGAAGTCACTGAAATTGTCCAGATTCATGAAGCAGGAGTAAAGGCTGCCCAATGCGTCACATGGCGGTTGTTCAAACGACCTCTCCTCGATTATGCGAGCGTGGCGCGTGTAAGCGTCATAGACAATCTTCTCTATAGCCGTGACCAAATCGGGATAACACACGTTCAACGGGAGATCAGGGTAACCGCAGTAGTTGCAGATCCTATGGAGTGTTGTGAGCGGATAGAAGTCCATGTAGAAGAAATCGGTGCCTACATCCGAGGACAACTTCTGGCCCGCTTCATAGATCTCTTCCTCGAATCGGTCATACCGCTCGTCATCGGTGCCGTAGCCGCTAAAGTGAGTAATCTCTGCGCGCAACCATCCGGCGGCGGTATCATAGGTGGTGAAGCATGGCTGGTAACTCTTGCCGGCCGAATCTAAGTAGACTATAAGACCCCCGTGAGGGTAAGGGAAATCCATACTATCGGGCAGTTGCACGGTCAATACGGCCGGTGAATCAAGCACCAGACCACTCGGTTCGAAGAGAGCGCCCCGGTAACAGCACAGACTGTCGGTGCCGGGACAGGCAAGGCAGGTGTCACCGCCCGGTCCGCCGATGCGCAAAAAGGAGAACGGCGTGATCGTGATAGTCGTATCCGACGGAAGCGCGTTCGGCGGAATGGTCAATTCAAACGCCACGCTGTCCTTGTCAAGTGCGGTGAGACTGCCGCCAACTGACGCAACGACGTGGGCGCTTGCTGCTTGCGCAGGATCAGCAGTGTACGCTATGCTGAACGGAGTGCGGACCGGCGGGTTGTTGTCGTCCGGTTCGGTTGACTTCTTGGAACAGGTCAGAAGCAACAACCCCAGAACACATGAAGCCGCCACCGTCTTCTTCATATTGAACTCTCCAATAATTCTGCAAGACCCAAAGGATCGGCTTCCGATGGGGCGCGGCGTGGTGTCAGCTGACCCGAAGTCTTGATACTCTAATATATATCTTAGTTCGAATTCTCAAAGGAGTTTCTTGCCCACCCGAGAATCGGACGGCGAGTTTCGATAGAAAAAAGATAAACCTGATGAAGGGGGCAGAACAGGCAACAAGTAAAGGCGGACAATAAAGGTATTCAATGGCGGCCCCGACCTCATGCTCCCTAAACTCCTGCAGCCTTCCGGTGGCCTATCCGGCTACTCTACGCTACCGGGGACGGAGATCGGTGGAGAATCATCAAGAGCAACGAGCCAGACGTAGGACAATCTGCGCCTTCATGACCTATTGATCATGGCGATGGTGCAAGTCGGGCCAGTGGGGATGCCCGTGCGCGACCGGCCGGTGGCGATGCCGATGAGTGAGGCGAATCGTCTCCCGTTCTCCGGTATGTTCATGCCGGTGATGTCCGTCGTCGTGCCGATGGCTATGTTCATGATCCAACTCCTCATGGAGGTGCTGGTGGTCGTGTCTATCGCGAAAGACCATCACCAGAGAACCGCTGAGGCCGGCCACTGCCGCCAGCTGTACGGCGGATATGGATTCGCCCAGGAAAAGCGCCGACAACAAGATTCCGAAAAACGGACTGCTGGCGAAAAGCATCTGGCCTCTCGCCGCCCCGATGTTCTGCGCGGCGGTAATATAAAGCACGATACTTGCGCCATATGACACGGCACCCACCCCCAACGCCCCGAAAGTCGTTGCCATCGTTCCGCCGAAATCCTGTGTCACCAGACCGATCCCCAAGTTGATGGTTCCGGCCACAGATCCCTTCCAGAACGTGCTTTGCGCCGGCGTTATGCCGTCTATCAGGGCGGTGAAATTATTGTCAAATCCCCAGCAGAGGCAGGCGGCCAGGATGAGAAGTCCGGCCTTGATTCCGGCGGTTCCTTCGCCGAGGCTGAGCAGAGCGCTGGCCGCTACGACTCCGAGCATGCCCAACCAGCCAAACGTGCCCAAGTGATCACGAAAGAGCAGCCGACCCAGAAAGGCGGTCGCCACCAGCTCAAGCGGCAGCCAGAGAGAGACTGATGCCGCCGAGGCCGCTTTGAGGCCGAGCAGTAGGAATATCGGCGCCATGACGCCGCCACAGAGCACGGCGCCTGACAATCGAATGAGGTTCTTTTTGTCCATTCGCCAGGGCTGAGCCTGACCTTTTTTGAAAGCCATGGTAGCCGCACCCATGGCAGCGCCCAGATAGAGGAGGCCGGCCAGCTGAAAGGCACTAAAGGAAGTCAAAAGCGCCTTACTCAACGGCGTTGCCGCACCGAACAAGGCGGCCGAAAGAAGCGCCAACAGAACGTAAAACATCTTGTGATTATGAAACGAAATCCAACGCGCAAAGGAAAGAAGACCGGGTTGGGACGAGGTGAGCTGGGAAACTCCAGGGAATTCAATTTTAATATGGACTGCTTTTATCTATAGGAGCCCCGACCTCAGACATCGCGAGGCGGAGCTACATAAGAATCTACGCAATCTGGTTATTGAAAACGTAGTTGCTTTTGACGCCCCAACACAGCGAGGGCTATCAAAATAAGTGTAATTATGATATAATACAGCGGTACCCCCGAAGATATGGCTTCAGCCGTCGCTCCCCGATAATCAAACACAGTTGCCCCGCTTTGTATACTCATGTACCACAATAAGAGGTAGACTATTTCAAATGCCCGGCTGCCATTTGTCCACACTCCAAGGGCAAGAGCCAGCGATGGTACAAATAACGCGCCTATAGCCACGGCATATAAGTTCTGGCCGCTGCCGGTGACTATCAATCGGAACGCGAAGCCGGCGCCCATTGCCATGGCAACGACGACACCTGCCAGCCAGATTGCCGGAAATTGCCTGCGTACAGGATGAGCAGTCGAGAATACGGTCTGATTTGTGAGGTGCTTAATCTCTCGGACTCCCATTTCCGACCAGACCAGAATCGGCCACAGCCACGCCGCGGCAAAGAGCAGTTGAGCCACACGGTCCAATGGAACCAACGGCGTCGCAACAACAAATCCCAGAGCACACACGTACCACCACCACGAATGCCCTTTGAGCATAAGAAGTAATTCGGCCTTTACGATCGATAGAAACGGTGTCCTCAGTCGGTCCCTGCTGACCGGAGTCAGATTGACCGCTGACCTGCCGGCAGCCATAGCATCGATGCCGTTTCTATGCCTTTCCGCGGTCTCAACATTTGGGTCAGATTTCCT
>Ga0315287_10005290_pt1 | contig 12702 bp, 9 predicted proteins | sample YL17G11_0_MG_FD_205037 | JGI IMG/M metagenome (GOLD analysis project Ga0315287, IMG submission 205037) | Sediment microbial communities from Yellowstone Lake, YNP, Wyoming, USA - YL17G11_0 | ecosystem: Environmental > Aquatic > Freshwater > Lake > Sediment | place: USA: Wyoming | collected...
CGATGCCATTGACTTCGAAACGCTGCGGATTCGCGAACCGTTTCCCGGGTTTAGCCCCCCTGCCGACGTGGCAGCTGGGCCTCCAGATCCGGAGAAGGAAGACTATCTAGCCTCAGTCAAGCCTCCAGGGTTTCTTGGGCGGCTGCTGCCCGGTGCAGCCGATGAGTATCGTGAGGCCTGCGCCATTGCCGAGGAGGAGTTCAACCGAGCGATCGAGCAGCACAGGTCATCGGAAGAGCGACGCAAGGCGAAGCTCGAAACCCTCAGGAAACAGCACGAAGTCGAATCCGAGGCACACAAGAAACGGGTCCAGGACCGCGACGCGGAGGTGGAACAGCTCCGCACCTCCTATCTGGCTCGGGACCCAGCGGCCGTCGTCGCGTACAACGACATGGTGCTTGAGCGTTCGTGCTACCCGGAAGGGTTTCCGCAGGAGTTTCGGGTGGCTTACGTTCCTGAATCGCGCCAACTGGTTGTAGATTACGAGTTGCCCGGACCCGACATCGTTCCACCGATAGGGGAATACCGCTACGTAAAGACGAAGGATCTTGTTGAAGAACGGCCCCGGAAGCCAGCTGACGCCAAGCCTATCTATGAGGATGTCGTCGCCTCTGTTGCCCTGCGCACTTGTCATGAAGTTCTTGAGGCTGACCAAGCAGATGCCATTGATGCCGTAGTCTTCAGCGGTTTTGTCCAGGCGGTCGATCCAGCCACGGGGAAGGACAAGCGGCCGTACTTGATTTCCGTGCGGACCACCAAGGAGAGATTCTCGGATATTGACCTGTCCCGTGTCGATAAGCGTGTGTGCTTGCGAAACCTTGGGGCGCAGGTCTCCCCCCGGCCGGACGAAGTCCAGGCGGTGAAACCCATTGTCACCTTCGATATGGTCGATAAGCGATTCGTGGAGCAGAGCGATGTCTTGGCCGACCTCGACGCCCGGCCGAACCTGATGGACTTGAACCCGTTTGAGTTCGAGCATCTCATCGCAAACCTGTTCAAGCAGATTGGTCTCGAAACACGACTCACCAGATCGTCACGCGACGGGGGGGTCGATGTGGTTGCCTTTGACACTCGGCCCGTGCTCGGTGGCAAGGTGGTCATCCAGGCCAAGCGGTACAAGAACACTGTCGGTGTGGCAGCGGTGCGAGATCTCTACGGGACCATGATCAACGAGGGGGCGAACAAGGGAATCTTAGTTACGACGAGCGGGTACGGACCGGATGCCTTCGAGTTCGCCAAGGACAAGCCAATTGAGTTGATGGACGGTGGACAACTCCTCTACATGCTGGATCAGGTGGGGGTCAAAGCGAGGATTATCTTCCCGGAGGAAGGCGGCGCAGGCGCCTGACCGCACGACAAGGAAGGGCGCGGGGACACAAGCAGAGCCCACGTTTGAGGCTCGAACGAAGAAGCGGGGGCCTTCTTCTCCTTGGTGGGAATCGCTGTGCTCAGCATCTCAGCCCCCTCACGCCCTCCCTCAGCTCCTCGTCCGAAGGATGGGTGTAGCACACGGTAGTCAATGGACTCGCGTGCCTCGCGAACCTCTGCGCCAGAAACAGGTCTCGCGAAGCGCGGTAGACGTTCGTCACCGCGGTGTGCCGCAGGGCGTGGAAGGGGTACAGCCCGTCGAACCCGGCGATGACTTGCCAGGCGCGGAAGAGGACCTGGACGCGGCGTTTGGATAGCCGCCGGCCGGACTGGGCGCAGAACAGCGGTGCCGCTGGCGTGAGCGGCTCGCCGCAGGCAGCCTTGTATGCCCAGAGCCGCCGGAGCTTCGGCACCAGCGCATCCGGCAGGAACACGTCCCCGGCCCGATGCCGCTTGGCTATCTCCCGCCTCAGCATCACCCGCCCCCGCGGAGCGCCGTCGGGGAAGAAGACGTCGCCCACATCGAGGCCGACGATTTCTGCTAGGCGGAGCCCCGTGCCGAGGGCCAGGGAGAAGATCAGGTGGTCCCGCGGATGCGCGGCCGTCGCCCGCCGCAGGCGCCGCTGCTCGGCTTCGGTCAGGGTCTGGGGGGAGAGGTGGGGCATGGGGTTCCTCGTGGGCACAAGGGAGCCGTCGTTGCCGGGCAACATCAAGCCTGCGCCGGGGGGCGGCGCGACCGCAAGTTCGTCCCAGCTGCGGCACCGAGTGCATCGCGGCCCTTGAGGAATCTCGCCAGGGGTGTACTCTCCTTTGCGGTCACATGGGCTGACCTGCTCTACTGCCCGAGCCGCCGGGGGGGCCGATCCTCCCCGAAGGCACGGCCCCTGGTCCCCACGTTTGTCGAGGGGGGTTGCGTGCGCCATGTCTTGACGTGCTGCGTTGTGCTTCTTCTCTGCGTCGGGTGTGCAACGGTTGGGAGCAAGTTCGCCATCGAGAAAGCAGAGGAGCTGCAGCCTGGGGTCTCAACCATTGATGATGCGATTCATCTCATCGGGAAGCCAACTTCGGAAAGTACATACGCCGATGGGAGTCAACTGCTTCAGTGGTCGTACGCGCAAGGGTCGCTCGTAGGAGGGTCAGGGGCGCATCTGGCCATTCTCTTCGACTCCAATGGTACAATGGTGCGTATCACCCATAGGTCCAGAATGTAGCAATGGACGCCGGTTGGGCGCTCAGCGGCATACGAGCGCGGGCAGGGGTCCACCTCAATCCAAGAAACGAGTGTAAGACAGAGCAGCGCGAAGCGACGATGACGTGTTGCCGGAGCATCACGGGTGCGGTGCCTGAGGCCGGCCTAGTGCCTTATAATCGTGCTGTGAGTGGTCACCAATGAGGGAGGTATAGCGCACATGAATGAGCGCCTGCGTTGGGTCGCGTGCCTAATCCTGGTCGTACTACTCATCCCGGCAGCTGTAGGCGCGGATATCGTTGTGCTGCGTGACGGGACAACGATAGAGGGAACAGTGGCGAATCGCGAAAGCGTTTATGGCGCACCACGGAACGTTCAGGTCATATCCATCTTGCTCGGGGATGGGACGCAGTTGCGGCGGATTGCAGTTGCTGATGTATCTCACGTTGTTCTCATCGACGGAGATGCGAAGCGAGTTGTTGACTTTGCGCAAAGCACGCTAGGCGCGCCAATCGATACCATCCGGCAAACGCAAGAGCCACTTGTAGAGTTGGCAGCGCAAGACAAGGAGAAGAAGGACGGCGGCATTGCTCTAATTCTGCTCGGAGGGTGCGTCGGCGGGTTTGGCGCTATCGTAAAGCTGGGCGGAGAAAAGGCCACAATTACTGAGACGTCCATTGACTACGATGAGCATAGCTATAACGCGCTAAACTACATTCTAATGGCTGGAGGAGCCGTTGCGGTGATTGCAGGCATTGCAATGCTGTCGTCTGGGAACAGTCGACCGCATGCTGGCCGTGTTGGAATCATCGCAGGGCCACGTTATGCTGGTCTAACGGTGGCGTTTTGACGAAGAACAGCGGGCGAGCAGAGACTCAGGGGGCATCAGTCTCAGAGGCGGGATTGCGTTGCCGAGCGGGGTGTCGTTATCGAGGTTAGGGAGAAGACGCCGGACTTGTGCGCCTGCGCCAAGGCCTCCCGCAGCAGCGCCCGCTGCTCGGCTTCGGTTAGGGTCTGGGGACTCAGATGCGGCATGGGTAGGTGTCCGTCTCGCGGTCGAAGGTGTCGGCCCAGATGACAGAGGTACGCGATCCGAGCGACACCTCGCTTGAGACCCCCGGGGCGATCAAGCCTGCTTCCTCCATCCGGCCACCAACCCTAAACTTGCTCGGCAACCTTACTCTGTGACGCCGCGCATACCGCCGCCCAAACGTAGGGTGTAGTATCCCGTGTCTCCTCCGGGCCAAAGCTCCGCGCAGGCCGCGAATCTGAGCGGCGCCTAGCCCATGGTGCTCTAACGTCGAAGGAGGATCTGCCCGTGCGATCCTGGCTGCCATTCTCAATTGTGACGGCGATTGCCGCGCTCACGGCCGCGTCCGCTCAGGGCGGTCCGCCACCCCCGCCCAACGAGCTCTACGGCTTCATAACCTCGAACCGGACTCTGACCGCCGCGTCGCCCGGGCCGTTCTACTTTGTGATTGGCGATCTTGTCGTACAGCCCGGCGTCACATTGAGTATTGAACCCGGGGTCACCCTCGAGTTTCGTGCCAATGCTGACACATTGAAGGGCGGCAACTATCCAACAAAGTGCGAGCTCATCGTCAACGGTGCGCTGCTTGGGGTGGGATCCGCCACAGATTCTATCCGGCTCGTATCATCTTCTTCTGGATCTTCCGATTGGGGCGGACTGGACCTGACGGCTGGGGGCACCTGCACTCTGGCATACGTGGGTTTGAGAGGGGCCATCCAGGGGATTGTAGGAGGGGGAATCAATCTTTCCAACTCAAGTGTAACAACGGGCGATGGCACCTTCGGGGTCTACGGGACGAGTGGTGTCTCCGTGAGCCATTGCGTCCTGAATGGTACAGCGTTATATGGCATTCGGAACACTAGTGCCGGAGCTGTGATATCTGACTCCGAGCTGTCGGGATTTACCACTGCAATAGAGCTCTCAGGAAGCCCAAATACGGTCCTTCATGTGAGCGCCAGCAATGTCACGAACGGGTGTTCCTCCGGTTATACTACTTCATTGCGCGAATGTTCCTTTACGGGGAGGAGCACGTCGTCTGGATTTGGCGTGTGGTTCGCAGGTGCTACATCGACTGCGCCGAGCGATAGTCTTGCACCAATGCCAACTGTTGTTAGCGGATTTCAGTATGGTATCCGGATTGACGGGACTGTCCGCAACCTAGTGGCGTACGGAAATGCTACCGGCGTGTACGGGCGTGGAACAGTGTATTACTGTACGATCGCGAAGAACGGGACAGGAATTGAAGGGGACGGTGGGGCCATAAACGTGCTGAATACGATCACAGCTCTTAATACTGGGCTGGGTGTGTTTGGGGAAGGCGCGTACCCCTCTTACAATGCGGTGGTCGATTACAGTGATTCCTGGGGGAATGGCGCGGGGAACATTGGAGCCTACGTTACTCGTGGCGCACATGTTGCCTCGTTCGATCCGTTTTTCCAGAGCTCGGGAACGAATGACTACCGGTTGCTGCCAAACTCCGTATTTCGGACATTTAGTGTTTCAGGAGGGGAGATTGGTGGGTACGGCCCGGGACCCGGTCTCCCTGTGCTGGCACAAGTCAGTACATGGGGGAGGATAAAGGCTGCGTACAGGTAGACGGCGGAGAAGAGAGGTGAGCACCGAAAGCAGTGCCCGCTGCTCGGCTTCGGTCAGGGTCTGGGGGGAGAGGTGGGGCATGGGTGCTCCTCGTAGCCCCAAGGGAGCCGTCGTCTCGGGGAGACATCAAGCCTGCGGTCGCCGGAGCCCCGCCTGGGGCTACCGGCCGCCGGCGCCCGAGGCCGGCCATATGGTCGAAGGACTCACATAGGACCTGGTACTACCCACGGGGGCAGGTCAGGCGCCGGGGGATTACGACGCCGAACTCGCGCAGGAAGCCGCGCAGGGCATTGAGGCGGGCGGTGCGAGTGACGAGCCAGGCGGAGCGCAGGCGGTGGAGTGTGGAGAGCGGTGAGCGCGCGGGCCGGGGTCGCTACGGCGTCCGCTCGGCCGCGCAGTGTCTAGCTAGACAGATAATTCGAGGCAAGGAATGCGACGGGGTCGTTGGTAGGCAGGCCCCCCCTGCGTATAATCCCAGGGCTCTCGGCATAAGCTTCTCGCGGAGGAATGGCTGCCGTTCCGTCCCGCCCGACAGCTACGACAGGGCGCCGCTCAATCTCAACGGCACGATCGAGCAAGCACTCGCGAAGCCCCTGACCGCGAAGCCGGGAATAGTGGCGGAACCTTTCGGAAAGTCGATCAAGGACACCGAGGCAGAGATGCGCATCAGGTTGGCGCGGCGGTAAGGAAGCTCAGGGCCGGCAGCCCGAACCGCGCCACCGGCCGATTGCTGTACGGGCGGTCGAAAGCACATGGAGGACACATCATGTCGAAGATACCTTTCAAGGGTGTAATCAAACTCGATGTCCGCGATTCCGTCGCGGATTGGGAGCCGTACACCCCGCCGAAGGCGCCCGCGGGCGCGCCGAACGTGCTGTTCGTACTCTACGATGACACGGGCCTTGCCGCCTGGTCGCCTTTTGGCGGCCGCATTAACATGCCGACGATGCAGAAGCTGGCAGACCGCGGCCTGATGTACAGCCAGTGGCACACCACGGCGCTGTGTTCGCCGACCCGCTCGACGCTGCTCACCGGACGCAACCACCATCTCACCGGCAACGCCTGTATCACGGAGGCGGCGCTTGGATTCCCCGGCCACCACGGCCGCATCCCGGAGCAGTGCGCCACGATTGGGCAGATCCTGCAGGACGGCGGCTGGAGCACATTCTGGCTGGGCAAGAACCACAACGTGCCTGAAACCGACTGCTGCCCGGGGGCCAGCCGCAAGCAATGGCCGCTGCAGATGGGCTTCGACCGCTACTACGGCTTCCTGGGCGGCGAGACCAACCAATGGTATCCCGACCTCGTCGAAGACAACAAGTTCGTCGACGCGCCGTACACGCCGGAGGAGGGCTATCACCTCTCCAAGGACCTCGCCGACCACGCGCTGCAGATGATCCGCGACCAGAAGGCCAGCAACCCATCCAAACCCTGGTACATGTGGTTCTGCCCGGGCGCCAACCATGCGCCGCACCACGCGCCGCAGGACTATATCGAGAAGTACAAGGGCAAGTTCGACGACGGATACGAGGCCTATCGCGAGTGGGTCCTGCCGCGCATGATCGCAAAGGGCATCCTGCCGGCGGGCACCCAGCTGACGCCGTTCAATCCGATTCCGGAAGACATCGCCACGCCTGCGGACCAGGTGCGTCCCTGGAAGTCGCTCAGTACCGAAGAGAAGAAGCTGTTCTCGCGCCTTGCCGAGGTCTTCGCCGGCTTCTCCGAATACACCGATGCCCAGGTCGGACGCATCATCGATTACCTTGAGCAGACCGGACAGCTCGAGAACACCATCGTCATCTACACCGCGGACAACGGCGCCTCGGGCGAGGGCAGCCCAAGCGGTTCGGTCAACGAGAACAAGCTGTTCAACAGCTACCCGGACGAGCTGTCCGAGAACCTGAAGCTCCTGAACGTCCTGGGCGGACCGGACACCTACGAACACTATCCGACCGGCTGGGCGGCCGCGTTCTCGACGCCTTTCAAGATGTTCAAGCGCTACTCGGAATACGCGGGCGGCACCTGCGACCCGCTGGTGATCTCCTGGCCGAAGGGCATCAAGGCGCGGGGTGAAGTGCGCAACCAGTACCACCATTCCACCGACATCGTGGCGACGCTTCTGGACATCTGCGGGCTGGAGATGCCCAAGGTCTACAAGGGCGTCGAGCAGTACCCGCTCTCAGGCATCTCGATGCGCTACACCTTCGACGCGAAGCCGGACGCCCCGACGCAGAAGAAGCGCCAGTACTACGCGATGCTGGGCACGCGCGGGATCTGGGAGGACGGCTGGAAGGCCTCCGCGGTCCATCCGCCGGCACCCTCCAACCTCGGCAACTTCGACAAGGACCGGTGGGAGCTCTACCATGTGGACCAGGACCGTTCCGAGTCCACGGACCTGGCCGAGAAGCATCCCGAGAAGCTGCAGGCGCTGATCAAGGCCTGGTTCGAGGAGGCGGAAAGGAACTTCGTGCTGCCGCTCGATGACCGCACGATCGTGGAGGTGCTTACCACTCCGCGGCCCGCCGAAGAGGAGCCCCGCGAACGCTACGTCTACTATCCGGGCACGTCCGCAGTGCCGGAAAGCGTGGCGGCCGACGTGCGCGGCCGCTCCTACAAGATCCTCGCCGACGTCGAGATCACCGACCCGAACTGCTCCGGAGTAATCTTCGCCCACGGTTCGCGCTTCGGCGGTCACTCGCTGTTCATCAAGGACAAGAAGCTGCACTACGTGTACAACTTCCTCGGCATCAAGCCCGAGCAGAAGTTCGTATCGCCCGAGTTGAAGCCCGGTAAGCACACGCTCGGCATGGAGTTCATCCGGGAGAAGTCGGGGCCGAACCACGAATCGGTGGGCAAGACCAAGCTCTATGTCGACGACAAGGTTGTGGCGGATGGTGTGATGCGGGCGCAGGTGGGCAAGTTCACGCTGTGCGGCGACGGCCTCTGCGTCGGGTTCGACAGCGCGGATGCCGTTAGCCAGGAATACAAGGGCACCAACGCGTTCAAGGGCGGGGCGATCCTGTTCGTCGGCGTGACGGTCGAGAAGGCGCAGTATCTCGACCTCGAGAAGCTGGCGGCGGGAGCGTTCGCCAGAGACTAAAGCTGCTTGAGACCGATGAACTCGCCATGAACGTGATCATGACGATGCAGTAGAGAGGTCCGGGGCCGGCAGTCCCGCGACTGCGGGACTGCCGGTCAACTGGTGACGAGTGGTTCGATCGAGAATGAATCGAAGACGCCGGTCATGGGCTGGATCTTCCTCGGGGGCTACGATGAAGTACTCAGGATCACTCGCCGCCGCGCTGGCTTGCGTGGCGGCATTGGGCGCACTTGCGGGCTGCAGTACGCAGAAGCCGTCGTCGGGAACGCCTGCCGTGAACACGGCCGCGTCCACTTCGCAGGTGCCGCTGCCCAAGACCGCCGCCGACGTGGCCGGCCCGCCTTCCGGTACCGCGATGACCAAGGAGTATGTCCAGACGGTCGGCCGGATGGCCTATGTCTGGGGCTATGCGATGGTCAACTCGCACAACCGTCGCGCCGCATTCGCCTACGTGACTGGCCAGAACGGTAACGTGCCGGGCTGGAATGGCGGAGTCCTCCCCATGGCGCCGGTGGGCCTCAACTCGATGCTGAACGACTACATCAAGCCGGAGCAGACCTTCGTCGCCTGCCCCAACCAGGACGTGGTGTACGGCGCCGGATACTTTGCGCTGGAAAAGGATCCGGTCGTGTTTCAGGTACCGGACTTTGGCGACCGCTTCTGGGTCTACGCGATCTATGACGCGCGCACGGATGAGATCGCCGAGATCGGCAAGCCCTACGGGACCAAGCCCGGCTTCTACATGCTCGTCGGCCCGGACTGGAAGGGCGAGACGCCGAAGGGCATCACGGCCGTGGTGCGCTCCTCCACGGAACTGGCGTTTACCGCACCGCGCATCTTCAAGGACGACACGCCCGAGGACACGCAGGCGATCCAGTCGGTTCTCGGCCAGGTCATGTTCTATCCCCTCAGCCAATTCAACGGCACGATGAAGACCACGGACTGGAGCAAGGTTCCGCACTTCCCGGCGCCGTCGGGTCCTGGGGGCGAAACCAAGTGGGTCGTTCCCGAGACGTTCTACGATCAGCTTCCTGGCGTGATGAAGCTCGTGCCACCGCTCCCCGGCGAGGAAGCGCTCTACGCCTGGATCAACTCCGTGTTCGATGCCGCCGACAAGGACCCGGCGACCAAGCAGGCGCTGGTCGAATCGTTCGTTGCCGCCGACAAGGAACTCGTCGCGCCGATGTTCGAGTGGCGCCACAACGGCAGCGCCGCTGGGAACGGCTGGTATTCGCCGGTGAACAACGCGCAGTGGGGCACCGACTACCTCAATCGCACCGGCACCGCCAAGTCGAACATGTATGACAACAAGCCTAACGAGACGAAGTACATCTATCGGGATCTCGACAGCCAGGGGCGGCAACTTATGGGTAAGAACGACTACACGGTCACCTTCCCGAAGGGGCAGCTGCCGCCGGTCAAGGGCTTCTGGTCAATGACGCTGTACAACGAACACCACCTTTTCCATCCCAACCCTCTGAACCGTTACTCCCTCGGCACCAAGAGCAAGTCGCTTCAATTTGCCGCGGACAGCACATTGACGCTGTACTTCGGCGCGAAGTCGCCCGGCAAATACAAAGAGACAAACTGGGTGCCGGCGCCGGTGGGGACGTTCTCGCTCTACATCCGCTGCTATTGGGCAGAGCAGGCCATCCTCGATGGCACTTGGATGCCCCCGCAGGTCGTGAAGGTCGACTGAGTACAGTGGCCAGCCTGAAAAACGGTTCCAGCGGATGGCGCTGGCGCGTCGCCGCTGGACTGATGGCCCTCGATACGATCGCGGATCACCACGAGTTGGCGACGGCCCGGTCGGACGAAAGGGATTGACCATGAGAAGAACGTTGGTGGGCGCGTTGATCGCTTCGCTGCTGACGCTTGGAGTGGCTCGTGCGCAGGGATCCGCGCCGGCGCAATCGGGACCCGACTTGGGCGCACTCGCCAAGCAGTCGCAGAACCCTGTGGCGAACCTAAACACCATCCCATTCCAATGGAATTTCTACTCGGGAGGGGGTCTGGGCGCTCAGTCGATGAGCATCCTCAACGTGCAGCCGGTGCTGCCGCTGCCGCTCAACAAGAACTGGCTGCTCGTGTCGCGGACGGTCATTCCCTTTGTGAACATTCCAGGCGCGACGGGCGAGCGATTGCAGGGAATCGCGGACATCCAGCAGCAGTTCTACTTCAGCCCCATCGGTGGGGGCGGGATCATCTGGGGCGTCGGTCCGATCTTCTCGTTCCCGACCTCCAACCAGCCGGCGACGCAGACGGGACAGTACGCCATGGGAGCGACCGCAGTTGCACTCAAGGCAGGAGAAGTATGGGTGTACGGAGCAATCGTGAACAACCTGTGGAAGATCGCGGGCAGTGACGCGAACAAGCCCATCAACACCTTCTTCTTGCAGCCGTTCGTCAACTACAACCTGCCCGGCGGCTGGGCCATCAGCACCTCTCCGGGCATAACTGCCGACTGGCAAGCCAAGAGCGGCCAGCAGTGGACCGTTCCGCTCGGTGCGGGTTTCTCGAAGGTCACGGTCGTCGCGAAGATCCCGGTGAACGTGATGCTGCAGTACTACGGGAACGCGGTGAGGCCCGACGGCGCTCCTGCGGGGCTAGTCCGCATGCAGTTCAACCTCATGTTCCCCGTCACGAAGTAGCCCCACATCGGTTGTGGCCTCGGTCTCGGAATGCTTCCCCCGCGGTTCGAGCCGCGAGCGGAGGGGAGACTTGCAACGGCCTCGTCCATCAGGGGGCTGCGGCTCTGGATGCACGCTGTCAAGGCGTGGCGGCCGTGTGCTGGAGACGATCATGGGAGGCGCGCGGTCTGGCGGGGGCGGCGCGATCCCGGAGCGCCCCAGCAAGGAGTAGCGCCCGCCAGACCAGCGCCCGGCGGGCCAGGGCGGCCCGGTCAGGGCGAGGCACCGGTCGGCGGGGGGGGCGACGAGGTCGGTAGGCTGGAACACGGGCTGGGGTCCAGGTCCAATCTCGACGGGCTCGTTTCCGCGGGCGGCCAGCTCCTCACGCTCGGCCGTCGTCAGCTCGCCCGACTCGCCCCTGGTCCGATCGGCCTGGGCGCGCGCTACCCACTCGCGCAGAGCCGACTCAGTCAGGTCCAGCTCGCGGGCCACGGCGCCTGCCGTCCTGCCCTCGTCTAGGACGAGCCGGACCGCACCCGCCTTGAACTCATCCGTGAACTTGCGCCGTGCCCGGCTCCCCTGAGCCCGCCCCGCTCAGTGCGCTGCGGCCATCACGGCGACCATGACCGCGGCCCGCATCGCCTGGATCGCCTCGGTGGTGGCCTTGCCGGCCGCCTCTCCGGTGACTAGGGCCTTGATGCGCGCCCTGCGCTCCTTCAGTTCGCCGCGCTCGAAGTGCGCCTTCAGCAGGTCGGCCGCCCGCGCGAGGGCCACGAGCACGACCGTGCGCGGCTCCACCTGCTGCGCGTCACCGATGATGGCGCGCCGCAGGCGCTGGACGATCTCGCGCTCGGGTCGCGGGTCGATTTCCGGGTAGACCTTCTGCCGGAAGAGCAGCAGCACCTGCTCCTCCTCAAGCCGCAGGACGCCGCGGCGGCACAGGCTCTCCGCCGCGCGCCGCTTGAGGCCCTTCACGCCGGCGAAGCGCCAGACCCAGTCGCGCAGCGGGGCCCGCCTTCGGGCGGTCGCGATCCGCTGCAGGCAGTCGTCGAGCAGGGCGTCCCCCGTGGCGCTGGCGTCGCCCACCTCGACCAGGCCCTTCTTCGGGTCGGCGATCCGAATGCGACCCGCCAGCAGTAGCTCGGCCGCGATCGCGCCGGCCACGGCGTAGGGGAACGTGCTCGACCCGATGACGGTACCCGCCTCTTCCCGCAGGGCCAGCAGGGTGATCTCCTCGTAGACGTGCAGGCTCGCAGCCATGGCGCGGCCTCCTTTCGGTTGACGATCATATGGGACGCGGATGGCGCACGCCAGCGGCGCGGGCGCGCGCGAATGGGGCTCCGAGTCCTGGCTCGGGGCTGCCGACTAGCGAGGAAGCAGGCTGAACACTTGGGTGACTCTGGCCCGGCTCGTACCCTGCCAGCGGGCCAGGGACGCCCGAGAGGTGAGGGCTCCCGCCGCCAGCAGAGCCCGCCAGACGAAAGCTCGGCGGAGCAGGACGGCCCGGTCGGGGCGCGGTGCCGGTCGGCGGGGGAGCCGGCAGGCGGCGGGGGCGACGAGGTCGCTTGCCAGGAAGGCTGGCTCCGGCCCGAGCCCAATCTCTACCGTGTCGCCAGCCCGGGCGGCCAAGACACCCCGCCGCGGCCGGAACACCCGGAAGACTCGGACCCACACCTCCGCCCGCCACCCCATCCAGTTCGCACACCGACGAGCGCGGGGAGCCATCTTAGTCGGTGTACGAACCGCATCATCGAGGCCCGGTGAATCATCGCCGGGCCTCTCGGCATTC
>Ga0315287_10005291_pt1 | contig 12701 bp, 10 predicted proteins | sample YL17G11_0_MG_FD_205037 | JGI IMG/M metagenome (GOLD analysis project Ga0315287, IMG submission 205037) | Sediment microbial communities from Yellowstone Lake, YNP, Wyoming, USA - YL17G11_0 | ecosystem: Environmental > Aquatic > Freshwater > Lake > Sediment | place: USA: Wyoming | collected...
GACGAAACGGCGGACAACGAGAAGGAACACGCGAAACGGTTTTTTAAGTTTCTTGAGGGCGGAGAAGTGGAAATCACCGCCGGTTACCCGGCCGGTATCATCGGCACCACAAAGGAAAACCTGAAGGCCGCCGCCGACGGAGAACAGTTCGAACACACGACACTCTACCCCGGTTTTGCAATGGTCGCCAGGGAAGAGGGCTTTCCCGAAGTCGCAGCGGCGTTTCGCGCCATCGCACTCGTGGAAGTGCAGCATGAAAAACGGTACCGGAAACTGCTGAAGGATGTCGAAGAGGGAAAGGTATTCAAGAAGGACAAGGTGGTTCGCTGGAAATGCCGGAACTGCGGCTACATCCACGAAGGAAAGAACCCGCCGCAAAAATGCCCCGCCTGCGAACATCCCGAAACGTTTTTCGAGGTCGTGGAAGACATCGAATAAGAGACGTACACGGGAGCGTATGGCAAGGCTGTCGGGGACTAGCCGAAACCCCCTGTGCCAATCCGGAGATATGCGAAGGGCCCGGTAAATGCCGGGCCCTTGCTGTCTACTGCTGTGTGCAGATATCCTATTGCTCTTTGGCTTTCCAGTTTTCCGGTCTCAGCGATCGGACCGCCGCCCCCGCACGCCACATCTCCGAATGACGCCATTCGTCCAGCTCCCCTTCAAGCCTCTCACGATAGCCGGGCGCGGTGCAGGTATCCAGGACCCGCCGGGCTTCCTCGCCGCTGCGCACACTTGCATAGAGTTCTTCCATCACGGGCTTTACCGCCTGCTCAAATCGCTTTGACCAATCCAGGGCGCCGCGCTGTGCCGTGGTGCTGCATGCGCCGATCATCCAGTCGACACCGTTTTGTCCCATCAATGGATACAGGCTCTGCGTTGCTTCCTCCACGGTCTCGTTGAACGCCTCGCTCGGCGTGTGCCCCATTGCACGGAGGGTCTCGTATTGCGCCTTCATTAGCCCCGCGATCGCGCCCAGTAACACGCCGCGCTCCCCCGTAAGATCGCTGTACACCTCTTTCTCGAACGTCGTCGAAAACAGGTACCCGGAGCCGATGGCAATCCCCAGGGCGAGCACCCGTTCGCGTGCACGGCCGGTGAAATCCTGGTGCACGGCAAAACTGGAGTTGATGCCGCTCCCGGCCAGAAAATTCGTCCGCACAGTCCGCCCGGCCCCCTTCGGCGCGACAAGCACGACATCCACGTCCGCCGGAGGCACCACACCGGTTTGTTCCCGGTACACAACGGAAAACCCGTGCGAGAAACAGAGCGCCTGTCCGGCACGGAGATTCGCCTTCACCGAAGCCCACTGTTGCTTCTGCCCTGCGTCGGAGAGCAGATATTCGATGATGGTAGACTTGTGGATCACCTCTTCGAGGCTGTCAAAGAGCGTTGATCCTTCCACCCATCCGTCCTTTATCGCATCCTGCCATCCCCGCCCCCCCTTACGCTGTCCGATGATCACCTTCACACCGTTGTCGCGCAGATTCAGCGACTGACCGTGACCCTGCGGACCGTATCCCAGGATCCCCACAACTTCCTTCTGCAATATCCCCTTCGCTTTGACAAGCGGCATCTCGCTTCGCGTGATGACTTCTTCCTTGACTCCGCCAAAATCCATGAACGCCATGCTGTTCTTCCTTACATTTGTTCTTGGTCAACTTGTTGCACCTGCAGTGTACACTTTGCAGTTTGCGCTTTGCACTTCACACTTTCAGTTCATGAATCACCCGCGATCCGACTTCGCGTGTCGTGTTCGATCCACCCAGATCCGCCGTCCACACGCCATCCGTTATGGTCCGTCGGACAGCCTGCTCCACCGCCAGGGCTTCTTCTTCGCATCCGAACGAGTGACGCAGCAACAGGGCTGCGCTGAGAATTGTCCCCACAGGGTTAGCGATGCCGCGTCCGGCAATGTCGGGCGCTGAACCGTGAATCGGTTCATACAGTCCCGGTCCGCTCTCTCCGAGGGATGCCGACGGGATCATGCCCAGCGAGCCGGCAAGCACGGCCGCTTCGTCCGTAAGAATGTCGCCGAACATGTTCTCGGTTACCAGGACGTCAAATCCCGAGGGGGCGGAGACAAGCCGCATGGCCGCGGTATCGACAAGCATGTGATCCAGGGAAATATCCGGATAGTCTCCGGAAAGCCTGGTGGCAGTCTTCCGCCACAAACGGGATGTCTCCAGAACGTTGGCCTTATCAACCGAAGTCACTTTCATCCGGCGGCTCCGCGCAAGTCGGAAAGCCAGCTTGATCACCCGTTCGATCTCCGTCGTGTTGTATTCAAGGGTATCCACGGCCCGGACCACGCCTCCCTCCTCACGGGTAAACCTCGGCGTGCCGAAGTAGAGTCCTCCGGTGAGCTCGCGCACGACAAGCAGATCCACACCCCGCAGCAAAGGTTCCTTCAAGGGGGAAGCACCTGCAAGCGCCGGATGCGGCTGCACCGGCCGGAGGTTCGCAAACAAGCCCAGCTTCTTGCGGATCGCCAGGAGCCCCGCCTCAGGCCTGATTTCCGTGGCAACCGCGTCCCAGCGCGGCCCCCCCACAGCCCCGAGAAGTATTGCGTCTGAAGAAGCACAGGCCTGGAGGGTCTCTTCCGCCAGGGGAACGCCATACGTATCAATCGAAGCCCCCCCAAACGGACGCTCGTCAAAGGTAAACTGATGCCCGAAACGTTCCGCAACAACCCGGAGCACCCGCACCGCTTCGGCGGTGACTTCCGGACCGATCCCGTCGCCGGGCAACACGACCAATCGCGCCTTCACGAGTGTTCCTCCGCAGCCTGCCGCATTTCATACGCCGAGATGTCCGCTTCCCTCTCGAGAATGTAGCCGAGTTCGTCCGTGCCGGCCAGCATACAGGTGCGGGCAAACGTATCGATCTCGAAACGCGCTGAACCTCCCGGCCACCGGGCCTCCTGCCGCTCGAGATCCACCGTCACATGTGCGTCCGTTCCCACCAGGGCTGCCAGAGATGTCCAGGAAGCCGCGTCAAGTGCGACGGGAAGTAACCCGTTTTTCATCGCGTTGCCACGGAAGATGTCGGCGAAAGACGTACTGATGACAACGCGAAATCCCGCTCCTACAAGTGCCCAGGGGGCGTGCTCGCGGGAAGACCCGCAGCCGAAGTTTCGCCCCGCAAGAAGGATGGAGGCCGATCTGTATTCCGCCCGGTTCAGGAAAAAATCGTCCCGCATTGAGCCGTCGGACGCGCGGCGCAAATCCTCGAACAGATGCTCCCCCAATCCTTCCGAGTCGATGATCTTCAGGAACCGGGCAGGAATGATCTGATCGGTATCGACGTTTTCCATCATCAGCGGTGCAAGCGTGGAGGTGACAACTTTGAAGGGAGTCCTGCCTCCCGTCCGTACAGCCGGTGTCGTGCTCATACCATGGTCCTTACATCGGTAAGCCGCCCGGTAACGGCGGATGCAGCCGCGGTAAGAGGCGAAGCCAGAAAGGTCCGGCTCCCCTTTCCCTGGCGTCCTTCGAAGTTTCTGTTGCTGGTGCTGACGGCGTACTGTCCGGCCGCCACCTCGTCGCCGTTCATCGCGATACACATGGAACACCCTGACTCCCGCCATTCTGCGCCCGCATCGGTGAATACACGATCGAGCCCTTCGGCTTCCGCCTGACGCTTTATGGCCTGGGAACCGGGCACTACCAGCGTCCGGACACGCGGATTCACTTTTCGACCACGCAGAATACGGGCCGCCTCACGCAGATCAGAGATCCTTGAATTTGTACAGCTCCCGATGAACACGACATCAATCGGGCGGCCGGCAACGGCTTCGCCGGGGTTCAGGCCCATATACTGAAGAGCCTTGCGAAGTGCTTCCTGCCCCGACCGGTCGCTCTGTTGTGCGGGATCCGGAATGGTTCCGGTGATGGGTACACCCATGCCCGGATTTGTGCCGAAGGTGATCATGGGGGCCAGGCCGGTGACGTCCAGCGTGATCCTCGCGTCATATGCCGCACCATCGTCCGAGGGAAGAGTCTTCCATCGTTGCACTGCGGCATCGAAATTTCGCGGAGCAAAGTCGCGGCCGGCCAGATACTCGAACGTCGTATCATCAGGAGCAACCAACCCCGCACGCGCTCCGCCCTCGATGGACATATTGCAGACGGTCATCCGTTCCTCCATGGAGAACGCACGTACGACCTGCCCGGTGTATTCAAGCACATAACCCGTTCCGCCGCCAACGCCTATCTGTGCGAGCAGGGCCAGGATGACGTCCTTTGCGCCGACCCCGCGCTCCAGACGGCCCTCGATCCGGACCTCACAGCTCCGCGCTTTGTGCTGGAGCAAACACTGGGTGGCGAGCACATGCTCGACCTCACTGGTGCCGATCCCGAACGCCAGCGCGCCAAAAGCTCCGTGCGTGGAAGTGTGACTGTCGCCGCAAACGATCGTTTTGCCGGGTTGCGTGAGACCGAGTTCCGGCCCTATCACATGCACGATGCCGCGCTGCGGACTCTGTTGTCCATACATGCTGATGCCAAAATCCCGGACGTTCGCCTCAAGTGTCGAGACTTGTTTCGCGGCGAGAGGATCCTGGATCGGTCCGACACTCGTCGGAATGCTGTGGTCAACAGTTGCAACCGTCCGCTCGGGCCGCCGCAGCCGGAGTCCTCGCCGGCGCAAGCCCGCAAATGCCTGCGGTGAAGTCACCTCGTGGATCAGATGGAGATCAATGTAGAGCAGTGTGGGTGCTCCGGGTTCGTTCCGGACTACATGTGCGTCCCAGATCTTGTCAAACAACGTTCTCGGTGTCACGGGGGCCATAGTCTTATGCTCCCGCTTCCACGACAGCTGACGCCTGTTCTCCCTTGCGGCGCATGGAATTCTGGGCTCTGTTCAGCGCCTCCAGATAGGCCTTTACACTTCCGGTGATCACATCCGTGCTGACCGCCCGGCCGTTGAACAACACCCCGTCGAAGTCAACGCGGACAAACACTTCACCGATTGTATCGTGACCGATACTCACGGACTTTACCGCATATTCGGTCATCTTCCCCATCACCCCCGTGATCCGCTCGATCGCCCGGTACGCGGCATCCACGGGTCCGTCACCGGTGGCCGAATCAACAAACAGGGCGTCTGCCCGGCGCAGCTCCACCGTCGCTGTCGGCCGGATCTGCGTTCCCGTACTCACATGAAGATGCTCCAGGTGATACAATTCCACGGTCGAGGTGGACCGGTCTTCGAGAATCGCCACCAGTTCTTCGTCGAACACTTCCTTCTTCTGATCGGCGATCGCGCAGAATTCCGTGTATGCCCGATCCAGTTCCTCCGGCGTAAGCGTGTACCCCAGATCGGCGAAACGCTGCTTCAACGCATGGCGGCCGGAATGTTTGCCCAGCACAAGTGTGCTGTGTTTGATGCCTACAGATTGCGGCGTCATGATCTCATAGGTGATCGCGCTCTTGAGCACACCATCCTGGTGGATGCCCGCTTCATGTGCAAATGCATTTGCTCCCACAATGGCCTTGTTCCGTTGCACCATCATGCCTGTGAGCGTGCTGAGGAGACGGCTGGATTTGAGGATCTCTTCTGACACGACACCGGTGCGAATGCCCAGCTGCTCGCCGCGGGTTTTCACCAGCATGACAAACTCCTCCAGAGCCGCGTTCCCGGCGCGCTCGCCGATTCCGTTTACCGTGCACTCCACCTGCCGCGCGCCGTTCCCCACCGCGACAAGAGAATTGGCCACCGCGAGGCCGAGATCGTTGTGGCAGTGTGCGCTCAGGATCACTCCCTCGATTCCGCGAACGCGTTCGCGCACCTGACGGAACATGGCGCCGTATTCCGCGGGCACGGAATACCCGACGGTGTCCGGAAGGTTGATCACACGGGCGCCGGCGGCAATCGCCACATCCACCACCTCGCACAGAAACCCGATGTCACTGCGTGAGGCGTCCTCACAGGAAAATTCCACTTCGTTGCACAGGGAACGGGCATAGGCCACGGCTTCATGTGTGTCGTGCAGCACCTGAGAGCGGGACTTGCGCAGTTTGTGCACAAGATGAATGTCCGAAGTCGCAATAAACGTGTGCAGCCGGGGATGGTGCGCCGATCGTATCGCCTCCCACGCCCGCTTGATGTCCGCCGCCACCGCCCGGCACAATGCCGCCAGTGTGGCGCGCTCAAGACTTCCGGCAATCTTCTGTACAGCCTCAAAATCCCCCACCGAGGCGACCGGAAACCCCGCTTCGATCACATCCACTCCCAACCGCTCCAGCTGTCGCGCCATACGGAGTTTTTCTTCGAGATTCATACTGCATCCCGGCGATTGTTCGCCGTCGCGTAGCGTGGTGTCGAAAATGAATACCTGATCTTCAGCCATGGTGTCCGTCTCCTGTTGATAACGATCTGTACCGCAACGTCGTGCGCGCCCCGATACTATACTTCACCCTGGAACTCCCGTTTCAGCGCCACCTGACCGGTGCGGGCAATTTCCTTGATGACAAACGGCTTGAGCATCTTGATGATCGCATCCACTTTCTGTTTGCTTCCCGTGGCCTCGAGTGTCAGCGTGCGTGCGCTGATATCCACAACCTTCGCGCGAAAGATTTCCGCGATCTGCATAATCTCCGAACGGTTGTCCGCCGTGGTCTGCACTTTCACCAGCACCAGCTCGCGTTCCACAAAACTCTCGAACGTCAGGTCGGTCACCTTGATCGTATCAATCACTTTGTTCAGCTGTTTGATGATCTGCTCGATGATCGCATCATCGCCCTCGGTCACAACGGTCATCCGGGAGACGCTTTCGTCTTCCGTTGGCCCGACACTCAGGCTCTCAATATTGTACCCCTTTGCCGAAAACAACCCGGCAATCCGGTTGAAGGCGCCGAATTTGTTTTCCACCAGCACGGCAATGGTGTGCCGCTTGGTTTGCTCGGACCCGGGGGCGGGGGCCCTTCGATTAGTGACGGACGGGGATGGCGCCATGGGCTTCCTTTCGGGATGGAGAGGGAACACCTTTCTGAATCGTGATCACGGGAGTGGCCTGACCGCCGGTATCCAGAGGCGTGTCCAGCATTTCATCCACAGTCTGCCCGGCGGGAATCATCGGGTAGACGTTGTCTTCCTGGGCCACAACAAACTCCACAAATACCGGTCCGTCCGTGTACCCCATGGCACGGGTGATCACGTCCTCTACTTCGGAAGAGACGGTCGCCCGGAACGCCGGACAACCATGAGCCTCGGCGAGTTTCACGAAGTCGGGACTGGTCATCTCCACATGCGAATACCGTTTGCTCCAGAAGAGCTCCTGCCACTGGCGTACCATGCCGAGAAAACCGTTGTTGATCACAAAAATCTTGATCGGCAGGCGGTGCTGCACAATGGTGGTGAGTTCCTGGGAGTTCATCTGAAATCCCCCGTCCCCGCTGATCGAAATGACAGGCAGATCGGACCGGCCGAATGCCGCACCCATCGCCGCCGGCAGCGAGAAGCCCATGGTCCCGAGGCCTCCCGACGTGATATGCGTGCGCGGAAGGATCCAGGTGAAAAACTGCGCCGCCCACATCTGGTGCTGACCCACATCGGTGACCACGATCGCCCTGCCGCCGGTAATCTCCCCGAGCGCGTGAATGACCTGCTGTGCCCTGATCTTCGGACCTGACTGATACCGGAGCGGATGTTCTTTTTTCCACACCCCGATCCTGGCCTGCCAGTCTGCCGTGTCCAGAGGCTCCACCAATGGCAGCAATGCCTTGAGAACCCGCTTCACATCCCCCACAATGGGTACGTCCACACGCACGTTCTTGCTGATCGCCGAAGGATCGATGTCGATATGGATGATCTTTGCACCCGCGGCGAAGGCATCTACATTCCCGGTCACACGGTCGTCAAAGCGGGCGCCGACGGCAATAAGCACGTCGCAATGATGCACAGCGGTGTTCGAATACCACGTGCCGTGCATCCCGAGCATACCCATTGCAAGCGGGTCGTCCTCCGGGAAGGCTCCCATGCCATGAAGCGTCGTCGTCACAGGACAGTCCAGCTTCCGCGCCAGGGCGGTCAGTTCAGGAGCGGCATCCGCGAGGATCACGCCTCCCCCGACGTAAAGCACGGGACGCTCTGCGGCACTGATCACCTCCGCCGCCTTCTTGATCTGCTTGAGGTTCCCCTCAACGGTGGGGTTGTAGCTGCGCACCGACACGGACGTGGGATAGTTGAAGGGAGCTTTCTGGGCCATCACGTCTTTCGGGAGGTCGACAAGAACCGGGCCCGGACGGCCGCTCGTGGCGATGAAAAACGCCTCCTTGATGGTGCGTGTCAGCTCGCTCACGTCACGCACAAGATAGTTGTGCTTGGTGATAGGCCGGGTAATGCCCACGATATCCGCTTCCTGGAATGCATCGTTGCCGATAAGACGAAGCGGTACCTGCCCGGTGAACACGACCAGCGGAATGGAATCCATGTATGCATCGGCGATGCCGGTCACGGTGTTTGTTGCGCCGGGACCGGATGTCACGAGCACGACGCCGGGCTTTCCCGTGGCCTTGGCATACCCTTCGGCGGCGTGCGTGGCGCCCTGCTCGTGCCGGGTCAGGACGTGCTTGATGTCGGAAATGTCGTGCAGGACATCATACACGCCAATCGTCGCACCCCCCGGGTAGCCGAAGACCACCTCGACTTGCTCCGCAATGAGCGAGCGGACGAAGATCTCTGCTCCCGTCATGATTGTGCCTGTTGAGGATTCCCCGTCGCTGCGTGCCTGTCGTGCCATACCTTCTCCGTGTATGTGGTTATAAATCCGTGACCGCGCCCAGACTGCTGCTGGAGACTACCCGTGCGTATTTGGCGAGAACACCGAAGCGCGCCGCCGGCGGGGGCGGTGTCCAGATTGCGCGGCGGCGTTCCAGCTCTGCATCGGAGACGTGCAGCGTGAGCTGGAGTGTCTCCGCATCAATGGTGATCGTATCCCGTTCCTGAACCAGCGCAATCACCCCGCCCACAGCCGCTTCCGGTGCAACATGCCCCACCACCATCCCGTAGGTCCCACCGGAAAACCGGCCGTCGGTAATCAACCCGACCGAGTCACCCAGTCCCGCTCCGATCAACGCGGATGTCGGTGCAAGCATCTCCCGCATCCCGGGTCCCCCTTTCGGCCCCTCGTATCTGATCACCAGAACGTCACCGGGTTTCACACCCCCGGCCAGGATCGCGTCCAGACAAACTTCTTCCGAGTCGAACACGCGGGCCGGCCCCGTAATCTTTGCCTTTTTTACGCCGGTGATCTTTGCTACGGCACCTTCGGTCGCCAGATTACCGCGCAGGATCGCGAGGTGGCCATGTGCGTAGAGAGGATCCTCCCACGGTCTGATGACATCCTGTCCGGCCGGTGGCTTCGATGGAACCGCGGCAAGCACCTCCGCCACGGTCTGTCCTGTTACGGTCAGCGCATCGCCGTGAAGCACACCGTGATCCAGAAGAATGCGCATCACCTGTGGAACACCGCCGGCACGATGGAACTCCGTGGTAACGTATCGTCCGGAGGGTTTGAGGTCGCAGAAGACAGGCACACGCTTCCGCATCGTTTCAAAGTCGTCCATCTTTAGCGGCACGCCGGCCGCATGCGCGATGGCCAGAAGGTGAAGGACCGAATTGGTGGATCCGCCCACTGCCATGGTTACGGCAATGGCGTTCTCGAACGCTTTGCGCGTCAGTATGGCCCTTGGAAGGATTTGTTGTTCGATGGCGCGGACAAGAACGCTGGCGGAGGCGGAGGCGCTGCCCGCCTTTTCGGCGTCTTCAGCCGCCATGGTGGAGGAATACGGGAGGGACATCCCCATCGCTTCGATCGCCGACGACATCGTGTTGGCGGTGAACATCCCGCCGCAGGCTCCGGCACCCGGGCATGCACTGCGCTCTACCGCCTGGAGCTCCTCCAGGTCGATACGGTGCGCACTGTACTGTCCGACAGCTTCGAATGCGCTCACAATGGTAAGGTCGCGGTCCTTGTACCGTCCCGGTTTGATCGTGCCGCCATACACAAATATCGCCGGGATATTCAGCCGGGCGAAGGCAATCATCGCACCGGGCATGTTCTTGTCACACCCGCCGATGGCGATTACGCCATCCATGGACTGGGCGTCGCAGACCGCTTCAATGGAATCGGCGATGATTTCGCGCGAGACCAGGGAGTACTTCATGCCCTGCGTCCCCATGGAGATCCCGTCGCTCACGGTAATCGTGCCAAACACCTGCGGCATCGCACCGTCGTTCCGTAGCGCCTCCATCGCCCTGTCGGCCAGCTCGCCGAGCCCCATATTACAGGGGGTAAGATTGCTGTACCCGTTGGCCACACCGACAATGGGTTTCCGGAAATCGTCATCCCCAAACCCGACCGCCCGGAGCATGGCACGGTTTGGAGTGCGCTGCACACCTTCAGTGATGGCGCTGCTACGGCGCTTTCGCGGTGCCTCAGGAGTCATAACGGCTCGCCTCTTTCTTGTCAATAGTAAAACGCAGACCTCGGTCTGCCAGAGGCGAACCTTGCTTTACCGGTGAATCGTAGGGAGTTTTTTTGCGGTGTGCTGGTTAGCCTCTGGCTTCCGGGTCAGGCAATAAGCCCCAGAACCAGCAGCAGGATAGCCAGAAGCAGGAAATACGACAACACGGAAACATCGCGACCACGACCTTCGGAGTGAATGCCGGAGGTCCGACGAATGGCGTTATGGATGCTGTGTTCCATTGGTCAACGATGTGTGTATATCAATATAAGATTTCGGGAATGTGTGTCAAGGGAAAAATCTGAGGGGCACAGAATACTTAGGAGCCACCCGGACGCCCCGGAGACTGCGCCGCAAGATGTCAGGCCAAAACCCTCATATATGAACCATTTCCGGCTCCCGGCTTCCGGCCCCGCTCCCGGTAAGGTCGCCTGCACACATGCCTTCGAGCAAGCCAAACAAATGCCCGGAATCTGCGTATATTGTTCTGTGTACGATGTTGGCCTGAAGATTGGTTTACTGAGGAGACACATCATGACTGGAGCAACCCTTGCTGCTGCAAAGAAACGCCGTTTGCTTGAACAGGAGGAACAGGAAATGACAGGATACGGCACGCAGGATATGGATGGGTGGGAGTTTAAGATTCTACGTTCATTGTCGCCCCGGTTTAAGAATCCGGACACCATCCGGCAAATCTGTGAAGAGGAGGCACGGTCGGGCTGGGAGATGCTGGAGAAGTTCGATAACTCGCGTATTCGTTTCAAGCGCCGGGTAGAAAAACGCAAAAGCGATGGTCAGTCGGGTGTTGATCCCTACCGGACGCAGGTCGGGATGGGTGAGGGGATACTCGCCATAACCATTATTCTCGGGGTTCTCGTGGCAATCGGCATTATGCTGCTCCTGAAGCTATAGAACCAGCCCCCCCTCGATCCGGGGCGTCGCGGTCGGTTGCCCGATCGCCCCGGCGTTGTCTACGTCCGCAGCCGCGATACGTTGTCAAGCAGCTGCTCGTTCGTCGGATACCGTTCCATCATTTTGAACACAGACAGCATCGCCTCGCGCGGCGCTAGGCGGCTGATTGCACGCCGCAGGGTCTGATGGGCATCCACGGCAGGACCAAACAGCAGTTCCTCCCTCCGGGTGCCCGAAGTGTTCAGATTGATGGCCGGAAAAATCCGCTCGTTCGCCAGGTCCCGGTCCAGCACCAACTCCATGTTGCCCGTCCCTTTGAACTCCTGAAAAATCAGATCGTCCATACGCGATCCGGTTTCGATCAGTGCCGTGGCGATGATCGTGAGGGAACCCTTCCCTTCGATCTTGCGTGCCGCGCCGAAGATCCGTTTGGGTATCTCCAGAGCGCGTGCATCCACACCGCCGGACATGGTCCTGCCGCTGCTCTTCTGATGAATGTTGAACGCTCTTCCGAGCCGGGTCAGCGAGTCGAGAAGGAGTACAACGTCTGTTCCCGCCTCCACTTTCCGTTTTGCGTACTCCAGGACGATCTGGGCCAAGCGCACATGTTCGCCCCTTTCGCTGTCGCTGGAACTGGCGAACACTTCTCCTTTGATGGAGCGCTTCATATCCGTCACTTCTTCGGGACGTTCGTCGATAAGCAGAACCGCCAGGGCGATGTCAGGGTTGTTCCTGCTGATGGCGTGTGCCAGCTGCTGCATTAACATCGTCTTGCCGGCCTTGGGTGGTGAAACAATGAGGGCGCGCTGGCCCTTCCCGATCGGGCAGAACAGGTCGATGATCCGCGACGGTCGGGCGCCGAGCCTGCCTGCGGGCGTGCTGTCCTCTCCCTCGCACCGGATCCATTCAAAAGGCGAGATCACCTCGAACTGGGAAAACTCCTGAAGCGATCGCCATTGTTCAACCGGCAGGCCGTTGACGCTGTTGAGCGTTTCCAGAACGGGACTCGGATTATTCCCTTTGCGCGAAAAACCTTCCAGAACAGCTCCCGCGCGGAGATTGTTGTCGCGAATCTGGCGCGCGGTCACATGGACATCATGTTCCCTGCGTTCCAGTTTCATGGAGATGTGGCGAATGAAACCGAAGCCGCGGGCATCCAATTCGAGGAGGCCGGAGACGGGTGTATTCATAGCAGAGTGACCGGGTACATGGCAAAATGCGCCGGAACGGACCAGATGTAAAGGCGCTTCAAAAAGGGACTCAATGGTATCAACAGACTTGTTGGATGGAGAAAACGTGAAGAGTGTATTATCAATCTAC
>Ga0315287_10005293_pt1 | contig 12700 bp, 9 predicted proteins | sample YL17G11_0_MG_FD_205037 | JGI IMG/M metagenome (GOLD analysis project Ga0315287, IMG submission 205037) | Sediment microbial communities from Yellowstone Lake, YNP, Wyoming, USA - YL17G11_0 | ecosystem: Environmental > Aquatic > Freshwater > Lake > Sediment | place: USA: Wyoming | collected...
GCATTGGCCGTGGTAAATATTTGCCGGGGCTTATTGAGAGGGATCCCGTCGAAAATTTCCTCCATATCCTTCAAAGAGTTGATGGCCACTCCCGCCTTTCCTACTTCGCCATCCGCCAGTTCCTCGTCCGATTCAATCCCCAGCTGCGTGGGTAGATCCAACGCCAAGGCCAAAGCGGTCTGGCCCTTGGAGAGAAGATATTTAAACCGCTCGTTCGTGGCTTCCGGGTTTCCGAAGCCCGCATACTGGCCCATGATCCAGAAATCGGCCCGGTACATGGCCGGGTGGATGCCCCGGGTAAAGGGGAATGTCCCAGGCAGCCCAAGGTCTTTTTCCAGATCAAAGCCCGTCTTCATGAGTTCTTCCGGATCATAGCAATCGGCCAACTCAATTTTTGATTCGGAATGATAGATGGGTTTTCGCCTCCCGCGATTTTTGTAATCCAGGGACAATAAATTTTTCCATTCCTCACGATCCATCGTACTCTCCCTCACTGGCCCTGGACGGTTTCGCCCAGGGTATCGAATAATCTTTTAGCGGATTCGGTTCTGCCGGCGAAGCCGAGCAACGCTTCCATTCGTTCCCGGGTCTTCCGGCTTAAAAATGTTCCGGCCGTGTTCCGGAATTTCTCAAGGGTGATGGAAGAAGGCAGGGGATTCTCCGGCTCGCCCAGCGGGTGATTCACCCTTCCGGAAAGGACCTTTCCACCTCGTAAATGAATTTCGACAATCGCCCCTCTTTGACGGGGGTATTGGCTTTCTACTTCGGGGTCGATCATGACCTGCACTTTTTGCCGGATCGCCACGAGGGATTCATTCTGGAAATGTTTTTCATCGAAGGAGTCCCAGTCCGTTCTTCCCAGCGCCATTCTCGCAGCCAGGGCATAGGGGATGTTAAAGTAGGCATCCCCCCGCCTGTGCAGGTCGTGGATCTCCGTTTCCACGGCGATTTTATAGGTCCGGACCTGGATCTTCTGAATCCGAGCGGGATCGATTTCCTGCCCCTGCAATATTTCGCCCAAAGCGTCGATGGAGGGGTGGACATGCCGGCAACCCGGATAGGGTTTCAAATAACTGCCCCGAATGGCATATTCAAATTCGAGGGGTTGATCGACGGGAATACGGGGTTGGCCCCCTAAATAAGCCGGGAAGAAACCTTCTTCCAGAATTCTGGGATGTCCGGAACAACCCATCCCCGCCATCATGGCCGCGACCATCCCGTTCCGTACGGAACCGCTTACCTGGAGGGGCTGAGTTTCGCCGCTCCGGAATGAGGCCATCAATCCAGCCCCGCCAATGGCCGCCAGGCAGAGGGCGTTTTGGGTCTTGCCCGGATCGTATCCCCAAAGTAACGAGGCCGTCGCGGCCGCGCCCAGGGGAGCAATGATGGCGGTGGGATGAAAGCCCCTCCTAGTAAATTCAGGGTTGCCACTCCGGCTCAGCCGGACCATCACCTCATATCCCGCAACGATGGCCCGTTCAACCTGCTCCCAGTCTTTTCCCTCCGACAAGGCGATGACCGTGGGGATGACGACGGCGGCTGGATGGCAGGCCCCTTCCCTGGACCCATCCTCAAAAACAGAACCATTGATCGCGAAAGCCCAGAGCATGGACCCATCGAACGGATGGACCCGTTCGGTGCCGCCTCCCGGCCAGGAACAGCCGTCCGTACCCCGGGGGCATAAACGCGTAAGACTCTGGAAAGCGGGGCTGCGGCAGCCGATAAAGGCAGAGGCAATGGCGTCGAGCAGGTGCTGCCGGATGAGCAAACGGTCCTCATCGGAAAAGCGGATGGATCGAATCCGCTCGACCTGCTGAGCCAGATAGAAAGCAATTCCTGATCCGGGTTGATTCGACATGGCCGTATCGCCTTTCCTGGCATCTCCTAGGCATCGAAGGGAGCGCATAAAATAAATGTTACATCACATTCAATATTACCTTCAATTTATCTTGTCAATAATTTGGCTCTCCCTTGCCCACCCCCAGTTTTCCCCCACCAGGATTGCCCGGCGGGGAGAGCGATGGATGAGGAATCCCGGCGGGAAAGGATTGTCCCGGGGGCATCCAGCCCCTTTCCGCAAAGGAAGGCGGGATCGAAGGGCTGCCGAGAAACCTCGGCTGAAGCCCGCCTGCTCTAAAGAGGAACCACCGCCTTGGAGTCCGAAGGAATCGCCCTCCCCGCCGGGCTCGGGACATCGTACAAAACTGGGGGTGGGCAAGTTTGGCTCCCGGCACCCCTTCACCCCTGCCCAAGCTCAATAGAGATCAACGCTTGATCTTCAATACGAAAATAATCGCTGCGGCGGTAATGCCGGAAAGGCCCAGCCAAACAGGGAAGTAGCTCCCCACAGAATCAAATACCCATCCGGCCAAGGTGGGACCGATGATCCCTCCCACGGAGGCAGACCCCATAACGATCCCCAGCATTTTCCCAATCGAATCCCTTCCAAAATATTCCCGCAGAGTCGAGACCCGGAGTACCATCATGCCGCCAAAACTCGGCGGGAAAAAAAGAAGAAAAAGGAGAAGACCCCATTCGGCTTGGGCAAAACAAAAAGCCAGCATTCCGGCACTCATAAGACCGAAGGCCAGGGACATCAGGTATCTTTTGTCGAAGATATCTCCCAGCCATCCCAAAATAAGCCGGCCCGTAATGCTAATGAGAGGAATCGCCGCCGCCACAAGCCCCGCATTGGATCGGGTTATACCGATAATGCTGAGGTAGGGCATTACATGTGTGGCGACCGTTGCCACCGCCATCATCCGGATTGCTTCAATGAAGTTCAAAAGCAAGAAAGACCGGTTTCTAAGTACCTCCCGAAAGCTGACCTCAAAGGGCTTGACTTTCCTTTCGTCTCCGGCAGAGGACTCACCGACTCGTCTCCCATCGGAAAGATAACCATACGGCTCGGGCCTGTTGCGGATAACCAAAGATAGGGGGATTCCCAAAATCCAAGCCCCCGCTCCTAACACAATTAAGGCGCCTCGCCAATGAAAGACCTCGATGAGCCAAACGATGAGCGGAACCATCAATCCACTGGCCCCGAATCCAGAAGCCATCACCCCTAATGCCTTTCCCACATTTTTATCAAACCAATGGGCCACTGCCGACATGGTTACTACGCTCGTACATCCCCCCGCCCCGAAGGCGAGGAGAAGAAACGCCCCATAGAACATCAGGAGAGACTGGGTAAAACTGAGCAGAATGAGACCCAAACCCACTGTCGTTACTCCGAATAGCATTACTCTTCTTGAGCCCCAACGATCGACGAGGAAACCGATTAGAGGAGCAAAGATTCCCATTTCCATACCGCGAAGGCTGGCCGCAAAGGAAATTTGCGTGTAGCTCCAGCCAAACTCTTTCCGGAAGGGCTCAAAAAGGGCCGTAAAACCATAGAAGGTGATCCCGCCCACATAGAGGCCAATAAAAAAGCAAGCGAGAACGATCCACCATCCATAGAAAATCTTTTTAATCATCCGAGCGATCCTCGAACGGGCTATCCGCCCGAACCCCTTTACTGATTCGAACGCATTAACCGAAATTATATAAAATCATTTCCCTCTCCCCTCGCGGGAGAGGGCCAGGGTGAGGGGGATTACGGTAGCGTGGGCTTTACTCACCCTCACCCCACCCCTCTGCCATCAAGGGAGAGGGAGCCTAATGTGAAAATATTTCCTGCCGCGTTCCCCTATAATCGCTTTCAGGAGGCGGTCATTCCGCCATCGACCACCACGACCTGCCCCGTCATGTAAGCCGCGGCATCGGAGGCAAGCATCACGGCCCAGAGCCCGATCTCCCTCGGTTTCCCGATCCGCCGGAGGGGGATATTCTTCATGAACTCTCGCAGGGCTTTTTTGTCGTTGAGAAGAGGCGCCCCCATATCCGTTTCAAATTGGCCCGGGGCGATGGCGTTTACCCTGATCTTGTCCTTCGCCCATTCGATGGCCAGGGCCCTCGTCAGATTGACAAGGCCCGCCTTGCTCGCGCAGTACGAGGACATATTCGCCCGCCCGAAGAGACCCGCTCCGGAGGCGAGATTGATGATGCCTCCCCCGCCCTGGCGGGCCATGATGGGCTGGCAGGCCTTCATGCAAAGGAAAGGTCCGGTGAGATTCGTATCCATCACCTCTTGCCATTCTTGGAGAGAAATTTTCATGGCCGGGGCGCGCTGGATAACGCCGGCATTGTTGACCAGGATATCGATTCTCTTGAAGGACTCATAGGCCTGCCGGCCCATGCGGGCGACATCTTTCTCCCGCCTTACGTCCGCCCGGATGACGATGACCTTCCGTCCCATTCTCCGTGCCCCCGCGGCAACCGCCTCCAGATTCCGGCGGTTTCTGCCAACCAGGGCAAGGTCCGCCCCGGCTTCGGCCAGGGCCAGCGCAATCTGTTCCCCCAGCCCTTTACCCGCTCCCGTGACCACGGCGACCTTCCCGGAAAGGTCGTACTCTTTCAGCCCCATAATCCCTCCTTTTGGATTTCCCCGAACACCTCGGAAATGGAATCGCGGAAGATGCCCATAACCTCGTCGATCTCGCTCTCCCGGATCACGAAGGGAGGCCCCAGCTGCAGATAATCGGACAGGACGTTTTCCGGCTCGGGGCTGGATGCGATCACGGTCGCGCCTTTGGAGAAGATCCGGGCCGCAACTCTCTCTGCCGCCCTCGCTTTTTTGCTCAAAGGAGCCCCCTTTGGCCCGACCAACTCGACGCCCAGCAACATGCCTTTACCCCGTACATCCCCCACAAAAGGAATCTCCTTGAGCGCAGCCGCTTTCCGGTGAAGGTAAGCGCCCATCGTTTCCGCCCGTGGAATAAGCTGGTTCCGCTCCACGTATTCCTGGACCGCCAGCCCTCCCGCGCAGGAGGCAGGGTGGCCGCTGAAGGTGTACCCGAGGAAGAAAGTGGAGCGGGGGCTCTGCACAAAGGCCTCCACGATTTTTCCGTGCAAGACAATGCCGCCCAGAGGTGTGTAGCCGGAGCTGATCCCCTTCCCGAGGATTATCATATCGGGGGTGACGTTCCAATGCTCGCAGGCAAACTTCTTGCCGGTCCGGCCGAACCCGGTGATCACCTCGTCCATGATAAAGAGCACATCATAACGGTTGCAGATCTCCAGGATGATATCGAAATAACCGGGGGGCGGGGTTGCTGACGCCAGATGGCTCCCTACGATCGGCTCGGCGATAAAGGCCGCCACCGTCTGGGGCCCTTCGTTCCGGATCACCCGCTCCAGGTCCCAGGCGCAGTCCATGCCGCACCCGGGGTGCTGTTTCCCGAAAGGGCAGCGGAAACAATAGCAGGGGGCGATGTGCGGGAATGGCAGGAGATAGGGCAGATAGTCCTTCCGGTTGGAGACCTGCCCCGTCATGGAGAGGGCGCCTACGGTGGCGCCGTGGTATGAGTACCATCGGCCGATGAATTTCCATTTCTCCGGCTTGCCCCGCAGGAGGTGATACTGCCTGGCAAACTTCAGGGCCGCTTCGGTGGCCTCGCTTCCCCCACAGGTGAAATAGACCTTTTTCATGCCCTCGGGGGCCAGGCGAATGACCTTCTCGGCCAACTGCGTTTCAGCGTCGCTGGCAAAGGTAGCATTGTACGGAAAGGCGCAGCGGTTCACCGCCCGGGCGACGGCCTCACCGATTTCCGGCACACCGTGCCCGATGCTCACGACCAGCACGCCGCCGGCAGCGTCGATGTAGCGCTTGCCGCTCCGGTCGTAGAGGTAAACCCCTTCCCCCCGCTCAATGGAGGGGAATTGCTTTTTCCAGTTGCGATGAAAAACAAAGTCTTCCATTTTAGATTCCACCCGACCTTAGTCTCTTAGAAATGAAGTTGTGCCCAAATTGGCACCAAATTTCAGAAATCCCCCCTGGCCCCCCTTTGACAAAGGGGGGAATAAAATTTAGCGGTTCTTTTCAAACCGCTAAACTGATCCTTTTCTCCGCGTTTTGCGCTCCCTCTCCGTCTCCGCGGTGTTGACCTCCAGGGTCTCCCCATCGATCACTACGCCATAAGCGCGGTTCGCCTCGGCCACAGACACGAGTCCGTCCTTCACGTCGGCCCTCACTTTTTCGGGGTCTCTCCGGAGAGCGTCCCCCCAACCTCCTCCGGCCGGCGACAGGATGGTCATCCGGCAGGGAGGAAGCTCGGCCATGTCGTATTGGGGAAGATCCCGCCTCCGGCCCGCAATTTCCACCCAGAGGCTTCCCTCTCTTCCGTCCTCTCCCCCGGCAACGCCGAAAGCCATCTTCGTCCGCAGACCTTCCCCCCGCAGGCTGTAGACGGCCGGCTCGGTCACATCCACAACGTACTCCACCCCCGAGCCCCCGCGGTACTCCCCGGCGCCCCCCGCATCCTGGCGGAATTCCTGCTTCAGGTAACGGCACGGGTAGGCCTGTTCGTATAGCTCGGCATTGGGCAGGATCAGACCTCCCAGTGTGACCATCTGTCCCAACTGGTCAAACCCATCCCGCCCGCATACAGCCCCGCCTCCCGACGACCCTCCCCAGTGGTACATCACGTAAAAATCTTTCCCGGGAAGGGGCATCATGGCCGGGTAAGAGGGCTTCCCCCAGCCGGCCGAAACCCGCTCCGGAGCGGCTTGGGCGAGGGCCTTCCAGACCGCCTGGATGATTTCATGGGCCGGATAAACCGTGCAGAAGGTCACCGGGGCGGGAAAGGTACAGTTGACGATCGAGCCTTCCTCCGCCCGCACCTCTACCATCCGGTACGTGCCTTCGTTGTGGGGGATGTACGGGTCAACGATGGTGGAGACGGCGATAAACGTTGCCGCGCAGGTGTTGGCATAGGGGCTGTTCTTGAAAGCCCGGATCTGGGGAGAGGAGCCGCGAAAATCTGCTACGATGTCACTTCCCCGGATGGTGAGTGAAAGCTTGATCCGGACAGGGGTGTCGGAGAAGCAGTCGTTGTTCATGAACTCTTCGGACTCGTAAACCCCGTCGGGGATTTTTTCGATTTCCGAGCGCATCAGCTTTTCCGCGTAATCCAGGAGAGAAGGAAAATAGGAAGTGGCCTCGTCCATCTCCGCGCTCAGATCCTTGAGCCGGCCGGCTCCGATGATGGTTGAACCGATCATCGCCCGCAGGTCCGCCTCGATGACTTCGGGTGAGCGCGTATTGTTTGCCAGCAGTTTCAGAAGATCCCGATTTTCGTTCCCCTGCCGCCAGAGCTTAACCGGGGGGATGCGGATCCCTTCGGAGAAGATCTCGCGGGCCAGGGAATTGTAGGTCCCGGGGGCGTTTCCCCCGATGTCGATCTGGTGGGCCCGGTTGCAGGAAAAGGCGGTCAGAGTTCCCTTGAGGAAAATCGGGTTGATCACGGTCCAGTCCGGCAGATGGTTCCCGCTGGCGAGATAGGGGTCGTTGAGGATGAACAGATCGCCCTCATGAATATCCCCCGCAAATTCCTTGAGCACCGCCCGCACGGCGAACCCGCCGCTCCCCGTATGGATGGGCAGGCCGTCCCTCTGCGCGATCAGCCGGCCCTGTGCATCCGTGATGTAACAGGAAAAATCGTGGGCTTCGCTGAAGATGGGGCTCCGCGCGGTCCGCATCATATTCAGGCCCATCTCTTCCGTGATCACGTCGAGCCTTTGCTGCAAGATGTTCAGTAGAACCGGGTCGACAGGTTGCATAAATCAGCCCTTTCCAATTGATAATGATGTCGGCCGGCGGCCGCTGCGACGTGGCTCGGGGGGCCAGGGTGTTGAGCGCCGGCAGCCCCGGCCGGGCGGAGAGTAAATAAAGAGGTAAAAGTTTCTTCCGCCGCAGGAGGCGGGGCGCTTCTTCCCGCCCCCCTTTCCGGAGATCCCAGCGCCTTGGGATGCCAAGCTCAGCGCCCTGGCCCCCCGAGCCCTGTGGTGAACCATGGATTGTGAAAACCACTTCCGAGACACGATACTTTTTAAGCCCTTTCAGGCCTCCCGGACCAGCCGGTAGTTCCCGTACTCGTCCACCCCGGCTTTCCAGCCAAAGGGAACGTAAAGCGTGGTGGTCTCTTCTTCTATGATCGAAGGGCCCTGGAATGAAAGGCCGGGCAGAAGGGAGCTGCCCCGATAGCAAGGGGTGAGAACCCTTTTCCCTCCTTCCGCAACGACTTCCCTTTCGCCGACCTGCGTGCTGCCTTCCCCTTCCCTCGCCGCAGGTCGCACCGAAAATTCCTCCATCTCTTCTTCGGCCATGAGCTTTATGGCCAGGACTTCCACCGGGGCATACTCCCTTCGAAACCCGTAAAGGGCCTCGTGGCGTCGGTGAAAAGCCTCTTCTGCCCTCCCGACCTGGAAGCCATCCTCCCCCGCCTCGACCTCCAGCTTCCACTGTTGCCCGCGGTAGCGCAGGTCCAGGAGCGACGAAAAAGACATGGGGCGAGGGTTTTCCGCCCGGGCCCGTTCCTTCAAGGCGGCAACCCAGGAGGTGAACTCCGGGACTTTCAAATCCCGGAGGTTCTTGTATACGCTCTGGATATAATGGTGGCGCACCGGAGTGATCAGCATTCCGAAGGCGCAAGAGGCTGCGGCCTCCCGGGGCACATAGACCTCCTTGATGCCCAGGGCAGCGGAGACTTCGCCGGCCTGCAGGGGACCCGCTCCCCCGCCCGCAACCAGGGTGAAGTTCCTTGGGTCCTGACCGCGTTCGATGCTGATCTTTTTGACGGCCGAAACGATCATCTCGTTGGCGATCCGCATGATCCCGAGGGCGGCTTGCTCAACGCTCAGTCGAAGGGGCGCGGCGATCTTTTCGGCCACAACGGCCTCTGCCTTTCCCTTATCCAGGCGTATTTCTCCGCCCAGGAAGTAGCCGGGGTTCAATCTTCCCAGGATCAGGTTGGCATCGGTGATCGTGGGTTCCCCGCCCCCTTTGCCATAACAGACGGGGCCCGGGGTGGCCCCGGCGCTCCGCGGGCCGACTCTCAGCATTCCGCCCTTATCGATGAAAGCGATCGTTCCTCCCCCTGCCCCGATGGTATTGATATCGATGGAGGGGAGGGACATATCGTACCCGGCGATGCGGGTTTCGTCCTTGAGGGCCGGCATCCCGGACCGGATGAGCGTCACGTCGCACGAAGTCCCCCCCATGTCCAGGAAGATCAGATTCTCCCGGCCACAAAGTCGGCCGTAGAACAAAGAAGCCGGTGCCCCCGCGGCCGGGCCGGACAGGATCAGGGAAGATGGCCGGCGGGCCGCTGTCTGGATCCCCGTCAGCCCTCCATTGCTTTGGACGAGGTAGAGGGGAGCTGAGAGACCCTGTTCCTTCAGCCTCTCAGCGAAAAGGAGAAGATATCGGCTCGTCTTCGGTCCAACATAGGCATCGATGACGGCCGTGGAGGTCCGCTCGTATTCTCCCATCACGGGGATGAGCTTCGCCGAGGAAGTGATGAAGGCGGCGGGAAAGGCCTTCCGGGCCGCACTCTCGGCTTCTTCTTCATGGGCGGGGTTCAAGTACGAGTTCAGGAAACAGACCGCGATGGCTTCGACCTTTTCCTTCCGGAAAAGGGAAAGCGCCGCCTCCAGGATCTCCCGGGAAAGCGGGGTGAGCACTTCTCCATTTTTATCGATGCGCTCGCGGACTCCGAGTCTCAAGTACCGGGGGACGATGGGCGGCGGGTAGGCTTTCCGAAAGTCCCAGAGATATTCCCTCTTGCCCCTCCGGATGGCCAGGGAATCCCGGAACCCTTCGGTGGTGAGGAGCCCCACGCGGGCCCCGCTTCCCTCGAGCATCGTATTCGTGCCGATCGTCGTCCCATGCACAAAAAGGGCAATGCGGCCCATGAACTCCGGGAAAGAAAGTTCCAGGGCGCGGGCCGCCTTCTGCAGGACGTTGATCAAACCTTCCGTAACATCCGGGGTCGTGGGGGTTTTGAATATTCGGAGCCTCTGGCCGTCAAGTACCACCAGATCCGTGAAAGTCCCCCCCACATCCACGCCGACTTTGAACATTGTAAAGTTCCCTTTGTTGATGGAATCCTAAAAAGTCCAAAATATCTCCTCTCCCTTGAGGGGAGAGGGTTAGGGTGAGGGTGAAGAATCAGGAATTTTCACCAAGTCATTCATCCCCCTCCCCTTCATCCCCTCCCGCCTGGGGAGGGGAAATTATACTTTTTACCAATCTATCTTGATGATCTCGTAAAAAGTCTGAAAAGACGTATTTCCGTCATTCCGGCGAAAGCCGGAATCCAGTTATTTCAAACACTTAAAAATTCTCTGGACTCCGGTTTCCACCGGAGTGACGACTTTTTACGAGTTCATCTATCTTTATCGATTTAACTTTTTGCTTTCAGCGCGAGAGTACATCCTTTACCGGATTTGCGCCGGCTCTGCGGGGAAAACATGCGGTCCCCATGCGCCCTTTGCACCCTTCCTGCGGAGACCTACCGGGCCTGATTTTCAGGGATCGATTGAGAGAGAACAGATATTTATTTGACCAGGACCCCTCCAGGGGTGTAGCCCACGAGAATGTTGATCGGCCGATTCGGATAGGGCTCCTCGGCGGCCGAACCCACGGAAACGGATGCGCTCATCATGAACAAAATGAGGAATAAAAAGAAGGTCCGAATGCCCCCTCTCCGGTTTTCCTTTTCCATCTTTATATGCATAACCTCTCCCCCCTTTCGTGGGCATTTTTTCCAAATCGCAAATACAGTCTTGGGCTCCAGGAACTCAGGGGGGAATATCCTCCCCTATCAGCCATACATTCTGGTCATAAAATAATTGTTTATCCCCCCTGGAGGTGACGTCAAGAAAAAGAGATAAAAGTCCATCCTTTCTCCTTCATATCCTTGGATGATTGACCGGCAAGGCAGGCGCGATCAATCCTTGGGGACATGCGGAAAAGCCCATGGTTGTTTGACCCACCCTTCCCCGTATTCCGTTATGTAGGTGTAGGTCAGTTTAAGTATCTTGTGCTTCCATTGATTGCCCTCTTTCACGTAGTCATCCTCATAGGTGCCCTGCTGCAAAATGGCCTTATGGGTGGGAATGTGCGTGGAGGGAATTTCACAATACCAGATCCCCTTGGCGGTTTTGCCCTTCACCTCAATAATGGGGTTGCACAGGCGGTGAATCGTAAAAGCGATGGTCTTGGGCATGGTAACCTCGAAGAAGGTGACCACTTCGTCCCACGTCTCGAACCGGCCAAAACGGCCGAAATCAACAACCGGCTTGGCGGTGAAATAACGCATGGCGTCATCCCACCGCCTCTCGTCGCAGGCCAAGACATATTCGGCCTTCATCTTCTTGATGGCCTCGACCTCTTCCAGAAGCTGGACCCTCTCTTCCAGGGTCATGTTCGAAGTTCCTTTCTTGGTTTTCATGGGCATCATCCTCCTGGCGAATTTTTCCCCACGGGCGATTTACGGTTGGATTTTCTATTCCATGGGAAGCCGGGTCGGCTCTCCCGCTTTAATGGGAAAGACCTCTTATTTTCTAAAGGAGATTTCTTCGGTTTCACAGACCAGGTAGAATTTGAAATCCGTCTTCCCTTGCGGGCTCCGTTTTACCGGGAAGGGATATTTTTCTCTCCACTTTTTCGCTTGGAGATACGATTCCATGCTGTCGTAATGGAGTTCCGCAATTCGGAAAAACCGGGCGGGCACATCTTCCCGAACGATGTCCTTAACCGTGTTGATCACGAATTTCTTTACCCCGGGAATCGTAGAAAGATCGGGAATATGGATCTCCCGGAACCATTTTTCAAACTCTTCGAAGGTCACCCCGGGCATGATGTCGTATCCGAGAATCGCCTTGACCATTTTCCCCTCCTTTTTACTTTTTTTAGCTCATACTTCTTATTCTCTTGGACCGGCCAAGCGAACACCCGCGAAATAAATAAAGCCCTCATCCGGTGCGTTCGGGGAACGAACCCTGCATATTATACAAATTTATTTATTTCCTCGGACGATGGGAAAAAATTGATAGCAAGTCCGCTCTGAGAAATTTTACCCGGGCTCTCCCTTGGGTATTTTCTTGAGTCCGGGGATGAGGGGCAATATCAAGAGGATCAGGGTAACGATTAATAAACCCAAAGAAATCGGACGAGAAAAGAAGATCCCAAACCCTCCGGCCGACATGATCAGCGACTGCCGGAAGGCGTTCTCCAGCATCGGGCTTAACACGAACGCCAACACCAGCGGCGCCCCCTCATACCCGAACTTCTTCATCAAGTACCCGATCCCCCCGAAGATGATCATGATGATGATCTCGACATAACTGTTATTGACCGTGTATACGCCCAGCAGGCAGAAAAACAAAATCATCGGGAACAAGATCGCATAGGGCACCTTCAATAGCTTCACCCAAATGCCGATCAGGGGAAGATTCAAAAGGAGCAGCATGAAGTTGCCCATGTACATCGACCCGATCACACCCCAGAAAATTTCGGGGTACTTCTTGATCAAGAGAGGGCCCGGGGTTACCCCCTGGATCAATAGCGCCCCCAGGAGCACCGCCATTACCACATTGGAAGGGATCCCCAGCGTTAGCAACGGGATGAACGAACCCTGGCTCGCCGAGTTATTCGCCGCTTCCGGCGCCGCCACCCCCTCGATCATCCCCGTTCCGAACTTCTCCGGGTACTTCGACAGCTTCTTCTCCACGATGTAAGCCGAAAAGGAGGAAACCACCGCTGTTCCCCCGGGCAAGATCCCGATGAAAAAGCCGATAAAGGTCCCCCGCAGAATCG
>Ga0315287_10005295_pt1 | contig 12698 bp, 13 predicted proteins | sample YL17G11_0_MG_FD_205037 | JGI IMG/M metagenome (GOLD analysis project Ga0315287, IMG submission 205037) | Sediment microbial communities from Yellowstone Lake, YNP, Wyoming, USA - YL17G11_0 | ecosystem: Environmental > Aquatic > Freshwater > Lake > Sediment | place: USA: Wyoming | collected...
GAGGCGGCGGCGTCTCCGGATTGCTCAAATATAGGCTTGGGGCTATCGTAATGTAACCGGTGTCAAGGGGATACTGTCAACTCAAGTATTAGTCAGGACAAATTACCCGAGCCAAATATCATACGGTTTTTCAATTTTCAACGCCCTGCTGGTTTCCAGCCCGAATTTAGAATGATAAAATAGCTTTCATTGAAGCGGATAGAAGCAATCGGCGTAATTATCCTGCTCGCGGCCTTTGCCGGGCTGTGCTGGAAGAGCCAGAAATGGACCAGCGTGACCATCGATGAGTTCGCCCATCTCCCGGCCGGATATTATTACTGGGAGATGAAGGACTACAAGCTTTATTCCAAGAACCCGCCCCTGGTGAAAATGATCTCAGCCTTGCCCCTGCTCGCGCTCAAGCCCCAGTTCGAACATGACTTGAACAGGTTTCAAAACATCGGGTGGCGGCCCTGGCTTTTCGCCAATGATTTCATGTTCCGCAACCAGCGGGACTACCTCGGGATTTTCGAGGCGGGAAGGGCGATGATCATTTTGCTCGGGATGCTCCTGGGATTGTCGCTTTATCTTTCCGCGAGGTCCCGGTACGGAAGGGCCGGGGCGTTTATCAGCCTGACGCTTTTTTCGTTCTGCCCGAACATGATCGCGCACAGCCAAATGGCGACTGTGGATACCGGCGCGAGTTTTTTTATTTTTCTGGCTGTGCTCAGCCTGCTCTGGTATCTGAAAAAGCCGGGATGGGCCCGGACCGCGCTGGCCGGGGCCTGCCTGGGACTGGCGCAGCTTGCCAAGTTCAGCACTCTCTCCTTGCTTCCTATTTATTTACTGGCGCCGTTCCTGCTGATCTGGCCGTTTAAAAAAGACCGGTCCCAGCCGCGCCTGCTCGGCAAACGCTTCGCGCAAATCGGACTGATGGTGCTGGTCTGGGTGGTCATGGTTTCAATCTGCTACCGCGGACAGGAACTTTTCGTCCCGACCGCGGAATTCAAATTTGCCAGCCGCTGGATGAACCGGATGCAAACTGTTTTCAGGCCCCTGCCCGCGCCCTTCCCGAGGACTTATCTGCGCGGGCTTGACGGCCAGCTTGCTGACATGGAGCAGGGTGAATTCGCCAACTACCTTATGGGCAAGTGGTACCAGGGGATCAGCAAAAAATATTTTTTGATCGCATTATTGGTCAAGGTGCCGGTCCCGGTCCAGGTCCTGTTCCTGGCGGCGTTCCTGCCCGGGGTTTTGCCGAAAAAATACCGGCTCAAATTCTCTGCCGAAGAAATCTTTTTGCTGGGCCTGATGGCCTGGATATTATTCATTTTTTCGGTCCGGAACAGCCTCCAGATCGGGGTGAGGTATTTGCTCCCGGCTTTCCCGATCGCCTTTCTCTTTATGGGCCGGCTGGGAAAGGCATTGGCAAACTCGAAACCCTGGCCCAGGATTGCTGCCGCGGCCATGGTGCTCTGGCTCATTGTGGAAAGCCTTGCGGTTTACCCGCATTACCTGTCGTACTTCAATGAGTACGCGGGCGGGCCGAAAAACGGGTACAAAGTCCTTCTGGATTCCAACATCGACTGGGGGCAGGACTTGCCCGCGCTCGCGGAATTCATGAAAAAAAATCAAATCAGCAAGATCGACCTGTGCTATTTCGGACACGCCTGGCCCGGGCTTTACGGGGTGGATTACCAGATCCTGGGGCAGGGGCCGAGCCTGAAATACACCGCGATCAGCTTGCAGATGCTCAAGGGCGTGGGATACTTCTATTACCCCATGCTTTTCGATGGCCAGGGAACGGTTGTGAAACCGGAATTGATCAAAGCTTATCTAAACAAGAAGCCGGTTGGCTCTGCCGGATATTCAATCTGGATTTTTGAAAATGACTGACGACAAAAAAACGATTAACAAGACCTGGGTCTGGCTCTGCGCCATGTTCTTGCTCGCCATAATCCTTCGCTTGACCTATCTCTGGCAAGTACATGATTCTCCGCTTCTTTTGTATCCCGGCCTTGACCCGCAGGCCTACGATCAATGGGCGCGGAAAATAGCGGACGGGAACTGGCTCGGCGACGGTGTTTTTTACCAATCGCCGCTCTATCCCTATTATTTGGGGATTTTTTATTATGCTTTCGGCCGTCATTTGGTGTGGGTGTATTTGAGCCAGATTTTGATCGGGAGCATTGACTGTCTGATCATTTACGGGATCGGGAATAAAATTTATGGAAGAAGGGCGGGGCTTTTGGCCGGATTTTTAGCCGCGGCGTACAAGCCTTTTATTTTCTACGATTCCGTCCTGTTGAAAACATTTTTGGAGGTGTTTCTGATCGACCTCTCAATCTTATTGACCCTGGCTGCGGCCCAGGACGGCAAAAAGCGGACCGGTTTTATTGCCGGTCTGGTCCTCGGCCTGGGCACGCTTGCCCGGGACAACTTTCTGGTCCTGGTTTTTTGGTTCGCGCCCTGGCTGTTCCGGCGGCTCAGGAAACAGGGCAAAAGCGGTCACGCGATTTATTTCGTGGTCGGCTTTGCCCTGGTGATAGCCGTTTGCGCGTCCCGGAACCTGGCCGTGGGCAGGGACCTGGTCCTGACCACCAGCCAGGGCGGGCAGAACTTTTTCATCGGCAACCACCGGGGCAACCTGACCGGCACCTATTTCGCCCCGGACTTCGTGATCGCCAACCCCTTTTTTGAAGAGGCTGACTTTTACAAGGAGGCGATCAGGCGCACGGGCCGCATGGCCATGCGTCCGAGCGCGGTGAGCAATTTCTGGTTCAAGGAGACCCTGAAGGAAATCCGGGCGGACCGGAAGCTGTTCTGGGAGCGGATGGGCCTCAAGCTCCTGCTGTTCTGGAACCAGAAGGAGATCGCGGACAACGAGAGCATTTATCTCATGAAAAAGGAGTTTTCCTCGTTGCTCAGGATGCCGCTCCCCGGGTTCGGGTTGATTGCCCCGTTCGGACTGCTCGGACTCATGCTGGCCTTGCAGAAAAAAAAGGGCATCCTGCTTGCCGGCTATGTTTTCATTTACTGGGTCAGCGTGAGCGCTTTCTTCGTGTTTGCGAGATACCGGCTGGCGGTGGCCGGCCCGCTCCTGGTCCTGGCCGGGTTTGGGTTGGAAAACATCTATTTTTGGGTGAAGGATAAAAAATACCAGCAGTTGGCCGCAGGCCTTTTCATGCTCGCGGTTTTTTCTCCGATCGTCTGGTGGCCCCTGATCCATGAGACCCTGGATTACGCTTATTACAACCTGGGCAATTCCTACGCCCGGGCCGGAAAATACAAGCAGGCGGTCACGGCCTATGACAAGGCCATTTCCGAAAACTCCCGCCAGGTCGATTTCTGGATCAACCGCGGCAAAGCCAAGGAATATACCGGAGACAACCGGGGCGCGCTCTCGGACTATCTGGCCGCGGCGCAGTTGGAGCCCCAAAAAGCCGGCGCGCATTCCAACCTGGGGATCATCCTTTACAAGCTCGGCGATTTTGAAGCTTCAAAAACGGAATTAAAAACAGCCCTGGGACTGGACCCGGAGCTCAAAGAGGCAAAAATCTATTTGCAAATGCTGGAGCAAAAGTTGAAAAATGCAGGAGGTCCCAAATGAGCTTTGAGGTGCTGAAACATGCGGAGTACGGCTGTTATTTATTATCCTGCGGCGCCCGCGAGGAATTGAACGCCATACCGTCGCTGCTCACGCAATCGGATTTGGGAAAAGTTTACACCGGCTCGTAGTCCGGGCTATTTTTCAGGCTCGGCCACAAAATCCTCGCCGCAGAAGGGACAGGCGTCCAGGTCCGATTCCACGCGCGCGTTGCAGTTGCTGCAAAAAGTAAAGGTGGCGATGTCCGGGGACTCGTCAAAAAAACTCTTGATCAATGCGTGCGCCTCTTCCAGTTTATTGGACGGCACCAGGATTTTTATTTCCGAGCTCTCCCCGGCCATGGGCAGGATCGCTGAGCCCAACTCGTTGCTGAGCAGGCAATAAATGCCTTCCTGCTCCAAAGCCTCCTTGATCATCTCGGCGATGGCCGGAGCTTTGGTGGTGTAGGCGTCCCTGAACTTCTCGTGGTGTTTTTCCGGCTCCAGCTTGTCAACCAGCTTGACCCCGCAGTCGGCGCAGGCCTGCACGCCTTCTTGGTATTCGGAACTGCAGATCGGACAAAAGGGCATGAATTCCTCCTTATCAGTCTTCCAGCACTTTACCACAATTCGGGCACATAATCTTGTAGTCCGGCATCACCTGACCGCAACCGGGGCAGACTTTTTGGGCGCATTCCGCTTCGTCCGGACCTTTGAGAAAGACCCTGATCAACTCTCTGGCCTCCGCGGCTTTCAACTCAGGAACCAGCAGGCACCCGCCTTCGATTTGACAGTAGATACCGTTTTCCTCTAAAAGCTCTTTGGCCATATGAATATATCCGACACCAATCATGTCTTCAACCACCACCAGCGGGCTTTGCATCTGCTGTTCGTCGAACCGGGGGGCCAGCTTTTCCTCGCAGTTCGGGCAGGTTTCCTTGTCGTCGTAGCCGTTTCCGCACACCGGGCAAAAAAGCATGTGCTATTTAATCCTGATTATGAAAGGCATGAGTAAAAGGATTTTGTCGCGCGCCAGCCGGGCCAGGCGCGATACCAGCCTGGACTCGCGGTCATCCAAAAACGGGATGTTCGGGATTCTAAAGGGGAACATGGGCAGGAACCTCATTTTGGGCCGGGGATAAATTTCAAACACGGCCCGGTCCTCGGGCCTGAGCCCGATCGACTGCTTGGCCAGGTCGATCGCGCTCCGAAGCCCGCCGAAGCCATCGATCAGTCCCAGCGCGAGCGCCTGCTTTCCGGTCCAGACCCGTCCCTGCGCCCGGGAGTCCATCTCTTCCCAATTCATTTTTCTTGCATCCGCGGCTTTTTGCACGAATTTTTCATAAAAATGCCCGATCTCCTTTGCCATCTTCTCGCCCTTGCTCCCGGCAAGGTCCGTGTAATCCGAATAAAGGTCCGCGTGTTCCCCGCGCTTGATCTGTTCCTTTTTCAGACCGAACTTGTTGTAGAGGCCGCGCAGGTTGAGCTTGCCAGCGATCACCCCGATCGACCCGGTAAGCGTGCAGGGCTGGGCGAGTATTTTCTCGCCGGGCATGGCGATGTAATATCCCCCGCTCGCGGCCACATCGCCCATGGACACGATCAGGGGCTTGGCCTTGCGCAGCAGGTTGACCTCGCGCCAGATCAGGTCCGAGGCGACCGCGGAACCGCCCGGGCTGTCCACCCGCAGCACCGCGGCCTTGATGTGCGGGTTTTCGCGCACCGCGCGCAGGGCGTCCAGCATCCGCTCCGGAGTGATGCTCTCGCCCAGCTCCTGGTACTCGCGGTCATCGCTCTGCTCGATCACGCCCGAGGCGTAGATCAGCGCGAGCATGGGCGCTTTCCGGAAGGCGGCGAGCGAGCGCAGCCGGGCGCGGCGCAGCCGATAGTATTGCTCGGAATTGATGCGCCGGATCGGCTCTCCCAGAAGCCGCTCGATGCGCTCGTCCACCTGGTCCGAATATAAGACCTTGTCCACCAGGCCCTGCGTCACGGCCTCTTCCGGCAGATGAGGAGCGGAATCGATCAACTCTTTTATTTTTTCAGGCGCCAGGTTCCGGTTCTGGGCGATGCTTTCCGAAAGCTCCTTGAAAATGTCATCCAGGATCGCGTCCACAGCCTCGCGGTGCTCCGGGGACATGGAATCGCGCGTGTACGGCTCCACCGCGGACTTGTATTTGCCGGCGTTCAGCAGTTCGGGCTTGATCTCCAGTTTATCGAGGATGCCCTTGAAATAGAGCACCTCGCTCATCAGCCCGATCAGGTTCAGGCTCTGGCCGGGCGCCATGATTATTTCATCGCACGCGGTGGCGATGTAGTATTCCAGGTTGCCGGTTTCCTCCAGAAAGCCGACCGCCTTCTTGCCAAAGGAACGGAAGCGCTGGACTGATTCTCTAAGCTCGGAAGCGCGCGCCCAGCCCAGCGAGTTGACCCCGATCTTGAGCAGGCAGGCCTTGATGTTGGGATCGCTCTCCGCCTCTTTGAGCGCGAAGATCGTGTCCGTGAAAGACCCCGGCATCCTGGCCATGTATTTCTGGAGGAAGCTGAAACGGGGCCGGATTTCGACCATGTCCCCAATGACCTCAAGCTCCAGCAAATTGGCGCGCTTCAGGATCAGGTCGGGCCGGGACAACCAGGAATAGATCAAGCTGAAGATATTTCCAAAAAATTGCCTCATTCGCCGGCCTTTTTCAAAATCGTTATCCTTTGAATGCGGACCCTGGTCTTGGGTATCCAGGGACCGGGCTTCCCGCCCGGACCGGTGGCGCTGATGTCGCCGATTCGGTCCAGGACGTCCATCCCGCTCACCACGTAACCGAACACCGGATAGGCGTTGGTTTTCTGGAAGCTCTCGGTGAGCAGGACATAGAACTGCGAGCCGATCGTGTCGGGCGCGAAGGGAGGATGGGACATGCCCACTGCGCCTCGGGTGTGGGGCAGGGTGTTGAAATCGGGCTTGATCCAGTACCCGGGCCCGCCCTGGCCGTCGCCTTTGGGATCTCCTGCTATCACCATGTATTTGGGCACGACCATATGGAAATAAAGACCGTCGTAGAATCCCTGCTGGACCAGCTTGATGAAATTGCGGGTCAGGTGCGGCGCCTTGTCCGGATAAAACCCGATGGTGAAAATGCCGTAGTCGGTCTTGACCTCAACCCGCAGTTTTTTCATGTCCTCAATTGAAATTTTTTCCACCGGGGCGGAAAAGAATTTTTCATCCACCGGGACGTATTTCGGCTCCGGCTTCCGGCAAAAACAAATTGCCAGGGCCAAAAAGACAAACGACAATTTCCATGCATTCCTCATCGTCAACTTCCTGAAAACTATTTTAATAAATAACCCCGGCCTTCGCCAGCCGCGCCCACCAGCATGTCCGCCATGCCGTCATTGTCAAAATCCGGGAGCAGGGAAAAAGCGGTGATGGCGCCGGTCGACTGGAAAATCCGCGTGTTAAGCAGGGCAGGGTCTTTGCCGGGAAAAAGATAATAGACCCGCATCGCCCCGGCCCCGTTGCCGGTCAGGAGATCAAAGTGGCCGTCTTTGTTCAAGTCGGCTTTGCCGCTCAATTTGTCTCCGATTATTTCTCCGGTGATCCCGGCGAGCATGGCATCACTTTGCGCCACGGTCGCGCTGACCGGCGCGGTCAGCAGGTCAAGCCGCAACGCCCCGCTCTGGCCCCCGTAAAACAAATAAATTTTGCCCGTGCCGATGCCGGGCGCTCCGATTGCGAAATCTCTTGAAGCATCCGCCAGAGACCTCCCCACCACATCGCCCAGCTCTGCGACTGATTGCCCGAATTTTTGACCAACGCTGTCCCCGAAAATCGCCAGGTCCGACTGGCCGGTTTGGGTCAGGTCGATTTTCACCGGGAGGTTCCTGGAGCCGATGGCGTTGAAATTGATCACATGGCTGGCGCCGGCCAGGAAGACATAAGCGGCCCCGGTGTTTTGTCCGGAGCCGTTGACAGCCTGGGGCGCGCCGATTAAAAGGTCGGCAATGCCGTCCCCGTTCAGGTCCGAGCCGCAGTCAAGCGATGAGCCGAACCCCGACCCGGGCGCGGACTGGATCATGACCGAGGCCGCGCTTGTGATATTTCCGGTCGTGGGCACCGGTCCGAGCGCGGATGACGGGTTGCCTCCCAGCACGATATAAACTTTTCCCGCGGCCGGAGCGCTGATTGCAAAATCCGGAAAAGTGTCGTTGTTAAGGTCTTTGCAAGCCGCGATTTGTGCGCCCAGCATGTCGCCCGCGGTCTCTCCGTTCATGACCGCCATGGCCTGGCCGGAATTGACTGCGGAGGTTTGCGCGTATTTAAAAACATAAGCTTTGCCCGACGGAGCCGAAGGCGCGGAGATCGCCAGTTCCGCGATGCCGTCCTGGTCGATGTCTCCGACGCCGCTGACCGCGCTGCCGAACCCGGTCCCGGCGTCCCCGTTGAATGTCAGGTCGGGAGTGAACCTGCCGACCAGGGTGAGCTGTATATTGTAAAATTGTTTGCTGTAGAAAATGAGATTGTCGGCGCGTCCGAAATAGACCAGCGCCGCGGACGCCGACGGGCTGGCGACCGCGACATCGATCAGGCCGTCGCCGTTGAAGTCGTTGATGTTGGCGGCCGTCTGTCCCAGGTTGGCCACACTGTCATTGGCGCTGCGCAGGGCAATTCCCAGGAAGGGTATCTGGCCCGAAGTCACTGCAGGTTCACTACTGTACTGTCCGATTTCATCGATCGCCCAGAGACAAAAATAATAGGTGCGGCCCCGCTGCAGCCCCACTTGGATTAAATTGAGCGCCTCGGGCGAGCCGGCTTTTTGCGGAAAAGGCATGCCGTAAACCCTGTGCAGATAACCGTTGTTGATATTGCAGAGGCTGTTGGTCGCCAGGCCGTTTGCAGCGATTTCAACATCCGTGATGTAGCGCAGGTCATAGAGCGCGGCCGTGCCGGAGTTTTTATTATCCCCGGTCGCGGTCCAGGCCAGGGCATAAGTCTTGGCAAAAGGCCGCGAAGTCCCCGGCGAAAAATTGCCGTTGAAGGCTATGGCCTTGGGGTCTGTAAAAAAGGTCAAATCTTTAATCGGCCCGGGTTTTATCTGGTCGCCTTCCCCGCATGAGGCCAATATTAAAAACGAGATGACAAGGACCAGGCAGTACCAACTCCTGCTCATATCTTTAACTCCTTCCAATAACTCTTCTGATATTTGTGCACTTCATGGAGAAGGCGATCAAACCCGTCCGCGGGCTTCCCGGTCTTTTTTACCAGTTCCTTTTTCCCCAGAAGAAGCGCGAATATATCCTTAATGCACCGGGCGCTGCCTTCGATAGAATAGCCGCCTTCAAGGACAAAGACCAGCCGGCCCGAGCAAAGTTCTTCCGCCAGCTCGACAAATATGGACGCCAATCGGCTGTAGCCTTGCTCGGTCATGCCCATCCCTCCCAGCGGGTCCTGATGGTAAGCATCGAACCCCGAGGAAACCAGGATCATGTCCGGCTGGTATTCCCTGACAACGGGCATGAGAATTTTTGTGTAGACCGCGTCGTATTCGTGGTCGCCCACCCCGCCCGGGAGCGGGACGTTGATGGTGAACCCCTCTCCCTTGCCCTGGCCCACCTCGCTGAAATGACCGCTGCCCGGATAAAATGGATAGCGGTGGCTTGAGAAATATAAGACCTGGTCGGTGTTGTAGAATGAATTCTGGGTGCCGTTCCCGTGGTGCACATCGAAGTCGATGATCGCAATTTTTTTCGCCAGCTTCTTGTGCAGGGCGTTTGCCGCGGCGACCGCGACATTGTTGAACAGGCAAAAGCCCATGGCCCGGTCCCGCTCCGCATGGTGTCCGGGGGGCCGCACCAGAGCGAAGCCGCTTTTCATTTCCCCGGCCAGCACTTTTTCCGCAAGCTCCGCGGTGGACCCGGCTGCGTAAAGCGCGGCCTCAAACGACTCGGGCGAGGTCGGGGTGTCGCCGTCCATGTAGGACTGGCTGTGGCCCGCGGTCGCCTCAACCGCCTGGTAAAGATGCTCGGAATGGACCAGGCAGATCTCATGCTTGGACGCTCTCTTGAGCTTGAGGGCTTCCAACTCCTTTGAAAAGCCGCTCTGGTCCAGCATTTCGTAAATGGCGACCAGCCGCTCCGATGTCTCCGGATGGCCCCAGCCGGTGTCGTGCCTGAGAAAAATATCTCCTTTTACCACCCCGACTTTTTTAGTCATTTCGGACTCCTTTCGCAAAGCCGCTGCTCATCCGCCGCTCTCTTTTTCTATTGCGATCAAGGCCGCTCCGAACGCGCCGATTATTTGCGGCTCTTCCGGCACCAGGATCTTGGTCTTGGCCTTTTTTTCAAGCGCGCGTCTTATTCCCCGGTTTTTGGCCACTCCGCCGGTGAGCGCCAGTTCCGGAATGATGCCGACCCGGCTGGCCAGGCCGAAGATGCGCTCGGTCACCGAATTATGCACCGCATGTATGACATTTTCGCGTTTTTCCCCGCGCGAGAGCAGGCCCACGATCTCGCTTTCCGCAAACACCGTGCAAACGCTGCTGACCGCGAGCTGCTTGTCGCTTCGCCGGTCCAGTTCCCCCATCTCGCTCACTTCGATCTCCATGGCCCGGGCCATCACTTCCAGGAACCGGCCGGTGCCCGCGGCGCATTTGTCGTTCATTACAAAGTTAAGCACCCGGCCCTGGTCGTCGATGGAGATGGCCTTGCTGTCCTGGCCTCCGATGTCGATCACGGTCCGGGCGGAAGGGAATACCGAGAAAGCGCCCCGGCCGTGGCAGGTGATTTCTGTGATCCTGTGATCCGCCTCGGCGCGCTCGCGGCCGTACCCGGTCGCCACCACCCTGGAGATTTGTTTCCGCTCCAGGCCCGTCTTTTCCAGCGCCTGTCTGAACGCCCGCTCCATGGCCTTTTTGCCTTCCGCGCCCGTCAATTCTATGGCGTATCCCAGAATTTTTCCGGACTCGTCCACGACCACCACTTCGGTGGAAATGGACCCGATATCAACACCCGCGAAATAACTGCTCATCCTTGCTCCCGGTCACCTCACGCGATACTTGAAATCCCTGCGCATCTCGCGCTGCATGTCCCGCTTTTTGATGTCCTCGCGGTGGTCGAATAATTTCTTGCCGCGCGCGAGCGCGATTTCCAGTTTGGCGGTGCGCTTTTTGAAATAGATCTTGAGCGGCACGATGGTGAAGCCGCGCTCGTTGACCTTTCCCAGAAGCCGCTTGAGCTCGCCTTTATGGAGCAGGAGTTTCCGCACCCGGTCCGGGTTGTGGTTGAAAAACTTGCTGTAAGGGTATGCGGAGATATGGGCGCCGATAAGAAAAAGCTCCTGGTCCTGGAAGTCGCAGTAGGCGTCCTTCAAGTTCGCCATGCCTTCCCGCAGAGATTTGACCTCCGTGCCCCGCAGCGCCATGCCCGCCTCATAGCGGTCCTCAAGCTGGTAATACCGGCTCGCCTCGCGGTTCCGGCACACCACCTTTTGGTCTTTTTCTTCCTCAGCCGCCTTTGCCATCTGAATCACCAAGCACCCGGACCAGTTCGGGGCTGATTTTTTGATTTTTCGAGATTGAGCTTGTCCATATTTTGAGCACGCCAAAGCCCAGGATCAGAAATATCGTTCCCATGACCAGGCTGGGATTATCCGTACGCAGGATCGAACTTGCGGCGCTTTTTCCAATCATGGCCGCGGCGCCCTCGTATATTGAGGACTGGAGCGAAATCCATTTGCCGAGGCCGGCGCCGGCCAATATGAACAAAAGGGGCAGGGCATAGACCGCAACTGGCCGCGCGCCAATCATCCGCTCCGGGATCGAAACCGCAACCCGGTCTCCGGTCTTGGCGCAAGCCAGGTTCCGAGCCCAGACCTCGGGTCCGATCCGGGCCGGACCAAGGCCGGAGGTTTTTAAGCCAACCAGCGCAAGGTTGTCCTTTATCTCTTTGACCACTCCGATTTCTTCCATAATATATTCCCGGGCCGCGCTTTGATTTTCAGACCTGCCTAATTGACTAAAGTTTCCGGCGCCGCGGGATCAAAAGGGGATGTCCTCATTAGAGCCTTTGTTATCAACCGGCTCGTAGACTACTTCCTCGCTCGAGCTCTCAGCAGGCGCCGAGGCAGCCGGGCTCCCGCCCTTGGAACCCAGCATCATCAGGGTCTGGGCCACGACCTCGGTGGTGTATCTTTTCTGGCCGGACTGGTCCTGCCATTCCCGGGTCTGGAGCCGGCCTTCTATGTATACCTGCTTGCCTTTGGAGAGGTATTCGCTGCAAATTTCAGCAAGCTTGCCAAAGGCGACCACTTTGTGCCACTCGGTCTTTTCCGTCAGTTTTCCTTCCTTGTCTTTCCAGGAATCGGTGGTGGCGATGGAGAAGTTAGCCACCGGTCTCCCGCTGGACAGATAGCGGACTTCCGGGTCGCGTCCCAAATTTCCGATCAGCATCACCTTGTTCAAGCTTCTAGACATTGTATTGCTCCATTTTTTCTTTTGAATTTATCATAAGCGCCCGTATAATACAAGGTAGGTGAAGATTATTTACACGGTCTATTTCTGGCTGGTGATAATTACCGCCACCCTGGCCATGGGCCCGGCGCTCGCGATCATGCTGATCTTTGACCAAGGGAAGCACTCCTATTTTTTCATGAGCAGGAACTGGGCCCGGCTCCTGGTATTCCTGAGCGGGGTGAAGGTTGAGTTGGAAGGCCTGGAAAATATCCCGGCCGGGCCAAGCGTGTTCATGTGCAACCATCAAAGCTATTTTGACGCCATCAGTCTGGGCGCTTATCTGCCCCGTCCGGTCCGGTTTGTGGCGAAAAGGGTGTTGACCCTGATCCCGGTGTTCGGGCAGCTGCTCTGGGCCACCGGCCATGTCATCATCGACCGCGCAAATTCCAAGCAGGCGTTCACCGCGCTGGACAAGGCGGCATTGAAGATCAAGAAGGGCACCTCCATATTTGTTTTTCCGGAAGGCACCCGGAGCAGGGATCATAAGCTGGGACCTTTTAAAAAAGGAGGTTTTGTGCTCGCGATCAAGGCCGCGGCGCCAGTGGTGCCGATCAGCATCACGGGCACGCAGTCCATGATGCCCAAGGGCAAATTCAGCTTCCAGAGGCCGGAACTGGTGAGACTCCGGGTGGG
>Ga0315287_10005297_pt1 | contig 12697 bp, 11 predicted proteins | sample YL17G11_0_MG_FD_205037 | JGI IMG/M metagenome (GOLD analysis project Ga0315287, IMG submission 205037) | Sediment microbial communities from Yellowstone Lake, YNP, Wyoming, USA - YL17G11_0 | ecosystem: Environmental > Aquatic > Freshwater > Lake > Sediment | place: USA: Wyoming | collected...
CCGTCGTGCGGGACCACGGCGCCTCGCTCCGTACCGGCGGCCGTGGTGGTCGGCAACGCCGAGGTGCTCTCCGGCCTCGTTCTTCATCAGTTCGTGCGGCCGGGCGCACCCTTCGTCTACGGCGCCGGGGTGGGCGCCACGGACGTGCGCACCGGGTTCGACCCACACGGCGCACCCGAAAGCTGGCTGGGCCAACAGCTGGGCGCCGACCTGGCGCGTTTCTACGGCCTACCGAGCTTCAACTACGCCGGCATGACCGACGCCAACGACCTCGACGAGCAGTGGGCCGCCGAGGAGTTCGCCTTCACCGTGCGCGGCGCGCTGCAGCGTTCCACGCTCATCCACGACGTGGGCTACCTCCAGGTCGGCCTGCAGTACTCCTACGAATCCCTCGTGTTCGGCGACGAGTGCGTCGCCTGGGCGCGGACCTACTTGCAGGAGATGCGGGTGGACGACGCAGCGCTGGCGGTGGATGAGATCATCGCCGTGGGCCCCGGGGGACATCACCTGGTGCGCACGTACACGCGGCATCACAACCGCGACTTCTGGATCCCCGTGCTCTTCGACCGTAGCGTGCACGACCGCTGGGCCGCGGAAGGCTCACGCACGCTCAAGGACCGCGTACGCGCCAAGGTCGCCGCGCTGCGCGCCGAAGAACCGCTCTATCGCGCCGACGCCGCGACCCGGCAAGAGCTTGCTCAGCCGCTGAAAGCAGCCGAAGAGCAGCGGCTGGCCGCCGAGCCGTGAGGCATCCCTCGCATCCGCAGACACATGCCGGCGAACCCATAGCACGCCGCAGGGTCCTGAAGGGGCGCCCACTACCGAAGCAGGGTGAGTGATGCCCGGACCGCGGTCAGCATCTCGGACGCGGCTCGGTCTGCAGGGAACCGGTGTGCCGCTCAGAGCATGAGCATCAGCTTCAAGCAGTGACCCGCAATGTCGATCAGCTCCAGATGCACGCATCTTCGATCACGAACCACACGCTGACCTCGCTTGCCCGGGAGGTCGCGACCGACGACGGCGAAGCTCATCGCCGCTCTGACTCATCGCCGCGGTGAGGCGTTCGAGCCTGGCACGTTCGTCCGTGAGCCCGGGCCCGGGACACCCGCGGCGCGGCGCGGGCTGGCCGTCCGGTCGACGACCGCGACAGACCGCACACAGGAGTCTCGTCGGCAGAATCCCGGCTCGGCGGCCACTGCGAGGCCCACGGCGCCCGGCACGCGCACGAAATCCGGGCCTCGCACAATGATCGGAGATGGATCGATGAATGGTGTCCGGTCAGTGCGCAGAGGCGGCGGCCGAGCGCTGGCATCGCCTCAAGGACGCAGGAAGCATGGCGCAGCCGGGCCAAGACGGCGGCGGCGACTTCCTCGCTCGCCCCTCCCTCGAGCCACACCCGAAGAGGCCGCCATGCCTCGACCTCGGAAACGTGGGACCCTCGTGGCGAGACTACTTCACTGGCTTGTAGGGCGGATCGCGTCGAGGCTGCTTGTCCCAGTCCCAGCCTTCCCAGAACTTCGGACGACCCAGCCGATACCACTCTTCCAAGAGCGCTTTCCGCCGTGCCTGGGCCCCTTCCGGCCCAAACCGCTCCAAGAAGTACGTGGGGACGCTGACATACCCATTTCGTGCAAGGTACTCATAGGAGTCGTCTGTCAGGGTTCCGCTGTCCGCGGGCTCTGGGTGCAATCTCATCACTACTGCGGCTTCGCATGTCGGAGGCCCCCAAGCCGGACACATGACAAATCCATCTTCGCCATCTACGGCAATCCCCAGTTCCTGCGCAGATACCCCTATGGACATGCTGATGATGTAGGGCTGAACTGAGTGGAAGGCAATGCTGCAGATCTCCTTCGGGCCGCAATACCCGGGTCTGTCACTGCCGATATCGACCTTCTCGGTATGCAGGCAGTTTTCAACGACCCAGACGTCCCCTTCCACAGATATAGGACAGGCACCGTTCACTCTCTCAACTATCACACTTACCTTCTGACCCCAGTCGGGAGGGTAGGTCGCCCTGTGCTCCAAATGGAGAAGATCCCGCGGCGTGTAGGTGAACTCCGGTGCATCCTCAATACTGAATTGCGGGTTATCACCCATGAAGCTGACTCCTTCAACTCAGTGATTCAATCTAGCCTCTCGCGACTCTGACGGAATATGCAGTATCCGCAGGGCGTATAAGGTGGCCCGGGCATGGAGCAAGCTATCCTGCATTCACCAGTGACAACCGAGAAATGGTCGACGATCTTGTCTGGTCCGTGCTGCCACGCATGAGTCGACCACATGTTCTCGATCACCCGCATGCAGACTTTGGTTGACAGGTCCAGATTGATGACCTCAGTGAACCCCTCTCCGTCGATTACGATCCTGTCGCCCGGCCGGTAGATCGGGCATGTGCCACGCACCTCCAGCAATTCATAGATCTGGCGATAGCGCGGCCGTGCAGTCGTCTGGTCCGCCTCCGCTGACTGCTGACTCATGAACGCCTCCTGTCACCCGTCTTCCCGCTGACTTGGGATGGGAGCTCAGGCAGCGGCTCGATTCCTAGAACGCACGTCGAGTTCGCAGCCTGACCTGACCCCAGTCGTTGGCCCATTTCCATCATAGCGCCAGAGCCGCCTCCTCCGTGAATGCCGGCGGCGCGGAGTCTCTGAGCGAGAGCCCCGGCCAGGGGCGCGTCTCGGGCGCCGGCGGACGTCCGCCGAGTGAGCGGTACGGGCGCCGGTGGTTGTACTCGCGGCGCAACCGTTCGGTCAGGATCCGCGCCTCCTCGATCGTGTAGAAGAGCTCGCCGTACTCCTCGCGCCAGCGGTAGTAGCTCAGCTCACTGATGCCGATCGCCTGGACGACCTCGGGTACCTTGTTACCCTGGCCGCGGAGCACCTCAGCCTCCCGCAGCTTGGCGATGGTCTCCTTGGGGCGGCAGCGCTTCTGGAACATGACCGCTTCCTCCTCGATCGATCCACACCATAACCTGCGGGTGGGCCGCTTTCGGGGCGTCAGGTCAGGGTACACCGCGCTTCAAGCTCGTCAGGACGGAGAACCGCTCACCGAGAGTCATTGCAGTCAGGAAGCTGGCCTCGGCGATGCCGACCACGGGCGCAGCGGTAAGCTCGCGGGCGGCAGACAGCCCTGGCCCACCGAAGCAGCTGACCATTGGACCGTCGAATTGGCCATAGCGAGCGACAGTCTCCTCAATTACCGCGGCGGCTCCAAGCATGTGGTCGCGACACCCTTCGAGCGCCGCCACTCCGTGCCTGGCGGTCACACCGAGCACGTCGGCGTACGGAATCACCCGCTGGGCGGCCGCGACCATCTTGTCGGTCATGGCCCCGGTGATGTTCGGATCGACCAACATGATGCGCATGCGATCTTCCTTCCCAGACGCCACGGACTGAGAGCGCCAGACGACCGGGAGGCAGGTGGGGCCGAAGCCGATGCCAGCAGCGTGTTCGAAGGCGCGGGCGTTCATCCCGTGTGCTCTGCGGTCACGACTGCCTGAGTCTGCTCGGGCGTCCAGGCGCGGCTCGGCACGGCCGCGCGGAGCTTGCGGGTGTACTCGTGGCTCGGATGGTCGAGGATCGCCGCCGTCGGACCTGATTCGACCACGGTGCCGCGGTGCAGCACCAGAGCGCGGTCGCTCACCTGCCGCACGACCGCGAGATCGTGGGAGATGAACAGGTAGGAGATGCTGGTCGTCTCGCGGATGTCGGCGAGCAGGTTGAGGACCTGCGCCTGCACCGAGACGTCGAGTGCCGCGACGGCCTCGTCGAGGATAAGTACGCGTGGCCGGGCGGCGAGCGCCCGGGCGATCGCCACGCGCTGGCGCTGCCCGCCGGAGAGCTTGTGCGGCCGCACCTGGGCGTGTTCCGACTGTAGGCCGACCTGGTCGAGGAGCTCGGCGACGCGGGCGGCGCAGGTCGCGCCGTCGCACCCGAAGTGCTGCCGGACGACCTCGGCAATGCAGGAGCCGACGCGCTGATGCGGATCGAGTGAGGTGTACGGATCCTGGAAGACGATCTGGAGCTCTCGGCCACGTCGCCGGCGTTCCGAAGTCCGGATGTGGCCTGTGCCGTACTCGCGTCCGCAGATGTGAATCGTGCCTTCGGTGGCGCGTTCCAGCCCTATCAGCATCCGCGCGATGGTCGTCTTGCCGGAGCCTGACTCGCCCACGATCGCCAGAGACTCCCCTTCGGCGATCGAGAACGACACGTCCGCGACGGCGACGGTCTCACTCCTCGCGTGGGCGTTGCGGAAGACCTTGCGGAGGCCGATTGCCTCGGCCACGGGCGAATCGCTCATGAAGCGGCCTCGACGGATCCGATCGGGAGCGACCCCTGCAGCTCGGCCGCGCGGTGGCAGGCGACCGAGGCGGCGCCGACCGCCGTGCGGGTGGGTTTCTCGCTCCGGCACCGTTCTTCGGCGTACGCGCATCGCGGCGCAAACGAGCAGCCGGGACCAGTTTCGAACGCCGAAACCGGACGCCCGGGGATGACGACGAGCCGGCGATCGGCGTGGTCGATACTCGGTCGCGCACACAGGAGACCGGAGGTGTACGGGTGCAGGGGGGCGTCGTGAAGGGCAGCCGATCGTTGCACTTCAACGAGGCCGCCTGCGTACATGACGGCCGTGCGGTCGCACGTCGCGGCCGCGAGTTCGAGGTTGTGCGTGATGAACAGCAGCGCGAGGTCGCGCTCACGCCGGAGCCGCGTGAGAATCGCCATCACCTCCGCCTGAGTCGTCACGTCGAGCGCGGTGGTCGGCTCGTCGGCGAGGAGGAGCGCGGGGTCCGCTGCTAGGGCGCTCGCGATCATCACCCGCTGCAGGAGCCCGCCGGAGAGCTGGTGCGGATACAGGGCGAGGCGCTGCTCGCCGTCGGGGATACCGACATCGGCTAACAGCTCGATTGCGCGACGGCGCGCTGCTGCTCGCGTGACGCCGCCGATCTCGCATTGCGCCTCGGTGAGGAAGTCACCGATCGTGTGGACGGGGTTGGTGTGCGCCCTGGGGTCCTGGAAGATCATCGCCACCTGGGAGGCGCGGTAGGCACGCAACTCTCTGCTGCCCATGCGGAGGATATCACGGCCCTCAAAGTCGATCTCGCCCGCGACCCTGGCGTTCGGCGGAGGGAGGCCTATGATCGAGCGCGCCGTCATCGACTTGCCGCACCCGGACTCGCCAACGAGTCCCAGCGCCTCTCCTCGTTCGATCGAGAACGAGATGCCGTCGATGATGGTGAGGGTAGCGGCCCCGCTCCCGATCATGAGGCGGAGATCGCGGACATCGAGCACGGTCATCTCCGTGACGCCCCCGCCCTCGCGGACAGACTGTCGCCCATCACGTTGAAGGCGGCTACCATGACGACGATCACCGTGCCGGCGTAGAGCGCCTCAGCCGGATGCCCCTGAAGCGACGCCTGCAGGCCCGTCGCGACGGACACACCCCAGTCGGGGGTCGGGGGCTGGACGCCGAGACCCAGGAACGAGATGGCCGCGAGTTCGACGACGGCGAACCCAAGGGAGGCGACGGCCTGCACTGTGATGAGCGTACGCAGGTTCGGGAGGAGGTGCCGCACGCAGATGCGCAGGGCTGAGAAGCCCTGCACAGAGCAGGCGGCGATGTAGGGGAGGTTGCGCTCGCGGAGCGCCGCTCCGCGAACGACCCGCGCGACGTACGGCGTGTAGGCGATGGCGAGACCGATGACGGCGGTTGTGAGGCCGGCGCCGTAGACCGCGACGGCGACGAGTGCGAAGACGATTCCCGGCAAGGCGAACATGACGTCCAGGACTCGCGCAATCGCGCCGTCGACGACACCGCCCACCCATGCCGACGCGATGCCGAGCGCGGACCCGACCACGGTAGACATCAGGATGACGAGCAGCGGGCCGATGAAGGTCGTGCGACTGCCCCAGATCAGCCGTGACAGGAGGTCGCGCCCGAGACCGTCCGTTCCGAGGAGATGCTGCGCGGACGGCGCAGCGAACACGTTGCCGAGGTCAATGGCTTGGGGGTCGTACGGCGCGATCCACGGCGCCGCCGCGGCGGCGAAGGCCACGACCAGGATCACGACGAGCGCGATGAGACCGGCCTTGCCAAGGGAGGCGAACAGCCGGCCCGCAAGGGAAAGGGGGGCGCCCGTGCGGGCCGCGGTGGGGGCGATGGACGTGTCCATCAGGTGTTCGGATCGGCGCCGAGCTCGAGGCGCGGATCGATCAACGTGTACATGACATCGGTAACCAGGTTGATCACCATGAACGCGGCGACGAGAATCAGCACCACGCCCTGAACGATTGGGAAGTCCTTCTTGAGGATCGCCTCTACGAGTAGCGACCCCAGGCCGTCGAGGGCGAAGATGGTCTCGACGATCACGGCGCCAGCGATCAGCGCCCCGATCGTGAGGCCCGTGACCGTGACGATCGGGATCAAGGCGTTGCGCAGGACATGCCGGCGAAAGACGGTCTGCTCTGACAATCCACGGCTGCGGGCGGTTTCTACATGCTCTCGCCCAAGCTCATCAAGCACTGCACTACGGGTGATTCGAGCGAGATAGGCAGCGCTCGCGAACGCCAGCGTGACGGCGGGGAGCGTCAGGTGGACTAGGCGACCGGCGACGCCCGTGCCGGCGCCGAAGACGGGGAACCAGCCAAGGTTGACGGCAAGGGAGGTGATCAGGACTGTCCCGAGGACGAAGGCGGGCGTCGCGATGGCGAGCGTCGCGACCACGGTGATCGAGCCGTCGACCACCCCGGGGCGCAGGGCCGAGGAGATGCCGAGCGCGACGCCGACAACAACGAACAGAACCGTGGCGTAGGCGACGAGGAGCGTCGTTGTGGTGATGCGCGCCGTGATCAAGTCGGCGACGTTCTGGTTCAGCACGATTGAGCGGCCGAAGTCGCCATGAAGAACGCCGATGAGCCAGTCCCAGTATCTCACCAGAAAGGGGTCGTCGAAGTGGTAGCGGGCCTTGACGGCGGCAATCTGTGCGGGCGACGTCGTCCGGGGACCGAGAACAAAGCTCAGCGGGCTCCCGGGCGCGATGTACATCAGACTGAACACCGCAAATGACGCGATGAACAGGGTCAGGACGAACCCCACTAGGCGCCGTACCAGGAATGCGCCAACGCCCATCGCTCAAGTCACGACGGAATCGTCGACCAGTCGAGGGTGGACTCGGTGCCCGGGTCGGATCCAGGGAAACGGGAACTGTCAGTCGATAGCGTCACGCGAATCCCAGCGCCGATCCTCGTGCGACTGGGAATGGCTGCGATGTCGCCCCGGCCGTAGTGACCCGCCAGCGAGGGGAGGGTCGCGCTGGTACTGCAGCAGAAGAAGACACCCTCAGCGACGCACCGGTCGAGCATGGCTGCAGCGTGGACGATCTGGTAGCCGTGATCGATCCGCTCGCGACCGAGCACGTCAGACGCGGCGGCGAGGTTGGCGGCAGCCTCGTCGCTCTTCTCGGCGGCATGCGCCGTGCGATGTGGGCCGCTGCGCACAGTGATGCCGTACGTTTCGGCGTACCGTTCGTGAGCTTCCCGCGAGTCGGTGGTGAGCGCGTCAAGGCCGATTCCTATCACCTCGTCCCGCAGATACAGTATCATCTGCTCTACGAGCTCGCGCGCTGGCCCTGTCCGTACATCCGGTTGATACAAGCGACCACACGGCAAGTGACGCCGAGATTCTTCCTCACGCGCGCGAACGCCGTCGATGAGGCCGTCGACGGCGGCGCATGCGAGACGCCGTCAGCGAGATAGTCTAGGGGCGAAAAGCAAATCTCCCTGTAGCGGACGTTGCCGGTGCGCTTCTCGTCCTCAAGGGCGTCGTAGACACAATCCGCGCGAACTCGTCGCGCTCCCGGGTGATGTGGACGAACGTCGCCATCCGTTGCAGGAACTCGACGAGATCGGTCGAGCTGCAGGAGAAGCTGCCCGGACCAGCCGCGGGCGGCTAGGTGGACCAATCGAAGAGGTGGACTGGTCGTTGGATTCGAGCGTGACGATGTACTTCCGCGCCATCTCCAGCGCCGTCGCAGCACGCATGGTGGTCTCGAGGTGGATGGGCCGCTCCGCCTTCGGTAGGCGCCGGAGGAACCCTTCATAGTCGATGCGCTTGCGCTCCTCGCCACTCACTTCACGCCCCCGATGGAGGCCGCCCACGGGTAGTAGAGGTAAGGGAACGACGCGACAGCGCCGCCAAGGCGCTTGCTCATCACGAGGATGTTCGACTGGTACGAGAGCGGGAGCCATACGACATCAGCGGTCATCGCCTGCTGGACCTGGACGAGGAGCTCGGCCCTCTTGATGTCGTCGGTCTCGCCCAGTGCCCGATCCAGCACGGCCCTCACTGCGGGGGGGTCCCAGTCGTTGTAGTTGTTGGCCCCTCCGGGGCCGATCGTTGCGAACAGGTCGAGGGGATCAGCGACGTTGCCGTACCAGGTCGACAGGAACGCATCGATCCCCGCTTGCGCCTTCGTGTCCCAGTAGAGACTACCGTAGCGCTGCACGGGGATGATTTCGATCTCGATGCTGAGGCCGATCTGGGCCCCCGCCGCCTTGAGGATGTCCGCGGTCTGGCTGTGAACGATCGAGTTGCCCTGGGCGACGAGTTTGACCGTCTTACCAGTGGCTCCAGCGTCGGCGATGAGCTGCTTGGCCTTCGCGACGTCGACAGCCGGTGCCGGCACCGCGTCGTAGGCGGCTTGCCAGATCTCCTTCGCGTAACCCCAGGACGAAGGTGGCGAGAGAACGCGGGCGGGGGTAGCGGTGTCCTGGAACACGACCTTTGCGATCGCGGCCCGGTCGGTTGCATCGAGGAGCGCCTGCCGGACGCGCGGGTCAGCGAACGGCCCATCCTTGGCCACGGTCAGCAGCGACCAGAAGACCAGGGACTGGCCGAAGTAGACGTTGCTCGTACCCGAACTCGCGATCTGACTAAGGCCGGCGGGCGGAAGGTAGAAGTACTGTCCGTCGATCTCCCCACTGCGAAGCGCGTTGATCGCGGTCGACTCGTCGGCGATGAATCGCAGTTCAAGGCTCTTCACCTTCGGCTTCAGAGAGGTGTCCCAGTACTTGTCATTGCGCTCGAGCGCCATCGACGTGCCCGACTGCCACATGGTGAGCTTGAATGGGCCTGTGCCCATGGCGCCGCCCTTGGGGGTGCCGTAGTCGGCGCCCTTGGCCTCGACGTACGCCTTCTCGGTCACTGCGCCGGCAGGCGTCGCGAGCGCCTCGTGGAAGAGCACGTCGGGCTTCGTCAGCGTGACGGTCACCTCGTAGTCGCCTGTCTTCTCGATCCTTTCGACGTTCGCGTAATAGTAGGAGAAGAACGACCCGACATCCGGGTCGAGGTTGCGCTGGAGGCTGTAGACGACGTCGTCAGCCGTCATCGGCTTGCCGTCCCAGAAGCTCACCCCCCGCCGGATCTTGTAGACCCACGTCGTTGGCGACGGGTTCGTGAATGACTCGGCGAGCCCGGGCTCGATACTGAAGTCCGGCATGAGCCGGAGGAGGTTCTCGTTCATGTTGGCGATTGCGGTGTTCTCGGCGTAGTCGAACGACTTCGCATAGTCCAAGCTGGATGGCTCATACGGCAGGTTCCACGTGACCTTGTCGAGCTCCCCTGCGCCGGGCGGCGTTGTCGTGAGGAGGTCGAGGCTGGTCGCCGCTGGGGAGGCCGTGCCTGATGACGATCCGCCGCCGCATCCTGAAAGCGCGATTGCGGCCACGACCATTCCGGCCAGAAGAACCATAAGCGGCACGCGACGCACGGCCATCACGCTCCTCTCACCATCTGATGGTCTGGCTGTGACTCAGCCTGACCTGACCCCAGTCGTTGGTCCATTTCCCATCATAGTGCCAGAGCCGCCTCTTGTGTGAGTGCCGGCGGCGCGGAGTCTCAGAGCGAGAACCCGGGCCAGGGGCGCGTCTCGGGCGACGGCGGACGTCCGCCGAGTGAGCGGTGCGGGCGCGGGTGGTTGTTACTCGCGGCGCCACCGTTCGGTCAACATCTGCGCCTCCTCGAGCGTGTAGAAGAGCTCGCCGTTCAGGCGTTCATCGCGCAGCTTGCCGTGGAACGAGGAGCTCCGCTATACGCCTCAGATGTACCTGGACGAGGGCCTACGGCGCGAAGCGGAGTGGCTGCGAGAGCTGCGCGTCTGACCGCGGTCGCAGGCCGGCGCGTCTCCCTTCAGTCGCGCGCCTGCTTGAGCGCAGCGGCGTCCTCGCGGAGCAGGGCGACCGTCTTACTCGCAATGGTCGCCCTGAAGGCCAGCTGCATCGCTGTCAAGGGTTCCGGTCCCTGGACGCGCGGCATGAGCCGGTAGACGACTCGGGAGGGCAGGGCGACCCTCACAGCCTTCATGGCCGCGATCACCAGGCTGCGCACCGTTGCGGGGCTATGGGAGGGCGACGCCAGCGCGGCGAGCAGCAGCAAGACGGCCTCTTCGCTGATCACGCTCTCGATGGCAGCGGACGTCAGCTCAGCGACGACGGCCCAGATGACCTCGTCGTCGGCGAGGTACTCGGACGCCGCCGGCGTCGAGGTGAACCTCGCGTGCGGAATACACGGGCTCTCGCGGTCGACGATCCCCGAGAAAGCCCGCGCGTACATGCGCAGCTCGTCGGGGAACGTGCGGGCCACGGCGACCACGCGCCGCGACAGCAAGGGGTTCACGACCTCGAGGTAGCGGCACTTGAGCCCGGTGAGGGGGGCAAGAACATTGGGGATGTAGCCTTGATGGTTCATGCGGTCAAGATACGGCTCATGCCCCTCCCCGGGCTGCAGGCGAAGCCGCTCCGGCCAGTCCTGGTCGACCAGTCCCAGTCGACGGACGAGGTGATCCTCGGGATAGTCCGTGATCATCGCGCCGGTCCCGTCCCGGCGGGCGTCGTCGAGCGAGGCGGCCCTCCGCCTGAAGGCAAGGGGTTCGTCGCCACGGATGACGCCGCTCAGCCCAGAGGCGAAGAAATCACTCCACATGGCGCACCCGTCGACGTAGCCGGCAAACTCGTCGGTGCGTCCCTCGCCGACTTCCACGAAGCGCTGGAGCGCGGCTCCGTCGACCTTCTGAGCGTCGTCCAGAAACGCGTAGTGGTGCTCGACCTGAAAGCGCCGCGCGACGAGGCGGGCGATGAACGCGTCCGAGAGTGGATTCCTCACGGACGCCCGCGACGTCCACGTGACGCACCTCGGTCGCCTCCCGCTCTTGACCATGAACACGAGGATCGTGCGGCTGTCGATGCCGCCCGAGAGCGGCAGGAGCCAGCGCTCGGTGTCGATGTCAAGCGCGCTACAGCTCCATGCGATGGCGTCGCGCAGCAGCTCCAGGTGCTCCTCTCGGCGGCGGGCGACGGGCGCGAAGACCGCGGGACGCTGAGCGAGGGTCGACCGCCAGGTGCGACGCTCGAGGACCAGCCGTGAGTCGGGGGGCAGGCGCTGCACGCGCGCGTCCCAGGAGCGTTCAGGTCCGAGCGAGCCCGAGGAGAGCAGCCACGCGACGGCGCTCCGGTCGAGGTCGAACGCGCCGAGCAAGGCCACCACGGCGCGCTGCGAGGTCGACGCGACGAGGCGCTCCTCGTCCTGCACGTACCAGAGCGTGCGTGAGGCCGTGACGTCGGACAGCAGCTCGACGCTGGCGTCAGAGTACCTGACCAGCACGAAGGTGCCGTCCGGAGGCTCCGACCCGACCCCCCACCAGCGCCCCGCCTCCCCGATGACGCCGCCCAGGAGCACCCCTCCATCCGCGGTTCGCACCCCCTCCTGGGAGGGGTTGACGATGGCCGCGTGGAGGTTTTGCGTCTCGATGATGTGGGTCGGGCGTGGCGAGATGTTGCTGGGCGCCAGCCTGGACGCCAGGCGCAGAAGCTGCTCCCGCGTGTGCAGCCGGCCGGCCGGCCCATCACGCACGCACTCGAGAATGAGATCCGCCACTCTGCCTCCAATGGGGGGTGGCAGCATTCTTGCCGTCGCTCGAGGGTGAGGTCAACCGTGGCGTGCTTCCTTCGCCCCTGGCGCTCGTCCCGAGCTGCGGCCATGCAGGGGAGACTGACGACTTCACGACGCGCGCGGCGGCGGACTCCGCCGACCACGGAGACGGTGAGCGGGGGCAACTCCACCCGGGCAGCGTCACCGGTTGTGGATGCCGTCAACGGGCAGAAAGCCGTCGGGACGCAACCTGCGCTTAGGCAGGACGCGGGAGCCCGGGGCTCTGACGACTCAGAAGAGCGTCTCCTGCACCGGGGTACCGCCGCCGGTGATGCTCGACGGCGCCAACTGCCGCCACTCGCGGCCGTCGAGCAGCCCCAGGAGCGATTCGGCCGAGACTTGACGGACGGCGGCCGGCACGCGGCGGAGCGCATGCGCCCGCGCCGCGTCGCGCTCACTCTCGACGGTGACGCCCATCCACACGTTGGGCGGCCACGGCAGCGAGGGCGCGAGACCAAGCAAGCGCTCGGGTCTCTTGGTCAGCACGTGGAAGACGTGCTGCGGCGCGCGCTCCATGACCGCGAACACCGCGCGCACGCAGTCGACGGGAATGCCCTCATGGAAGAGGTCGGTCATCGAGTCTTCGAAGACGCGCCGCGGCTGCCGCCAGTGGAGCGGCAGCTCGAGGCGCTCGGGGCGCAGCCTCGGATCGAACCCGCGCTCGTGTGCCGGCCTGAGATGCCGCGCCAGCGCTCGGCGAAGCGCTCCGCGTAGC
>Ga0315287_10005298_pt1 | contig 12696 bp, 14 predicted proteins | sample YL17G11_0_MG_FD_205037 | JGI IMG/M metagenome (GOLD analysis project Ga0315287, IMG submission 205037) | Sediment microbial communities from Yellowstone Lake, YNP, Wyoming, USA - YL17G11_0 | ecosystem: Environmental > Aquatic > Freshwater > Lake > Sediment | place: USA: Wyoming | collected...
TTCTTGTCTTCCTCCGGGATCTCGGTGATCAGGCCCGCGGTCGTCAGCATGAGGCCGGCGATCGAGGCCGCGTTCTGGAGAGCGATCCGGACGACCTTGGTCGGGTCGAGAATGCCGGCTTTGATCATGTCTTCATACTTTTCGGACAGGGCGTTGAAGCCATAGTCCTGCTGCTTAGCCTCGCGGACTTTCTCCACGACGACCGAGCCTTCGTGGCCGGCGTTGTTCGCGATCTGGCGGAGCGGCTCTTCGATGGCCCGCCTGATGATGTCGACGCCGATCTTCAGGTCGCCTTCGACCTTGAGACCCTCGAGAGCCTTCTGGGCCCGGAGCAGAGCGACGCCGCCGCCGGGGACGATGCCTTCCTCGACGGCCGCCTTGGTGGCGTGCATCGCGTCCTCGACCCGGGCCTTCTTTTCTTTGAGTTCGGTCTCGGTGGCCGCGCCGACTTTGATCAGGGCGACGCCGCCGACCATCTTGGCCAGACGTTCCTGGAGTTTCTCCCGGTCGTAGTCGGACGTGGTGTCGTCGATCTGAGTGCGGATCTGCTTGATCCGGGATTGGATGTCGGAGGCTTTGCCCTTGCCCTCGACGATCGTCGTGTTGTCCTTGTCGATGACGATCTTTTTCGTCTCGCCGAGCCAGGCGATATCGACCTTCTCAAGCTTGACACCGATGTCCTCGGTGATGACCTTCCCGCCCGTCAGGACGGCGATGTCCTCGAGCATGGCTTTGCGGCGGTCGCCGAAGCCGGGGGCCTTGACGGCGGAGCACATGAACGTACCCTTGAGCTTGTTGACGACGAGGGTGGCCAGGGCTTCGCCCTCGACTTCCTCGGCGATGATGACGAGCGGCTTGCCGACGCGGGCAACGCTTTCGAGAAGCGGCAGGAGTTCGCGCAGGTTGGAGATCTTCTTTTCGTGGAGGAGGATCAGGGCGTTCTCCAGGACGCATTCCATCCGATCGGGATCGGTGATGAAATACGGGGAGAGATAACCGCGGTCGAACTGCATGCCTTCGACGATGTCGAGGGCCGTTTCCATGCCCTTCGCTTCCTCAACGGTGATGACGCCGTCTTTGCCGACCTTGTCCATGGCTTCGGCGATGATCTTGCCGATGGACTCGTCGTTGTTGGCGGAGATGGCCCCGACCTGGGCGATCATCTCGCCCGAAACTTCGCGGCTGATCTTCTTGAGATCGGTGACGACGGTCTCGACGGCCTTGTCGATCCCCTTCTTGATCAGGGTCGGATTGGCGCCGGCGGTGACGTAGCGGAGGCCTTCGCTGTAGATGGCCTGGGCCAGAACCGTGGCGGTCGTGGTGCCGTCGCCGGCCACGTCCGAGGTCTTGGAGGCCACTTCCTTCACGAGCTGGGCGCCCATGTTTTCGTAAGGATCTTTGAGCTCGACTTCCTTGGCCACGGTCACGCCATCTTTGGTGCTCGTGGGGGAGCCGAATTTCTTGTCGATGACGACGTTCTTGCCCCGGGGGCCGAGAGTCGCCTTGACCAGGTTGCTCAGGACGTTGACGCCCTTGAGCATCGAATGCCGGGCGTCGTCGCCCAAAAGAATTTGTTTAGCCATATTTCGTTTACTCCTTCAGGGGTGCGCTGGATCAGGCGAGGATCGCCAGAATCTCGTCTTCGCGCAGGATAATGTGTTCTTCGCCTTCGATCATGACTTCGGTTCCGGCATACTTGCCGATCAGGACTTTGTCGCCGGCCTTCACCAAAAGGGTGATCACTTTGCCTTCATCCGTCACTCGGCCTTTGCCGGTGGCGATGACTTCGGCTTCTTGGGGCTTCTCTTTGGCCGTATCGGGGATGATGATACTGCCTCTCTTGACCTCTTTCTCCTCGATCCGCTTCAGAAGAACGCGGTCGTACAACGGGGAAATCTTCATAAAAACCTCCTTATAAGATTATTAGCAATCAGAAAAGACAATTGCTAATTTACACGATAATCACCTGATTGTCAAGGGAAAAACGGAAAAAACTGGCAGATCTTGGTGTCGACTGCTAAAATTTCTTTATTTTCAGCGTTTTAGCTTTATTATGTAGGGTATTCCGGTGAAGGCCCAGAGATTCGGCCATCTTGGATTTGTTCCCCTTGAACTTCCGTAGGGCAGTTTCAAGGTAAATCTTCTGAAACTCCCGCAATCCGTCCCGGTAGCGGACTTCCTTTTCGACCATGTCCTTGATCAGGAGCTCCATTTTCTGATGGAGCGTCATTTCTTCAAATTTTTTGTCCATGGCTTTTCTCGGTTCCGGCGATCGCTTGGTATGCGGCCTTGGCCGCATCCTTTAATTCTACGGGAATCAGTCCGACAAGGACTTTTGTCAAACCATAACAGTAAGGCGCGAGCCGCGACCCGTTGACCGCGTCCCGATCCACGGGAAACACAAGCAGGGCGAAGACCACCGCCCCGCCGATCAACACACCCTCGATCAGACCGAACAGGCCGCCTAAAAAGTGGTTGATGAACTTCAACGGCCCCTTCATCAATTTGGACAGGAGCCAAGCCAGGACCGATCCGGCCAGGACGACGAGGCAGAAAATCAGGAGGAAGCCGAGGAATTTAGCCACGGTCTCATTATGGATGAGGCCGCCGATGAGGTCGGCCGCCCACCGGTAATAATACGCGGCCAGGAGGAATCCTCCCACCGCGGCGCCGATGCCGATGACTTCCCGGATCAGGCCTTTGATCAGCCCGATCACCAGGGTGATCACGAGGATGACGGCCAAGACGATATCGAGCCAACCGATCATCTTAAGACCTCCTCCTCCGGAGCGCTTCGACCATTTCGTATCCGCCGGCCCGGACGGAGCCGAAGGCGACGTGCGGTTTCACCCGCCCGTGAAAATCCGAACCCGCGGTCGGGACCAGGTCCAGCTTCCGCGCTTCCTCGGCGTAGAGTTCGGTCTGCTCGCCGTCGTGATAGGAGGTGAACACTTCAAGCCCGATCAGGCCGCAATCCTTGAGCCGGACCAGGTCGGCATGGGTTGTGTTCTGAAAATAGGCCCCCGGGTGGGACAGAACGGCCGCCGCGCCCACCAGCGGCGCTTCCTCCAGGATCTCGACGAGACCGATATGCCGTTTCGGGACGAAGGCCGGAGTCCCCTCGAGGAAGAAATCCTTATAGAAAAACGACGGCGGCAGAGGTCCGCCGTTCTCGTCGTAGTATCTTCGAAGAGCCGGATCGCGACGCGATTCCGGCTTGTCCAAAAGAATGCGGGCGATCGTTACGCCGAGAGGCGCGACTTCGGGAGAAGCCCGCTTGACTTCCTCCCAGGACAGATCGATCCCGACCGCCCGAAGATTTGCAACTCTCTCCTGAGCCTCCCGCCACCGGGTTTCGGCCACCCGTTCGACGATTCGGGCGACCCGCGGATTATCCCATTCCAGGAACGCGAGTTGAACGTGGAATTCCCGGCCGCTGAACATCGTCGTCACTTCCATATTCGGCAGGATCTCGACCCCCTCTCTCCGCCCGTCCTCGAAGGCGTCCGGATAGGCGGCGACGGTGTCGTGATCCGCGATCGCGATCGCCGCGAAACCGGCCTCCGCCGCCATCCGGGCAAGCTCGGTCGGAGAAAAATCTCCGTCGCTCGACCGGTTGGAGTGGACGTGAAGGTCGACGAAGCCATTATTCACAGGTCGGTCTTTCCCGATAGAAGTCGATAGATTTCCAGATACTTTTGGGATGTCTTGGCGACGATGCCGGGAGGCAGGACCGGAGGATCCGATTTTTTATCCCAATTCGTCGTCTCCAGATAATTACGGACGAATTGCTTATCGAGCGAAGGCTGGCCTTTCCCGGGTTCGTACGTGGCCAAGGGCCAAAACCGCGAGGAATCGGGCGTGAAGACCTCGTCGATGAGGATGAGATCCTCCCCTTCCAGCCCGAATTCGAACTTCGTATCGGCGATGATGATCCCCTTGGACAAAGCATGCAGGGTGGCCCGGTTATAGAGCTCCAGGCTGACTTTCCGGATCTTCTTGGCCAGGGCCGCGCCGACGGTCTTTTCCATCACCTTGAAATTGATGTTCTCGTCATGACCAACATCGGCCTTGGTCGACGGGGTGAAAATCGGCTCGGCCAGCCGGTCGGACTCGCGGAGCCCTTCGGGCAGTTTGATCCCGCAAACCTTGCCTGAGGACTTGTATTCTTTCCACCCCGAGCCGGAGAGGTATCCGCGGACGACGCACTCGATGGGGACAACCTGGGTCTTCTTGACGAGCATGGACCGTTTATCGAGGATCTCCCGGTATTTTTGGAGGACCGGGGGAAATGCGGAGACCTCGGCCGCGATCAGATGATTGAAACAGACGAGCGAGGTGTAATCGAACCAGAACCGGGACAATTGGGTCAGCACTTGACCCTTGTGGGGGATGAGCGACGGGAGGACGAAATCGAAAGCGGAAATCCGGTCCGTGGCAACGATCAGGAGTTTGTCCTCGATTTCATAGACGTCGCGGACTTTTCCCTTTTTAAAAAGCTTCAGATCCGGAAGAACGACATCGGAATTGGCTTGGTCCATGGGTCACCTGTTGTTCGAGATTTCGATTCAGAAGTCATCATACAAAAAAGAAAGGAGCGTTTCAACTTGCCGCCTCTCTTCAAATCGGAACGAAACCGATGAACGAAAAGAGGCGGTCGGACGTGTTCCGGTCGCGGCGGAACGAATAGAGGCCGGGTTCACAGTGGGTGCAGGCGGATATAAAGTCGACTTGCTCCGAAGGCACGCCGGCGATCCGCAACTGCAGAGCGTTGGCCCCGGGAAGATCGAACGTAAATTTTCCGGGACGGCCGGTCGGGACGAACAGATCGGACGGAAACCCGGATTCGAGAAATTCGCAGCGGACGTCCTCGCCGACTTCATAACAGGACGGACCGATGCAAGGCCCCATCGCCGCGCATAGATCCGACGGCGGGACGCCGAACCGATCCGTCATGATCCGCACCGCCCGTTCGACGATCCGGCCCCGGGTGCCGCGCCAACCGGCGTGGACGGCGGCGACGACGCGGCGATCCCCGTCGGCGAGAAGGAGGGGCAAACAATCCGCGGTCTTGATAACGAGGAGAAGGCCGGTTTTCTCCGTGATCAGCGCGTCCCCCGGAGGGCGGTCGGACGGCGCCGCTTCGACGATATGGACAATGTCGGAGTGGATCTGGTCAAGGAGGACGGGACGAAAACCCCGCGCATCGGCGAAGGCTCGAAGATCGTCCTCGGTGAATCCGCGCGGTCCGAATCCGTGAACCAGGCCGGGGATACCCGAAAGGAGAAATGATTCGCGAAGGGCCTCCATGGTCGTCCCATTATATCGAACTTCCGGAGCTTCCGAAAACGGTTGCCGGCCTGACGATGGTTCGGTCTTTGATATCTCGGAGGCGGGACCGACGAATTCTCAGGGACCATCCCGTCTGAAGATACACGACCGGGCCAAGATGCGGGGCGAGCTGATCAAGGGCCTCGACTCGGCCTTCAACGTCGCGGACGCGCTGTTCAAAGCCGGCGACGGCAAGGCCGAGTCCTAGGCCGCGACGTTCGTTCGGCCGACCGCTGAGAAAGTCCTTGAGAAATAAAGCCTGGGGGGTCCGGCCCGAGCCCGAAGCGGCCCGCGGGGCCTTTGACGCGTATTTCATCGGGGTTCTGCTCCATGAAATCTGACCCGTTTGGGGGACCAATGACGGCGCTCTGCCTTGACTTTAAAGGCGGGGCAGGTATAATCTTTGTCTTTCCCTATACGGGAGGAGGTGAATTCCAAGTGGCCTTCGTAATTATCGATGAAGGCGAACCGATCGAGAGCGCCCTCAAGCGTTTCAAACGGAAAGTGCAGCAGGAAGCGATCATCAAAGAGATCAAGAAGCACTCCGTCTATTTCAAACCCGGCGAAAAAAAACGCATGAAAGAGGCGATGGCTCGCAAGCGGATGCGCCGTCGCTTGAAACGCGACAAAGACCTCGAATATTGACGGTTTTATCACCTCCACCCGCCCCGGCGTCCCCTAAGCCGGCGTGGCTCAAGGTCAAGTTTCCGGCTCATGAGGACTATTTCTCCGTCTCCGCCCTGCTCGAAAAACGCGGTCTCCACACAATCTGCCGGAGCGCCCGCTGTCCGAATATCGGCGAGTGTTGGACGCAGAAAACAGCCGCGTTTCTCATCTTGGGAAACACGTGCACCCGGTCTTGCGCCTTTTGCGCCGTGGCCAAGGGACGCCCGGAGGCGCCTTCCCCCACCGAACCTGACCAGGTCGCCGAGGCGGCTGTCCTGCTCGGTTTGACCTATGTCGTTCTGACCTCGGTGACCCGGGACGACCTCCCCGATGGAGGATCATCCCACTTCGCCGCGACGATCGCCGCCCTGCGCCGTCTCATTCCCGGCGTCCGGGTGGAAACGCTGATCCCCGATTTCAACGGCGATCCCGAAGCGCTCGGCCGGATCCTGGCCGCGGCCCCCGACATTCTCAACCACAATCTGGAAACGACCGAAACGATGTATCCATCGATCCGGCGCCCGATCGAGGCCTACCGCCGCTCCCTGGACGTACTCCGGCGGGCCAAAGCACGCGGCTTCACGACGAAGTCCGGTTTGATGATCGGCCTGGGTGAAACCGAGGAGGGGCTCCTCCACACGCTCCGCGATCTGCGGGCGGCCGGGTGCGACCTATTGACGATCGGCCAATACCTCCAGCCGACGAAGGCCCACGCTCCCGTCGTTCGATATTACCCACCCGAGAAATTCGCCGCCCTGAGGACGAAGGCCGAGGCCGAGGGTTTCACCGGCATCGAGGCCGGGCCTCTTGTCCGCAGTTCCTACCACGCCCACGCGCTCCAGGCCACATTTGAGCGGGGGCGAAAGGACCTCTCATGCGAGCCCTGATCTTCAGCGACATCCACGGCAACATCGAGGCCTTGAACGCCCTCCTCAAATTCGCCCAGAAACGCCGCATCGAACGGTACATCTGTCTCGGCGACCTCGTCGGATACGGGGCCTCCCCCAATGAAACCATCCAGAAAATCCGGACGCTCAAACCTTTGTCCCTGATCCGGGGGAATCACGACAAGGCGGTGTCCGGCCGGGACACCATCGAGACGTTCAATCCGATCGCCGCCGCGGCCATCCACTGGACCCGGGATCAGATTCTGAAAAAGAACCTCGACTTCCTCGCTCATCTGCCTCAAGGGCCCCAGACGGTCGACAATGAATTCGCCATCTGTCACGGTTCCCCGTTCGACGAGGATTACTATATTTTCGGCGAATTCGACGCGGTCGAAGCGTTCGATTATCTCAACGTCCCCCTCGCCTTCTTCGGCCATACCCATTTTCCCTTCGTCTATACCAAGCGGGAAGGACATGTCGAAGAGCAATTCCTCGAGGGATCCGCGAACGAAATCAAACTTGAAAAGGGCACGTCTTATCTCATCAATCCGGGATCGGTCGGACAGCCGCGCGACCGCAATCCCCTGGCCGCTTGCGCCATCTACGATCGGGAGCTTCGCCAGGTCAAGTTTTATCGCCTGGAATACGACATCGCCGAGGCCCAGAAAAAAATCTTAAAGGCCAAGCTCCCCTCGGCCTTGGCCGAGCGGTTGTCCCTGGGAATCTGAACCATGCCCCTTCTCGAAGCCCGCCGCCTGGTCAAGCGATTTGGGCGGCGCATCGTCGTCAACGGAATCCACATCCGCGTCGCCTCAGGCGAGATCGTCGGCCTCCTCGGGCGCAACGGGGCGGGGAAAACGACGTGTTTCCAGATGATCGTCGGCCTCCTCCGGCCCGACGAAGGCGCCGTCTTTCTCGACGAGATCGACATCTCCCGCCTCCCGACGGACAAACGGGCCTTGGCCGGTTTGACCTATCTGCCCCAGGAAAATTCCATTTTTCTCAAGGCCACGGTGATTGACAATCTTCGGATCGGCCTCGAATTGCAGCCGATGTCTAAACGAGAGGTCGAACAAACCGCCCGGACGCTTCTCGAGGAATTCGGCTTGGCCGACCTGGCCGGGCAGGGCGCCGACAGCCTCTCGGGCGGCGAACGGCGGCGGCTGGAAATCTGCCGGGCGCTGATCCTTCGCCCGAAATTTCTGCTGCTCGACGAGCCGTTCACCGGGATCGATCCCCTGACGATCCGGGACATCCAGGAGACGCTTCTCCGCCTTAAAGGCCGAGGCATCGGCATTTTACTTTCCGACCATAACGTCCGGGATATGTTTTCGATCGTCGATCGTGCCTATATCATCGACGCCGGAGAAATTCTGGTGTCCGACGTCCCTGCCCGCTTGGCCGTCGACGCAAAAGCGCGAGAACGCTTTCTGGGATCGGAATTCCGCTTCGGCGGCGAACGCAAATCCGGAACGGATTCCCCCTTCGCGAAAATCCACCGGCGTGAACAACAAAGATAAACGGAGCTAACCCGCGGAACTTACGTCTTTCGGCGTTACCAGCCGGCCGCCCGGCGTTTCCCCCAGGAAAAAGAGGAAGAGGAAAAGGTACGCGGTCAGCAGCGCGCCGAACAACAAGGCCAGAGGGACGGACGCAGCGGCCACCAAATCCAGAATCGGCACGGACAGGAAGCCGGCGGCCAAGCCCGTCGCCACGACCCAAAACACGGCCACGATCAAAAGATCGAACAGGAGGGCTTTCACCCGCCGGAAGAAACCCAGGCGGACGATCGAGCGGGCGGCGGGTATTTTCCCGCCTTCGCGGCCGCCGGAATCTTCCGCCTCGTCCTCCTCTTCCGAATCCTCGTCACTTTCATTTTCGGCCTCGGCTTCCCGGACGAGGTCTCTTTCCAAATCGAAATCGTCGTGTCTGAAAGCGTTTTTCCGTGCGCCCGTCGCGTCCGGCGGAGCGATCGCTTCGAGTTCCCTTTCGATTTCGATCTCATCGGAGAGCGGACCGAACGGCAAGGCCTCCTGAAGTTTGGTCACCGTTTCCGGAATCCCCATCGTCGGGTCGGACGATGAACCGGGAATCATTTGTTTCATGTCTTCATCTTGAAATTCCGTCGACTCTCCGAGAAAAGACGGGAGACGCTCGTCCATCATTTCCCGATCCTCGTCCTTCTCCGAATTTGCCCCTTCCGCCTTGTCTTTGACATCTTCCGCGTCGGGAGGCTCGATCCGGTTCCATCCTATTTCCTGGGCCTCGTCTTCCAAGCCAGGCCGCTGTTCCTCCACGGAGATCTCCTTCTCTTCCGGCTCGACCACCGCTTCGGCCGGTTCGTCCCCGATCGGCTTCTCCAGAGTCAAGAGCGAAGGAGAGGGACCGTCGTCCTCGGCCGGAGCGAGATCCGTCTCGCCTTCGACGGAGAGTCCCCGGCGTCTGATCTCGAAATCCGCGATCAGCCGGGCGATTTCGTCATGCGTATCGCTCCCGATCAGGATCGAAGGCAGCCGGGCGTCATCCGCGATGGGCGGCAACAAGGGCAGAACGTCCCCTTCGGCTTTATCCTCGGAGGGGACAATCGCTTCCTCAACGATCTCGGGCTCCTCGGACTTCTCCTGAACCGGGGCGGATACGACCGGGGGAGAAGGCGGCGGCTCCGCCGCGGGGCTTTTTTTCCGCCGGCCGCGCGTCCGGACCGGGGGCGGCGCCGGGCGGACAGGCTTTTCCGCTTCGGATGGTTCGGCCGGAACTTCCATGACCGGAGCGAGAGCTTCTTCATCAGGAATGACCGGCTCTTCGATGACGGGCGGCTCCTCGGCCTCTTTGGGCTCAGCCGGCGGCCCTTCCGCCTCCCGTAAATCAATGAAAGCATCGGGCTCCACATCGCCCGGCAGGACACGCTCACCTTCGATAACCTTCTCGAGGTCGATTTCTTCCCGCTCCTCCGACTCATCGAGATCGACTTCGTCCTCGTCCTTCTCTCGATCTTCGGGAATGTCCGAAAATCCGCCGCCGGTTCCGCCGGGGAAATCGTCGTCGATGATTTTTTCGCCCTTGATGGGCTCCTCGTTGGGATCATCGTCGGGGAACAGGAGCTGGGTCCCGCAGTTGTTGCAGTACTTCTGAGACTCGTCGATGATCGCCTTGCAATACGGACAGCGTCTTATGGCCATGCACACCTTCCCCTCCTTTATTTATAAAGGGAAAAAGACATGATGTCAACGATCCGGCCGAAATTGTCGGGGCAATTTTCTTTCCAAGAAAAAATCGGAGAGGAAACTTCCCTACGGACCATAGCGGACAAGAATGTCCGGAGGCCGGGGATTCCCGGTCGAAAACAAAGCCCGGATTTCTCATTCCCCTGACTTTATCAGGTCCGCTGTCAGACCCCTCGGGCCTTCTTGAAGATCGGTCCGGGACATGGTAGACTTTCTCCGATTTTTCAAAGTCGGCTGGGCGATTAACTCAGCGGCCAGAGTACTACCTTCACACGGTAGGAGTCACTGGTTCAAATCCAGTATCGCCCACCATGCTTTTCCCAAAACGCCGGCGATTCCCTCCCTGCTCTAGGGAGGGTTGGGTGGGTAAGACCTAAAAAGAATCGGAAGCGCTTTGGGCACTAGCGCGGACAAATTTTCCCTTCTTGGAAGGGGGCCGTCTTCGCCGACAACTCCCTCGGTCTTGTCCGGGATCGATTGGACCAACCATCCGGCCCATTTCTTTGCCGTTTTCCGTCCACTTCATTATAATCGTTGGACCATGCGGCCACATCCTCGATTTTGGAAGACCTCGTTCGGCCTTTGGTTTCCTGTTTTCATCCTTCTGCTCTGGAGTTGTCTGCTGGTCGTCTATTCGAAGATATTCGAAACGCCGCCAATGGCCAGCAAACCGGCCGGTTTGATTTTCGGCCTGGCCCTGGCCGACGGAACGGGCTTGCTGCTGATGTTCTATGCCGGCCGGGCGGCCAGCCGGGCCATGTCCCGCCGCAATTGGAAGTGGCGGCGGATGATCCCGGTCTACGCCCTCCTTCTGCCCCTTTTTATCTACATCCCGGCCTTGATCTATGCCCGGGCGGGAGAGCCCTTGGCCGCGCTTTTTCACCGGCCGCCGAATTTCAAGGCCAGTACCGTAGCCGCGGTGATGAAATCCAATTGGGCGTTCAATCTGATTTTTTATATCGCCGTCATCGGCGGCACGCTGGCGCTCTTCAATTATCAGCGGTTCCGCGAAAAAGAACGATTGGCCGGGGAGCTTCAAAACATGCTCGCCGGCGCCCAATTGCAAAGCCTGCGCGTGCAGTTGCAGCCCCATTTCCTGTTCAACGTGCTCAACACCATCTCCTCCTATATCTATGAAAGTCCGGATACGGCCGTCAAAATCGTGGCCCGGCTCAGTGAATTGCTGCGGACCAGCCTCGACAGCCAGCATCAGCCGTCCATCCCCTTGGCCCAGGAGATGGGCATCGTGGCAAAATATCTCGAGATCGAGCAATTGCGCTTCAGCGACCGCCTTCAAGTCCGGCTGACGATCCCCGAAGATACCCGGCAGGCCCAGGTTCCGTCTTTTTTGTTGCAACCCCTGGTGGAGAACGCCATGCGCCACGGGATCGCCGGCCAAATCGCCGGGGGGACCGTCGAGATTATCGCCCAACGCCGGGGGAAAACATTGGTCCTTCAGGTGCGGGACGACGGCGCCGGAGCCAAAACGGAGGAGGGCGATTCCCCGGGCATCGGCCTCCGGAACACCCAGTCCCGGCTGGAAAAATTGTATGGACAGGAATACGGCTTCAAAGCGGGGAATCGCGACGGCGGGGGTTTTGAAGTCGAAATTACCATCCCGTTCCGGGTGGAGCCGGATGGGCCGGCCCCGCCGAAAGAGAAATCGTGATCCGCTGCCTGATCGTCGACGATGAGCCCATGGCCCGAAAGCGGATCCGCTCCTTGCTCGAAAAAGAGCCGGATTGCGCGATCGTGGGCGAATGCCAGAGCGGGCCGGAAGCCCTGGCGGCGATCGGCGAGCGGACGCCCGACCTGGTTTATCTGGATATTCAAATGCCGGGCTTGAACGGTCTCGAAGTCCTGAGCGCGCTGTCCAAAGAAAATCGGCCGGAAGTGATTTTTGTCACCGCTTATGATCGCTATGCCCTGCAGGCCTTCGGGCAACAGGCCGTCGATTACCTGCTCAAACCCTTCGATAACGACCGGTTTCGCCAAAGCCTCGACCAGGCCCGGAAGCGTTTAGCCGAACACACCCCCCAGGCCGATTTGAGCGGCCTGCTGCGGGATTTGGTGCAGCGGTTGGATCGCCGCGATCAATACATCCAGCGGGTCAGCGTGAAAGGAGACGACCGGATCCACGTGATCGCCGTGGACGAGATCGAGTGGATCGAGGCGGACAAACGCTACGTTCAGTTGCATCTCGGGAAGCGGACCGTCCTCCTGCACGAAAGCATCGGCAACCTGGAACGAAGGCTCGACCCCCGACAGTTCATCCGCATCCATCGCTCTACTATCGTGCGCTGCAACGCCATCAAAGAAGGGCAACGATGGATCGTCGGGTCCTGGTTGATCGTGTTGGCCGGCGGAGCCAAATTAGAAGTCAGCCGGAGTTACCGCGACCAAGTCGCCCGGACGATCAGCCTCGCCCTCTAGCCCGGGAACCGGCGGGGGCGGAACTCCTCATGACATCCGCCCGTCGATCCGGGTCAGAAAACCGACCCTTGGTTACAATTCCCTTTCTTTTGATCTTTTTTGGGTTCATATTCCGACAGGTAGCGGCATGTTTGGAGTTTGGCCATCAACCCCAA
>Ga0315287_10005299_pt1 | contig 12694 bp, 10 predicted proteins | sample YL17G11_0_MG_FD_205037 | JGI IMG/M metagenome (GOLD analysis project Ga0315287, IMG submission 205037) | Sediment microbial communities from Yellowstone Lake, YNP, Wyoming, USA - YL17G11_0 | ecosystem: Environmental > Aquatic > Freshwater > Lake > Sediment | place: USA: Wyoming | collected...
ACGAACCACTCGCCGACCGTCGCGCGGCTCAGCGCCAGAAAAGACAGGCCTGCCAGGGCGGGGTACATCGCGGGCCGCCCAACTCGCCGGATGGCTGCGCCGAGACGGTGCCGTTGCCACACCATCGCCAGCAGACCCAGCGCCAGCAGCGACGCCGTCATCGGCCACGCTTCGTACCGTGTCAGGCAGGCGGCGGCCATGGCGATGCCGGCGCGGCGCACGTCCTTCTCGATACCCGACCGAAGCGCCCGGATCGTCAGCCACGCCGCGGCGGTGGTCAACGCCATGAGCAGGGGCTCCGTCATCGGCGTCGATTGCAGATACAGCACGTCGGGGTTGAGCGCGACGACCAGCGACGCCAGCACCGCGGCAACGCGCGAGCGTGTGGCGTCGAGCACCAGCATCGCGAGAAACAGAACGGTCGCGCCGAAGGCCAGCACCGACAGGCCCACGCCAAATGCGCCGGTGCGGTAGAAGAAATCGGCCTGCACGGGGATGACGTTCAGCAGGTGGGGAAGCGGCAGCCAGACAGCGCCAATCTGCACCCACCCAGGTGTCAGGCTGTCAAGGATGCGCCGGGCGACGACCAGGTGTCCCTTCGCATCGTAGTGCGACAGCGTCAGGCCCGCCCACGCGTAGTACAGGGCGAACACGACGCCAAGGAGGACCGCGGCCGACCCCAAGACAGCGGGGAGCGTCGGGCGCGGAAGGTCGGCTATAATCGGGCGATTGGGCGTGTGGGGTTCCACGGGCACTCTGGCGGTCACCGTCGGCTGCCTGTTCCGCTATCGTACACCACCTGCCTCCCGGGTGGAGATTTCCGGGCGACGCGGGAACAGACGCGAGCATTCTTCTGATGAAGCACTTCCTGGTCTGGGCGCAGGCGTTGGCCCTCAGCATCGGCGGCCTGGGGCTGTTCCTGGTGGCGTTCGTCGACGCCTCGGTGTTCTCGCTGCCCGAGATCAACGACGTCCTGATCGTCTACATGGTGACGAAGCACCCGTCGTTCCTCCTCTACTACGCGGCCATGGCCACGGCCGGCTCGATTGCGGGTTCCCTGGTCGTGTTCTACCTCGGCCGGAAGGGCGGGGAGGCGCTGCTGCGCCGGCAGTTCAAGGGCGACCAGGTCGAGCGGGTGCTTCGGACATTTCGCCGCTACGGGGTGGCAGCGGTGGTCGTGCCGTCCATGTTGCCCCCCCCGGTGCCCTTCAAGCTGTTTGTGCTCGGCGCCGGCGTGGCGGGCATGTCCGCAGGATCGTTTTCCTGGGCGGTCGGCGTCGGACGAGGTCTGAGGTACATCCTGGAGGGAGTGCTGGCCTACTACTACGGTGAGGCCGCCATCGAGTATCTGCGCCGCCACGGGACTGAGGTTGCTCTCTGGGGTGGCGCGCTTGCCGCGGCATGCCTCATTGCGTACTACTGGCACCGCCAGCGCCGGCGGCCTGCCGAGGTATAATCCCGTCCGCCCTGTGACTAGCCCACACCTCTCCGTCGTCATTCCGATTCGCAATGAATCGGCCAGCATCCCGGAGCTGTACCGCCAGCTGACCGACACGCTGCAGCGCTGGGGCCGTCCCTACGAGATCCTGGCGATCGACGACGGCAGCACCGACGACAGCTTCGCGAAACTGGCTGCGCTGCAGGCAACGGATGTCCGGCTGCGTGTGATCCGTTTTCGGCGGAATTTCGGCCAGACCGCGGCATTTGCCGCGGGGTTTGCCCACGCGCGCGGAGCCATGATCGTGACGGCGGACGGCGACCTGCAGAACGACCCCGCGGACATTCCCGCACTGGTCGGCCTGGTGGAGAAGGGTGCGGATATCGCCGCGGGGTGGCGGAAGGACCGGAAGGACCCGTTCCTGACGAGGCGATTGCCGTCGATAATCGCCAACTGGATTATCTCCCACGCCACGGGCGTCAAGTTGCACGACTATGGGTGTTCGCTGAAGGTCTTCCGGGCGGACATCGTGAAGCCGCTTCGCCTGTACGGCGAGATGCACCGGTTCCTGCCGGCCATTGCGAGCGAATTCGGCGTGACGATCGTCGAGCAGATCGTCAATCACCGCCCGCGGATTCACGGGACATCGAAGTACGGACTGGGCCGGACCGTTCGCGTGATACTGGATCTGATGACCGTGAAGTTCCTGTTGAGCTACGCGACGCGCCCGCTGCAGATATTCGGTTTGCTGGGTATCACCATGGGCGGCGTGGGAGCCGTGATCACGGGATGGCTCGCCTACTTGCGCCTCTTCGGGTACCAGTCGATCGCGAATCGGCCCCTGCTGCTGTTCGGCATCCTGCTGGTGTTCACCGGCGTCCAGCTGGTCACCCTCGGACTCCTGGCCGAAATGCAGGTGCGCACCTACCACGAGTCACAGAACAAGTCGACGTACGTGATCCGGGAGATCCGGGAGACGGTGGCCGACTGAGCCCTTGAGCCCCGAACCTTACTGAATCTCGCAGACGTCCACGCGGATGTTCGGGTACGTCTTCGGCGACCCCCAGCCCGCAGTCTGCGCGCCCTCCGCGTCGCCGAGCACGTCGTGCTGCCGCTGGTTGGTACCCTGGTCCGCACAGATGATGTCGCACGAGTAGCCGCCGCAGTTGGCGCCCCCGCTCTTGCGCAGGATGCCGAACGCCCCGCCGGGAATGGCGTTACGGTTGAGCGACTTCGCGCTGGCCCGCAGGAACTCGAGCATCTGGCCGTCGGACATGTGCCCGTACTTCGCGCGTTCGCACTTGATAATCGTGTCCGGGTTACTCGAGTTGCACGCAGCTCCGGGGGCCGGCGGGGGCGCCGGCGGTGGGACGGCCACAGCTTTCGGTGTCACGAAGCTCTGGGTCAGCGACCAGGGGCTGGTGACGTTGACGTCGAAGGCCCGGACCCGCCAGTAGTGCTTCGTGCTCGCCTTCAACTGCTGGGCGAGGGTGAATCTGGTTGGCGAGGTCTTCTCGGCGACCGTGACAGCGGCCACCATGGCCGTGAACGATTCGTTCTCGGAGATTTCAAAGACGTAAGCGATCGCACCAGCTGGTCCAGTCCGAGCGGAGTTGGCTACACCGAATTCAGGGCTCAGCGAGGAAACGGCGACCGCGCCGATGGGGAAGAGCGGAAGTGGGGCCTGAATCTCGGCGATGACGACCACCGCGAAGCTCGGGGCCTCCGAATAGCTGCTCTGGTTGGCGCCATCGACGGCTTTTGCCCGCCAGTAATAGGTCCGATCCGCTGCGAGCGCGTCCGGCAGGCGAAAGGCCGTCTTCCCGTCGCCGCCAGGCTCGACGCCCTCCCGCGTGACGACCTTGTTCGCGAACGCTCCATCCACCGCCACTTCAAAGGTGTATGTAATTGGCCTCTGGCCATTTGTGGTGGAGTTCTGGATGGTCAGCGTGATCGGCTGCTCTTTGGCGGGAATCGTGGTCCCCGTCCCCGGAGCCACGGGCGACGGCGCGGTGATGTTGACACCGGCAATCGGCCCGGCCACCGACGGACTGGTGGGGTTGGAACTCTTCGCGGCCTCACAGCCGGCGAGCACCATCGCGGCCAAGGTGAGAACCAGAATGCTGTTCGTCTGCTTGCTCATGATCCGTGCTCCATCGGCACAGCCTGCCCGGGAAAGAGAGAACTCTGACTGGAAGCGATGCAACAACCATGCCATGTCCGACCAGGCGCCGAGGCTGACTGTGCTCGAGTCCAAATACAATTCTGCCCGCCGATTCATCTATCGGCCGATCTCTTGCTGAAGTTCAGCGTCCCGGGAAAAACTCGATGAAATGATGGTTCCCCAGGAAACTAAACGATGCGCCCCGCGGCGGCACGCGAGCGAGCATCGTCAGTCGGCCTGCTCGATAGAGCGAACGGAGGCGAAGGCCGTCGTCCACCCGGAACCGCGGAGCAGGTACGCCACCGCGCCGGTCAACGAGAACAGGATAATCAGGCCGGCCCCCATGAACGACACCACGAGCGCAGACTCGATTGGCAGGCCGATCCGGGAAAAGTAGTACGTAAATGTCGCTTCGCGGACTCCGAATCCGTTGAGCGACACCGGGACCATCTGCACGACGAATGAAATCGGGACGATTACCGCGAGGTGCCACGCGGAAATCGGGATGCTCATGCTTCGGACGATGGTCACGTAGAACCCCACCAGAACCGCTTGAACAAGGACGGCGCCAAGCAGGCACGCCGCAAGCGAGCGCGGCGCGCGCCGGAACTTCGTCAGGGCGCCTGTCAGGCGGCCGATGCGTTCCTCAACCCATTCCTGATGAATCAATCGCAGGGGGCTCAGCAGCCGGGCGACGCCGCCCGGCTGCAGTACGGCCGCAGCCGAGATCGTCAGGCAGCCCGCAAGGGTCAGCCAGAGCATTGACGCCAGCACCGGTGGCCGCCCCCCGGGGGCCGCGGCAACGCTAGCGCCAGTGGCGGCGACGCAGAGGAGACCGAGCAAGCCAAGCCCCCGGTCCATCAGGATGACCGTCGTGGCGAGCGTCTTGGAGCCGGCCTGGCGGGCAGTGTCCCGGATGCGGACCACGTCTCCGCCGATGTTGCTCGGCAGGAAGTTGTTGAAGAATGTGGCCACGAGGTACGAATTGACCAGGCGACCGGCCGGGACCGATACGTGCTGGGCGTCCAGGAGCAGGCGCCATCGCCACGCGCTCAGCAGGACCACCACGAGGTAGAGTCCGAGTCCGCCTGCCAACCAGACCGGAGACGCGTTGCGCACGTAGATCCAGAGGCGCGACGCGTCCGTCCGTCCTAGCAACAGGGCGAGCAACCCGACGCTCACGACCACCTTGAGGAGCAGGACCAGGGCCTGGCGGGCGGGGCTGTGGCGGGTTGTGGGGTCGTCGACGGGTTCAGGCACGGGTCGCACGCTCTGGCTCTGCATCGGGTCCCAAGGGAACGAGCGTAACATGCACTCCTTTGTGTGTAAACCGCTAAAGGGTTCATGGCAGGGGAGTTGCCGAGATCGTTCATTGACGCTGCTCACATGGGCCTCGTACAATTACAGGATCGGCCCGGGTGCACCGCCGATGGCGCGCGAACAGGTCGCCCAACCACATGCGAATCCTGATGATTGCCCCACAGCCCTTCTTCGAACCCCGGGGCACGCCCTTCAGCGAATTTCACAGGATTCGCGCCCTGACGGATCTCGGCCATACCGTCGACCTCGTGACCTATCCCTTCGGCCGCGACGTGTCGATCGCCGGACTCCGGGTGCATCGAAGCTGGCGTCCGCCTTTCGTGCGTCGGGTGAAGATCGGTCCGTCGCTTGCGAAGATCCCGCTCGACCTGCTCCTGGCGGTCAAAGCGCTCCACGTGGCAGTCAAGTGGCGGTTTGACGTCGTGCATTCCCATGAGGAAGGCGGGGCGATTGGCCTCGTGCTGGCCTGGCTCCGGGGCGTGCCGCACCTCTACGACATGCACTCGAGTCTCCCGGAGCAGTTGTCGAACTTCCAGTTCAGCCAGTCCCGGTGCCTCCTGGCCGCCTTTCGTTTTCTGGAACGGCAGATGGTACGCCGTTCGGCGTCCGTGATCGTGATCTGCCGGCATCTCGAGGACGTCGCTCGCGCCATCGATCCCGATGGGCATATCGTCCTGATCGAGAATGCCCCGGGGTCGGGTGAAGCCACCCGGCCGCCCGGTCCGAATCCCGTGCGATCGCGGGCCGGCATCCCGGACGGGGTGCCGCTCATTCTGTATACGGGCACCTTCGAGGCCTATCAGGGGCTGGATCTGCTGTACCACGCGATGCGAGTGGTGGGCGCACAATACCCGGAGGCCAGGCTGCTCATGGCCGGAGGCCAACCGGACCAGGTGGAGCGCGCACGGGCGGAGGCCGAACGCGCGGGGGTGGCTTCGGCGACGGTCTTCGTGGGGGAGCGGCCATCGGAGGAGATTCCGTTGTACCTGGAAGCGGCCGACGTGCTGGTGTCGCCCCGCAGTCGCGGCAAGAACACGCCGCTGAAGATTTATCAGTACCTTCGCGCAGGGCGTCCGATCGTCGCGACGAATCTCCTGACGCACACCCAGGTGCTCGACCGCAACGTGGCGGTGCTGACCGACCCCTCGCCGCAGGCATTCGGGGCGGGCATCCTGAGCGTGCTGAGGGACCGGGACCGCGCCGCGCAGTTGAGTCAGCGGGCACGCCAGCTCGCTGAATCACGGTACACGTACGAGGCGTACCTCGGGCGGACTCGAGAGGCGGTCGACCCGATCGCGGGCGCGGCGGCCGGCGGGGTACGAACGTGACCGACGAGCACTACAGCTATCGTGTCTATGCGGATCCGTCCATGGCGGAACGATTCGACGCCATGCGGTTCAGCGGACCGATCGGCACCTTGCTGGCCGACACCCAGGAAGGGGTCGTCGCGGACTTCCTGGGCCCCGTGGACGGACGAGCGATTCTCGATGTTGGCACGGGCACCGGGCGTGCCGCGCTGAGCCTGGCGCGACGCGGCGCGCGTGTGACCGGAGTTGATGCGTCGGCGGAAATGTTGCGTGTGGCGAAAGAGCGGGCGGCCGCAAGCGGGCTGGCTCTGACCTTCGACGTCGGCGACGCGCATCGCCTGGGGTTTCCCGATCGGTCGTTTGCCGCCGCCGTCAGCCTTCGCGTGCTGATGCACACGCCGGACTGGCGCGTCTGCCTGCGCGAGTTGTGCCGGGTGGCCGACGACCGCGTGGTGTTCGATTACCCGGCCGCGTGCAGCGCCGCGGCGGTGCAATCGGCCGCGCGGCGGGCCGTCGCCGCGTTCGGGCGCCGCGTCGAAGCGTACCGCGTGCTGCGGGCGCGCGAGGTGACTCACGCGGTGGAAGCGTGTGGCTTCCGCATCGAACGGGAACACAGGCAGTTCGTGCTGCCGATTGCCCTGCACAAGGCCATCGGGTCGAGGCGAGGCACGATCGCGGTCGAGAAGGCCCTGGCCGCTGTGGGGCTCCTCCGTCTCGTGGGATCCCCGGTGACGGTGCTGGCGGTCCGATGCGAACGCTCGTAACCGGCGCAACGGGCTTCACCGGCGGACACCTGGCCCGCGCGCTCCGCCGGCAGGGCCGGGACGTGCGTGCCATCGTCCGCGCCGAAGACGCCCGATCGACGGCCCTGGCCGCGGAGGGGATCGACGTGCGCCAGGGCGATCTCCGCGATGCCGATTCCCTCCGGCGTGCGCTCGCCGGAATCGACATCGTGTATAACATCGGAGCGAACTACCGGCAGGTGTCGGCCAGTCGGAGTGACTACTACGCGGTCAACGCCACAGCGGTCGCCACGCTGGTCGAGTTGGCGGCCGCCACTGGTGTGCGACGGGTGGTACACTGCAGCACGGTGGGCGTTCATGGGGATGTGGAACACCCCCCCGCGAACGAAGATGCGCCACTGCGGCCGGGCGACGAGTACCAGCGCTCGAAACTGGAAGGGGAGCGCCTGGGGCAGGAGGCAGCCGCCCGCCACGACGTGGAACTCGTGATCGCCAGGCCCAGCGGGATTTACGGGCCAGGCGACCGTCGGTTACTCAAGCTGTTCCGCGGCGTGTCCCGGCGGACCTTTGTCACGCTGGGTTCCGGCGACATCTTCTATCATCTGACGTATGTCGACGACCTCGTCGAGGGATTCCGGTTGTGCGGGGAGGTCCCGCGCGCGGCTGGCAGGATCTACATCCTGGCAGGCGGCGAGGTGACGCCGCTCAACGAGTTGGTTCGTCGGATTGCCGCGGCCGGGGGCGTCCGTCCGCCCTCCCTTCGGGCGCCGGTGTGGCCGTTCTGGGTCGCGGGCGCATTCTGCGAAGCGGTCTGTGTGCCACTGCGCATCGAGCCGCCGATCTTCCGCCGCCGCGTCGATTTCTTCACGAAGAGCCGAGCCTTCGACATCGCGCGGGCCAGGCAGGAACTCGGGTACTCGCCGCAGGTTGGACTCGACGAGGGCATCCGCCGCACGCTGGCGTGGTACCGTGAACAGGGGTGGCTCTGATGGCTGACATCCCGAAGGCGCAGGAGCAGTTGTTCGATGCGCGCACCTCGGCCCTCCACAAGTACGCGAGCCTTGTCGTCGGCAGGCGCGGGTGGTGGGCGCTCGTGAAGCACGAAGTGATCACGCTCGTCTGTCAGGCGGTGCCGGGTGCGCTGGGGCTGGTGCTGCGCAAGGCGCTCTACCCGCACCTGCTGGGCGCGTGCGGCCGCAACGTGGTGTTCGGCCAGAATGTCGTCTTGAGACACCCTGGGAAGATCCGGATCGGTGACAACGTGGTCATCGACGACAACTGTCTGCTGGACGCCAAGGGCGACAGCAACTCGGGCATCCGGATCGGGAGCGGCGTCTTCGTCGGCCGCAACACGATCCTGTCATGCAAGAACGGCGACATCGAACTGGGCGATCGCGCGAATGTCGGGTTCAACTGTGAAGTGTTCTCCGCCAGCCGGGTGGTGGTCGGTGCGGACACCCTGCTGGCCGCATACTGCTACGTCGTCGGCGGGGACCACGATTTCTCGGACCTCACGAAACCCGTGCTCGCGCAGGGCCGCACGTCTGCCGGCGTCGACATCGGTGAGGGTGTGTGGATGGGGGCCGGCGCCAAGGTCCTCGACGGTGTCGTCGTCGGACCACATGCCATCATCGGCGCACAGGCGGTCGTGCGGGAGTCTGTGCCCGCGTATGCGGTCGCCGCGGGCGTCCCGGCGCGGATTGTCGGTACGAGGCAGGGCGCACCGGCGGCGGGCGCTACGGCAACGACATGACCGATCGCAAGCTCAACGTCCTTCAGATCTGCGACCACCTCGGCTGGGAGGGGTCCCGCATGCACGGCGTGAAGCGCCTCTTTTCCTGGATGATCCCGCGCTTCGACCCGGCGCGCTTCAACGTGTCGCTCGTGAGCCTCCGGAAGAAGGACCTGTCGGAGGAAACCCTCGAGTCGTTCGGGGTGGACATCAGTTACCTGCACAAGTCCAGGTTCGACCCGGCCACGCTCACCGCGCTGCTGAAGGTGATCGATCGGAAGTCCATCGACATCCTGCACATGCATGGGTACGGGGCCACGACGTTCGGGAGGGGGGCGGCCGCCATCCGGAGGCTGCCTGCGATCCTGCACGAGCACGCCAACCTGACCGACACGCCCTGGTTTCAGAAGGTGGCGGATCGCGCGCTCGAACCCTTCACGGATATCGCCATCGCGGTATCCCGGAGCACAGCGGACTTCGTCATCAACGCCCGCCTGATTCCGGCGAGGAAGGTCAAGGTGGTCTACCTGGGCGCGCCGGTCGACGAGTTCGGCGGGGAGCGCAGCCCTGACGACGTCGCCGCCGTCCGCCGGAGCATCGGGCTTGCCCCGGACGACTTCGCCATCGGCGCGGTGACGCGCCTGCACGATTCGAAGGGCAACGAGTTCCTGGTGGATGCGGCGAGGCTGGTCCTGGACGCGCGGCCGCAGGCCAGGTTCTACCTGGTGGGCGAGGGGCCATTGCGCGAGGACCTGGAGGCACAGGCCCGGCGGCTCAATCTGGCCGACCGCTTCGTGTTCGCCGGGTTCGCCAAGGATGTCGCGGGCATGCTCTCCGCGTTCGACCTGAGCGTGTTTCCCTCCCTCTGGGAGGGCACGCCGCTGACCGCGTTTGAAGCCCTGGCGGCGGGCAAGGCCATCGTCGCCACAAACGCCGACGGATTGCTCGATATCCTGCACGACGGCCACGACGCCCGCATCGTCCCGAAACGGAACGCCCGGGCGCTTGCCGATCAGATGGTCGCACTGATGGACGCACCCGGGGAGCGCGCCCGCCTCTCCGCCAACGCGAGGCACACCGGGCGCGGGTACGACATCGGGGCGTTCGTGCGCAAGATGGAACGGCTGTACGAGATCCTGCACGACGTCTCACGCCGCACGCACCGTCGAGGCGTCCTGGAGCAGGACCTGTCGTTTCTCGATGGGGGGCGCGCATCGTGAGCCTCTTTGCCACGCATCGGCGTGACGCCATTCCCGGTGTGCTTGCCGCGGCGCTGATCGTCAGCGTGTACGGGGGCATCGCGCTGTCCGTCGATTTCTCACGCGCGGCGTTCGGCATCCAGAGCGACGAGGCGACCTACTACATGATGGGGCACAGCCTCGCGGAGGATTTCGACCTCTCGTACCGGCGGGAAGATCTGGCCCGCGTCTGGCGCGAGTTCCCGTCGGGGCCATCCGGTCTCTTTCTCAAGAAGGGGCGTGATCTCGACGTGCAGTTGACGGGCGGCGCCCCGTTCGTGCGGCTGGAGAGCAGACCCGATCCGGACGCCGCACAGCTGTTCTACGGCAAGTCCTACATCTACCCTCTCGTCGCGTCGCCGTTCGTCGCCGCTTTCGGGACCAACGGTTTCCTCGTTTTCCATGCCCTTCTGCTCGGCGCGGTCGTGCTGGCCGGCTACCTGTTTCTGAACGCGCGATCGTCTCCCGGCGTCTCCATCGTGCTCGCATCGGGGTTCCTCATGGCGTCGGTGGCGCCGACGTACTTCGTCTGGATGACCCCCGAACTCTTCAATTTCAGCCTGGTGGTCCTGGGGTACTTCTGCTGGCTCTATAAGGAGGTGGCCTCACCCGACACACCGGTTCGCGGCACCCGCTGGCTGTTCCGGCCGGGTTCTGATGGGGTCGCTGCGGTCCTGCTCGGCGTCGCGACCTTCTCGAAGCCGTCCAATCTCCTGTTGATTCTGCCGTTGCTCGGGTGGCTGCTGATCCGGCGGCAATGGCGGCGGGCCTTCGTGGCGGGCGCCATCTTCGTCGTCGTAGGCGCGGCGCTTGTCGCCGGAAACCTGGCAATCACCGGCGACTGGAACTTCCAGGGCGGCGACCGCCGGACCTTCTACGGCCCGTTTCCGTTCCAGGACCGGGCGGTGCTGTGGGAAGCTGCCGGGCAGGATCGCGCCACGAACCGCGTGCTGTGGGACCACATCTTCGACCGCCGCGTCTTCTGGACGGTGTTCTCCCACAACGTTGGCTACTTCCTGGTGGGACGCTATTCAGGCCTCCTCCCGTACTTCTTCCCGGGTCTGTTCGCGATCGTCGCGTTTCTCCTGGCCCGTGGAAGGCGCGCGGCCTGGCAATGGCTGGTGCTCTCCGCCGCGCTCGCCCAGGTCCTGCTCCTTCTCGTCTGGGTGCCGTACACCTACAACGGCGGCGGCGGCTCGATCGGCAACCGCTACTTTATGAATACCTATGGTGTTCTGCTGTTCCTCCTGCCGCCGATCAGCAGTGCCGGATTCGCGATCATTCCCTGGATCGTCGGCTGCCTGTTTTCAGCGCAGGTGACGTTCAACCCGTTCTTCTCGTCCTTCAACCCCTCGCAACAGGCGAAGCAGGGGCCGTTGCGCTGGCTGCCGGTGGAGTTGACCCTCGTCAACGACCTGCCCATCAACACCCAGCCGAATCGCGCCCGGGTGTGGTTCGGCCAGCAGCGGCGTTTCCAGATCTACTTCCTCGACGACAACGGGTACGCCCGCGAGGGCCTGAGTTTCTGGGTCCGCGGCCGCTCGACGGCGGAGTTTCTGGTCAAGACGGTCGAGGCCGCATCCGCCCTCGAGCTGGACCTCGCCAGTGGCGACGCGCCAACCACCGTCACCGTGAAGCGAGGGTGGCGTTCGCAGCGTGTCGAGATGGCCGCGCATGCCACGACCCGCGTCAGCGTGCCGCTTGACGATGGCTTCCCGTACATGGGCACAAGGGTGTGGAACATCTCGATTCAGAGCAGCGCCGGATTCGTGCCGTTTTTCGTGACGCCGGGATCCCAGGACACCCGTTTCCTCGGCGTGCAGGTGACGCCGGAACTGCGGCAGTAGCGGCGGCCCCACAGCCATGAGAGACGCCCCATGAAAGTCGCCGTCGTCACGTCGAGCCCTCCACTCTCCGAGGGCGGCCACCTGGTGATCGCCCGCTCGGTCGTCGAGGCACTCCGTGAGGCGGGCCACGAGGCGGGTCTGGTGGTGACGCCGCAGAACCGGTTCGGCCGCCAGGCCTCGGCCTATCTTTCGAATTGGCTGACCGACGTCGGCGTGGCCCACGACGGCTCGGCCATCGACCAGGTCATTTCGTTCAGGTATCCCAGCTACGCCGTCCGCCACCCCCGGCACGTCGTGTGGCTGAACCACCGGATGCGGGAGTACTACGACCTCTGGGACGGCTTCCAGGCGACGCTGTCCTGGAAGGGCCGCCTGAAGGAGAGGATGCGCCGGAAGGCGATTCACGCGGTCGACCACTACCTGCTCACCCGGCACGTCAGCCGGGTCTACGCGCAGTCCGCCACGATTCAGCGCCGGCTTCAGACGTTCGGCGCGATTCCCTCAGAGGTGTTGTACCCGCCCCCCCCGCCGCGGCCGTACCGCTGCGACGGCTATGGCGGAGAGATCTTCGCGGTCTCCCGGCTCACCCCATTGAAGCGCATGGACCTGCTGTTGCGCGCCCTCGCCGAACCGGCGGCGGCCGGCGTGCGGTGCACGATTGCGGGCGACGGAGAAGAGGCGCTTCGATTGCGGCAGCTGGCGCGCGACCTGGGGCTCGAGGGTCGGGTGCGCCTGGTCGGGAGCATCGACTCGGTCGCGCTGGTGGCGCACCTCGCGACGTGCCGGGCGGTAGTCTTCCCCGCGCGGGACGAGGATTACGGACTGGTCACGGTGGAGGCGTTTGCCTCCGCCAAGGCCGTGATTACGTGCCGCGACAGCGGCGGACCCGCGGAACTGGTGGAGAC
>Ga0315287_10005300_pt1 | contig 12693 bp, 11 predicted proteins | sample YL17G11_0_MG_FD_205037 | JGI IMG/M metagenome (GOLD analysis project Ga0315287, IMG submission 205037) | Sediment microbial communities from Yellowstone Lake, YNP, Wyoming, USA - YL17G11_0 | ecosystem: Environmental > Aquatic > Freshwater > Lake > Sediment | place: USA: Wyoming | collected...
AACATCGTCCCGTGCTTGCCTCGCTGACCGCCTGAAAGAGCGCGGTTCGCGTCTTGATCAGGAGAAGGTACTCGCTGTCGGAGCAGATCTTCCCCTTCCAGCGGTAGATCGAGCGCAAGCACGGGACGATGTTCACACAGGTGGCGAGACAGCGGGCGACGAGCTCTTCCGAGATCTCCACCGCCTGCTGCTCGGTCCCCACCGAGGTGACAACGAGACTGATCGGCTCTGGCGCCGCCATCGAGCCCAAACGGTACCGCCCCGCCCAACGCTCGTCAAGCGGCGCTCGGAGCGTTACAATACTCGTGCTCGTGAACCTGGGGGCGTACTGGGTTCGACGGGGACAGTTGGGCCGCTGGCAGCGTGCCGTGGTTCGCCGCCACGTAAAACAGGCGAACACGTTTAGCTGCCAACAACGAGCTAGCACTGGCTGCCTAACTAGCAGTCACGTCGTGGTCGAGGGTTCCGCCTGCGGGCCAGATCACGACGCCGCAACGCAGGCTGGGTCGTCGTCTCGCCCGGAGACGATGACCGAGATCTAACGGGCTGGTCGCAGCGGTGGGGGGCCCACGCCCAGCCGTCGCGACGAGAACAACCAGTGGGCTGCGCACGGAGATACCAACGGCCCAGGTCTTCCGGACGGGGGTTCGATTCCCCCCGCCTCCACCAAACCTCCCTTCCGGGAGCGTTGCGGCGTTGTCCGAGGCTGTCACCGCCGCGGACGACCGGCGCTCGAGCCGACCCCAGCGTCACCCCACCAACCGGCGCTTCCAGGTCGTCGCCGTGGAGGACGCCGGGAGGCTTCTCCGGCGATGGTATTCTCCATCGCTGGAGTCGCCGTGAGCCACGCGAAACCTCTTCTCGACCCGACCATTCGCCAGCGCGCCCTCGCCCTGCTGACAGAGTTGTGTGCCATTTCGTCACCCAGCGGGGATAGGACGGGCCTCGACGCCATGGCGCGCACCGTCGCGGCGGCCCTCGGCGACCTCGGTCTGGTCACGAACATCACCGAAGAACTGGACGGCGACGGGCAACGGCAGCCGCTCCTCATCGCCCGCGGTCCCGCGGCTGGTGACTCCTGTCTGCTGCTCGTCTCCCACCTCGACACCGTCCTGGCCGCGGCCGAGCCTCGCCTCGGCTCCGGGCGCCTCGAGGCGACCGGGGCACTCGACACCAAGGGTGGGCTCGCCGCCCTGGTGGGCGCCCTGGCGCTCCTCCAGGCCAGAGGGCAGCGGCCGCCCGCCGACCTGACCCTGGTGGCGGTTCCCGACGAAGAGGTCGACGGAGTCATCTCCGAGCGGATCATGTGCACCTGGGGCGGGAGGGCGCGAACCGCGCTCGTCCTCGAGCCCGGGGAGTTGCGGGGCGACGCCGAGAGCGTCGTCGCGGGACGTCGCGGCATGGCCGAGTGGCGGCTCGAAGCCCGCGGCACCGCGTCTCACTCCGGTCTCGCCTACTGGCAGGGGCGCTCGGCCCTGGCCGCCACCGCGGACTGGTGCGCCCGCGCCCAGGCTCTCTCCCAGGCGGGCCCGGGGATCACCGTCAACGTCGGGCGCATGCTCGGGGGCGACGCCGACTTCGTCGCCAACCTGGGCGAACACCACACCCTGCTCGGCAGCTCACGACGCCTGAACGTGATCCCCGAACGGGGAGCGGCCGAGGGGGAGGCTCGCTTCCTCAAGGCCGAGGACGAGGCGCTCGTGCTCGCTCGTCTCGCCCGTCTGACCGACGAGGTCTCGGCCGCCCACGGAGTGGACATGACCTTCTCGGTCGGCGCGCGGGTCGCGCCGGTCGACCCCGGCGGCCCAGGAAGGCCGCTGATCGAACGAGCGGTCACCCTGGCCGCCGAGAGAGGGTGGCGGCTCGAGGTCGAGGAGGACCGGGGTGGGATCTCCTTCCCCAACTACCTCGGCGAGGTGCGTGTCGCGGTCGTCGACGGCCTCGGGCCGGTCGGCGGGGGCATGCACACCCGCGACGAGTTCCTCGACCTGCGCTCGCTCGAGCGCCGCATCGTGCTCCTCGCCGACCTCCTCGCCACGCTGTAACCGAAGTCGCCCGTGCAGCCGGAGGGACTATGGTCCATAGGTTTCGTGCCTGCCAATCCTCGGGTCTGATCGCCGCTCTCGTGCTTGTGGCCGTGGCTGTCGTACCACCACCCGCATGGGGCTGCAGCACGGCAGTGGCGTCAGCGCTGGCGACCGCGGACGGGCGCCCCATCCTGTGGAAGAACCGGGACGCCGAGGACAAGCGCAACCAGGTCGTCTTTGACTCCACCGGACGCCACGCCTTCGTCGGCGTGGTGAACGGCGGCGACATGGCCGGGCTGGAGATCTGGGCCGGGCTCAACGCCGCGGGGTTCGCCATCATGAACTCAGCCTCCTACAACCTCGAGGAGGTTGAGAGCGTCGCGGAAGGCTCGTTCATGCGCCTCGCGCTGCAAAGTTGCACCACGGTCGCCGACTTCCAGGCGCTCCTCGAGCGCACCGATGCCGGCGGCCGAGACGTGACCGCCAATTTCGGCGTCATCGACGCGCAGGGCGGGGCGGCGATCTTCGAAACCGGCCGGCACCAGTTCAAGCGCTTTGACGCCGACGACGCGGCCAACGCGCCCCGCGGCCTGCTGGTGCGCACCAATTTCAGCGACACCGGCAATGCTGACAGTGGCTCCGGGATGCTGCGACGCCAGCGGGCGTACCTCCTCCTCGACGAGTTGGTCGCGGCACGCCGCCTCGACGCCGCCACGCTCCTCGCCCGCGTCGCCCGCGACGTCGCCAACCCCTTCATCGCCTCCGACCCGATGAGCCAGGCAGCCCCGCGCTACGCCTACACCGGCGACAGCGTCTGTCGCTTCGATACCGCTTCGGCCGCCGTCTTCGTCGGCGTCAAGCCGGGTGAGGACCCATTGCTGGCCACCGCCTGGGTCGTCGTCGGGCAGCCGGTCACCGGCGTGGCGGCGCCGATCTGGGTGCGGGCCGGCTCTGTGCCGGCCGAGCTCGCGGCCGCCGCGACCGCCTCGAGGATGACCGCCGCCTTCGACGAGGTCAGAGCGCGCTTCTACCCTCAGACCCGGGGCGAGATGAAGAAATACATCGACGCCGCGGCCCTGCGTGACCCGGTCTCCAGCCCCCTGCCCCGTCTCGCCGCCGCCGAGAAGCGCAACCTCGCGCGCGCCGCGGTCGCGCTGCGCTCCTGGGCGACGACGGCGCCGACCTCCGCCGAGGTGGCGGCGCTCCAGGAGGAGATCGCCCGCGACACCGTGGCGGCGGTGCGGGCATCACTCGCGCCGGGCGCACCCCACCCGGCCGAAACGCCAGCCCCGCGCTGACGCCGGATCAGTTCCAGCGGGTGAGCGCTGGCCAGACCAGGACCGCGAGGGAGAAGAGCACGAACACCGCCTGCAGCGGCCAGTGCCAGCGCACCCAGCGCTCGTAGGGGATCTTTGCCAGGGCCAACGTCCCCACCGTGACGCCCGAGGTCGGGATGATCATGCTCGAGAAGCCCGAGCCCAGCTGGTAGGCGAGCACGAGGGTCTGGCGGGTGATCCCCGAGAGGTCGGCGAGCGGCGCGAGCAGCGGCATGGTCAAGACGGCCTTCGTCGAGCCCGACGGAATGAAGAAGTTGAGGATGAACTGGAGCAGGTACATGGTCTGCGCCGCGAGGACGCCGCCCACGCGCGAGGTGACGGAGGCGAGACCGAACAGGATGGTGTCGAGGATGTGACCGTTCTCGAGGATGACGATGATCCCGCCGGCGAAGGCGACGATGAGGGCGGCGCTGGCGATGTCCTTGGCACCGGTGACGAACGATTTGGCGATGGTGTTGGGGTGCATGCCGGCGGCGATCCCGGCGAGGACACCCATGCCGAGGAAGAGACCGGCGAACTCGACCATGTACCACTTCCACACCGTCGAGCCGATGATCAACCCGATCACGGCGGCGAGCAGGACGAGGAGGCAGAGACCGTGGCGCCAGGTGAACGTCGCCTGGGTGACCTCGGCCTTGCCGAGCTCAACGCGGCGCGCCTGGTCGAGGTCGTACATCGGGCTCCGCGTCGGGTCCGCCTTGATCCGGGCCGCGTAGACCATCACCCACGCCACGGCCAGCGCCGTCGCCGCCGTCCACACGATCAGGCGGTAGCCGATCCCCGAGCCCAGGGGCACGCCGGCGATCCCCTGCGAGATCTGCACCGTGAACGGGTTGAGGAACCCCGCGGCGAAGCCGACGCCCGCGGCGACGAAGGAGAGACAGATGCCGACCAGGGAGTCGTATCCCAGCGCCAGGGCGAGGGGAACGAAGATCAACGCGAACGGGATCGCCTCCTCGCACATGCCGTAGGCTCCGCCGAGGAACGAGAACACCGTCATGACGATGGGGATGATGAGGTAGGTCCTGTGCCGCAAGGCCTTGACCAGCTGATGGATCCCCGCCGCGATCGCCCCGGTATCGTTAAGGATGTTGAAGGCCCCGCCGACCAGGAAAATCAGGGCGATGATGTTGACCATGCGCGCGAAACCCAGGATGGGCGCGAGGAAGATCTTGCCGATCTGGGGCTGGTTGGGCTCGACCTGGAAGGTGCCCGGGACCACCATCTCCCGCACCGTGTCGCCGACCTTCTCCTGCTGGCGCTGGTACGAGCCACCCGGCAGCAGCCACGTGGCCAGGGCCGCCAAGACGATGAGTGCGAACGCGATGACGAAGACATCGGGGGCCTTTTTCATGAACGGGCATCCTCCAAGCGGCGGGAAGTATAGACGCGCATAGTGCCCCCGACGCGTCCTCTCACAGCTGCCACGCCAGCGATCGGCGACCGGGCTCCGCCTCCGGGCTGCGCTCACCTACCTCGGCCACGACCGAGACGCTGGGGGGCGGGACGGTCAGCTGCCCTTTTTGGGGCTCTCGCCGGCCGGGAAGTGCTCGACCTTGACCGAGAGGTGGCCGGTCAGGGTGCTGCTCTCACGGGTCAGGGCGCGACCGATGACCAGTCGCTGGATCTGGTTGGTGCCCTCGTAGATCTGGGTGATCTTGGCGTCCCGCATGTACTTCTCGATTGGGTAGTCGCGGCAGTACCCATACCCCCCGAACAGCTGCACGGCGTCGGTAGTGACGCGCATGGCGGTGTCGGTAGCGAACACCTTGCACATCGCCGCGAGCTTGGAGGGGTTGGGCACGCCGGCGTCGATGGCGCGGGCGGCCGTGTAGACGAGCTGGCGGGCGGCCTCGACTTGGGTCGCCATGTCGGCGAGCATGAACTGGATCGCCTGGAACGACATCACGCTCTGGCCGAACTGCTGACGCTCCGTGGTGTAGCGGATCGCCCACTCGAGCGCACCCTGGGCGAGACCGACAGCCTGGGACGCGACCCCCGGTCGGGCCCGGTCGAGGGTCTGCATGGCGTTGGCGAACCCCCCACCCTCCTTGCCACCGAGCAGCTGCGAGGCGGCCACGCGGCAGTCGCGGAAGTGGAGCTCGTGGACGGGGACGCAGCGAATCCCCATGAGGTCCTCGCGCTTGCCGATCTCGAACCCTGCCGTTCCCTTTTCGACGACGAACGCCGACGCGCCACGTGTGCCGCGCCCCGGATCGGTGCTGGCGTAGACCGTGTAGAGCGACGCCGCGTCGGCATTGGTCGTCCACTTCTTGTCACCGTCGATCACGTAGTCATCGCCGTCGCGGCGCGCCGACGCACGCAGGGAACCGGCGTCGGAACCGGACGCCTTCTCGGAGAGAGCGAAGGCGATGAGCTTCTCGCCCGTGGCCACGGACGGCAGCCAGCGACGCCTCTGCTCCTCGCTGCCGCCGAGGACGATGGGGAAGCTGCCCAGGGCGTTGACCGCATACGCGACGCCCACGCCGCCGCAGGCGCGGGAGAGCTCCTCGACCACGACGCACATATCCAGGACCCCCGCGCCGTGGCCGCCGTACTCCTGGGGAATCCAGATCCCCATCAGCTCGGCATCGCGCAGCGCACGGATGACGGTCCAGGGATACTCTCCGCTGCGGTCGAGCTCCGCCGCCACAGGCCGCACCGCGTTCTCGGCGACCTCTCGGGCACGAACCTGGTACTCCTGCGTCCGCTTCGGCAGCAGCTCCTTCATGGCGTCCTCCGTGGTCGGCGAATTCTACCAGGGGACCCCGGCTGCCGCGCCGGCAGCGCCGTGCGAGAATCGCCCGTGTTTTCGCGCCGCATCCCCACCGACCTTCGGCCGAACCTGATCACTCAAGCGCGGCGTCGGCTGGGAACGCCGCCGTTCGACCTGACCGTCTCCAACCCGACGTCGTGCGGCATTCCCTACCCGGAGGATCTGCTTGCGCCGTTGGCGGATCCCGCCGGTCTGCGCTACCGTCCCGACCCGCGCGGGCTGCGGTCGACGCGCGAGGCGATCGCGGCCGAGTACGGTCGCGGGGGTGCCAGGGTCGACCCCGACCGTGTCGTGCTCACGGCCTCGACCAGTGAGGCCTACACCTTCCTCTTCAAGCTCCTCTGTGCCCCGGGTGAGAGCGTGCTGGCGCCGGTGCCGTCGTACCCGCTCTTCGAGCACCTCGCCGGGCTCGAGGCCGTCGAGCTCGTGCCGTATCGCCTGCACGCCGGACTCGCCTGGCGCAGTGATACCGCCGAGCTCGACGAGGCGCCGCGGACCACCCGGGCGGTTGTGGTCGTGCACCCCAACAACCCCACCGGCTCGCCGGTGCACCCCGAGGATGGCGCGTCACTGGTCTCCCGCTGTGCCGACAGGGGTTGGGCGCTGATCGCCGACGAGGTCTTCCTCGACTACATCCTCGAGGACAGCGGGCCAGCGCCGCGCTCGTTTGCCGCAACCTCTGCGTGCCTGACCTTCACCCTCGGCGGCCTCTCCAAGAGCGTCGGCCTTCCCCAGCTCAAGCTCGCCTGGATCGTGGTCGGAGGCCCCGATGCCGTCGTCGACGCGACCCTGGAGCGCCTCGACTACGTGGCGGATGCCTTTCTCTCCGTGGCGACACCGGTCCAGCTCGCGCTGCCTTCCCTCCTCGCCCAAGGGCGGCCGGTTCGCGAGGCGATCCGCGCGCGGTGTCGCGCCAACCTCGACGCCCTCGTCGCGGCCGTCGGCGACGTCCCGGCCGTCACCCTTCACCGGCCGAGGGGAGGGTGGAGCGCGGTGCTGCGGGTGCCCGCCGTCATGTCGGAGGAGGAACTTGTGCTTGAGCTGCTCGAGCGCGACGGTGTCGCGGTGCACCCCGGCTACTTCTTCGACTTCGCCGGCGAAGCCTGGATGGTCGTTAGCCTGCTGCCGCCCGAGCGCACCTTCAACGAGGGCGTGCGCCGCCTGCTCCGGCGCATCGCGTCAAAGCTCGACGCGCGACCTCAGGCTTCCCGGTAGATCCAGCCGGCCACCACGGTGGCCAGGATCGCGCCGACCCAGAGCTCGAGCATCCACCACAACGGGATCGAGCGCCCGAATGTCGCCCAGGCCGCGAGGGAGAAGTTGATCGGGAAGCCGGCGGCAAAGCCGAGCAGGGCGCCGACGGTGAGGGCGGTCTTGGGACCGGCCCCGCGCGTCGCCCGCACCGAGGCGTAGAGCCACGCCCCGACAAGCGAGAGGACGAACAGCAGCGCGAACCATGCGGGGAGGAAGAACGGGTAGCGCGGATCCTTGAGCATCTGCCCGGCTTCCTGCGCCGCCGCGTACTTTGGCATGAGCGCGACGAAGTTGGTGACGTAGCTCCAAACCAGCCACACCACCCAGCCGGCGAGGGCACCGAGCCACACACGCTTGGTGTTGATGGACGCCATGACGAACCTCCTCGGGAGTCTGTGATAGAGCGTAGCACGGTCGCCAAAAGCACTACTCGTGGCGGGGGGCCGAGCCTTCCCACCCACCCGAACCTCCAACGGCACGGGCCGGGCGCCGTTCGGCGTGGCATGAACGGTGCCCGATCGAGTCCGCGGCGTCTGCTACCATCCCGGACTCGAACCCGACGTGCGTGCCCGGCCAGACCGGGAGAAGGAGGAGGCGATGGCGGACGTGATGGTGGCTGCGATCGAGCGGCCGGCCCCACCGAAGTGGTACCGCTGGACAGTGCTGGTGATCATCTCGCTGGCGATGTTCGGCAACTACTACGTCTACGACTCCATCAGCCCCCTCGCCGACGTGCTCAAGGCGCAACTCGGCTTCTCCGACGCCAACATCGGGCTGCTCAACGCCATCTACTCGATCCCCAACGTCTTCATGGTGCTGCTCGGTGGCCTGATCATCGACCGCATCGGCACGCGCAAGGCGACGCTGCTGTTCGGCGTGCTGTGCTTCGTCGGCGCCGCGGTGACGGTGGCTTCGGGCACCCTTGCCGTAATGGCGAGCGGCCGCCTGATCTTCGGCCTCGGCGCCGAGTCGCTCATCGTCGCGGTCACCACCGCCATTGCCAAGTGGTTCCGCGGCAAGGAGTTGTCCTTCGCCTTTGGGATGAATCTGACGATCGCGCGGCTCGGCTCCTTCGCCGCCCTCAACGCCCCCTCCTGGGCAGCGGGTGCCTATGCCAACTGGCAGACGCCGCTGCTCATCTCCGTCGCCATGGCGACGTTCTGCATCACTGGCGCCGTCTTCTACTGGCTGATCGAGTCCCGCGCCGAGCGGCAGTACACCCTCGCCGCCGAGAGCACCGATAAGGTCGTGTGGCGCGACCTGTTCCGCTTCGGCGTCTCGTACTGGTACGTGGTCGCGCTGTGCATCACCTTTTACTCGGCGATCTTCCCCTTCCAGACCTTCGCGGTGAAGTTCTTCATCGAGGCGCACGGCGCCAGCCGCGAGTTCGGCGGGTTCCTCTCCAGCCTTCTGACGCTCTTCGCGATGATCTGCACCCCGCTCTTCGGACTGCTCGTCGACCGGGTGGGCAAGCGCTCCCTGTTCATGATGTTCGGCTCCCTGCTCCTGGTTCCCGTCTATCTGGTCATGGCGTACACCTCGGTGCCGCTCCTGGTGCCGATGGCGGTGATGGGCATTGCGTTCTCGCTCATCCCGGCGGTGATGTGGCCCTCGGTGGCGTACATCGTCGACCAGTCCAAGCTCGGTACGGCCTATGGCCTGATGACCATGATCCAGAACATCGGCCTGGCCGGCTTCAATCTCCTCATCGGCTGGTCCAACGACCACTGGCAGGCATCGGCGGGCAACCCGACCGGGTACCGCCCGGGGATGTGGATGTTCTCGATGCTCGGCCTCGTCGCGTTGTTCTTCGCCTTCCTGCTGCGCAGGCGGGAAACCGGCCCACACGCTCATGGGCTGGAGACCATCACCGTCGCTTCCTCGCCGGGCTGACGCTTCCGTCTCGCCTGGCTGCGACGTTCTGCCCGCGCGGCGCATCTTGCCGGGTGATGGCGACGACTCGCGCCCTGCCGTGGCTCACAGAACACCCTGGTGAGCCGCAACGTACTCTCCAGCATGAAGCTCCAGCCAGCCCGGCGACTGCCATGACCCCCACGTCGAACCCCTGGTTCACCCTCGGAGTCGACGACCTCGTCCTCGCCCGGGCCAAGCGTGGCGATGCCGCCGCCCACGAGAAGCTCTTCCGCGTCTTCGCGACCGAGGTGCACACCCTGGCGCGGCGGCTCTCCCGCACCGCGGAGGACGCCGAGGACGTGGTGCAGGAGACGTTCCTCGAGGTCCTGCGCAGCTTGCCGCGCTTTCGCGGCGACGGGTCGCTCGCCGGCTGGGTGCGGCGCGTGGCCGCGAGCAAGGCGCTGCAGCGCCTGCGGCGCCATCGCGGCCACGAGGCGATCGACGAGGAGGATGGCCATTTCGCCACCACCTCCCGGGCGGCCGAGCCAATCGTCGCCCGCGTCGACCTCGACGCGGCGCTGTCCCGGATCGGCGACACCAGCCGTGCGGTGGTCTGGCTTCACGACGTCGAGGGGTATAGCCACGAGGAGATCGCCGAGATGATGGGTCGGACGGCGAGCTTCTCCAAGTCGCAGCTGGCGCGCGCCCACGCCCGGCTTCGCCAACACCTGGCGTGAGGAGGGAGCATGCACCCCACCCTGGAAGAGCTTCTGGCAGCGCGCGACGGGCAGGCGGAGCCTGCCAACGCTGCGCACGTTGCGGCCTGTGCGGCGTGCCGTGACGAGGTCGATCGCCTCGCCGCCGTGCGGGAGGCGCTCCGGGCACTGCCGCAGCTCCCACCGCGACAGGATCTCTGGCCCGCAATCGCCCGCAGCCGAGACGAGGAGCGCTGGCAGCGTCCGCTGCGCCGCGTCGGGTGGGCGATCGCGGTGATGGCGCTGGTGATCACCGGCGTCGCCGGCGCGCGCGGCGCCATCGAGACCTGGCGCGAGGCACGCCTGGCGCGGGACACGCGCGAGCTCGTCGCCGAATCGCAGCGGCTCGAGAGCGTGCTGACCGCACCCGGCGGTGGCGGCGGGGTGGTGCGCGGTCGCACCGCCAGCACCATCGCCGAGCTCGAGGATCGGATCGCGGTGGTTGACGAAAGTCTCACCAAGGCCACACGGCCCTCCGCCGACGTGGTGGCTCTGTGGCAGGAACGGGTGCGTCTCCTCGACGCGCTGAACAGCATGCGGACAACGCGAGACACCTACGTGGGACTGTAGAAAGGATGGTCGATATGATGACGCAACGCATCGTCGCAATCGCGGCGCTTCTCGTTGCCACGGCGCTGCCGGTTGGCGCACAGGGCAGCGGGGAGAGCGACCCGAAGGGCGAGAAGCAGCAGAAGGCAACAGTCGAGGAGGTGGCCCAGGCCCGCGAGCAGATGCGCGAGGCCGAGCGGGAGATGCGCAACGCTGAGCGGGAGATGCGCGAGGCCGAGCGGGAGATGGAGATGGCGGCGCGCCGCATGGCCGAGATCAAGACCGTGGAGCGGCTCGAGGACGACGAGCAACACGAGTTGCGGCGCAAGGTGGTGTTCTTCGGCGGCCGGCCGCGCCTCGGTCTCGTCTTGCGCAGCGAGGCGAGCCCGAGCACCGACCCGATCGGTGCCAAGATCGTCGCTGTCACCCCCGCCTCCCCGGCGGAGGAGGGCGGCCTCAAGGCCGGCGACATCATCGTCAAGGTCAATGGCGAGCGACTCACCGGCGGCGCGGCCGACGTCGACGAGGACGAGTCGCCGCCCGCGGCACGGTTCATGGAGCTCGCCGGGGACCTCGACGAGGACGTTGAGGTGGCGCTCGAATACAAGCGCGGCAACGAGATCAAGGCCGTCAAGCTCAAGGCCCGCCGCCTCGCGGGGCCCGATGTTCGCGTCTTCGTGGATCACGAGCCGCTCGAGCTCGAGGATGTGCTCGAGGCGCCGTTGGGCCCGCTCCCCCGGGGGGCTCTGGGACTCCTGGCGCCATGGCTCGACCTCGAGTTGGCCTCGCTCAACCCCGATCTCGGCGCCTACTTCGGCACCACGGAGGGAGTCCTGGTCGTCAAGGCTTCGAAGGAGAGCACCCTTCAGCTCAAGGGAGGTGACGTCATCGTCTCGGTCGGCGACCGCGCCGCCACCTCCCCGGCACAGACCCTGCGGGTGCTCCACTCCTACGAGGCCGGGGAGACCGTGAAGCTGAAGACGCTGCGCAACCGGCAGACGGTCACCATCGAAGCGAAGATCCCGGAGCGTTCTCACCTCGAATGGCGGGGCTCACACGCAATCGCTCCCCTGCCGCCAGCGGCGCCCATTCCGCCCGTTCCACCCATCCCACCCGCCCCACCCGCGAAGGGAGAGCACCCGCGCGGTCAGAGCATCTGAGGCGACCAGACTGGACAGCGACGAGGCCGGGCGGGATCGCCCGGCCTCGACGTCTCGAGAGTCGCAACAGGATCCGTCAAACCTCGACCGGAAGGTCCCCAGCCGGGGCGAACTGCTCCCACTCCTCTTCGAACATCAGGGTCGACATGTCGGCCATACGGTCGACGAAGACGATCCCATCAAGATGGTCGTGCTCGTGCTGGATGACACGGGCGTGAAAGCCCTCCGCATCCAAGCTCACCTCGCCGCCCTCGGCATCGAGACCGACGAGGCGCAAGGCGGCGTGGCGCGGCACGAGACCGCGCAGACCCGGCAGGGACAGACACCCTTCCCAACCCAGCTCCGCGCGCTCACCGTGGAGGGTCAGCCGCGGGTTGAAGACCACCCGTGGCGCGACCAGGTCGGCGCCGCCATCACCCGGGACGTAGTAGGCGTAGGCGCGCAACGGCACGGCGATCTGTGGCGAGGCGAGGCCGACGCCGTTGCCATCGAACATGGTCCGGACCAGGTCCCGCTCGAGGTCGCGGAGGAAACGCGTGCCGAAGCGGTCGGCGGCCACCTCGTCGGCGTGCTCCCGGAGCACCGGGTGGCCGAGACGGATGATGGTGCGCCGTCGGCCGTCGAGGGAGCGCGTCAGGGGGCTCATGGGATCGCTCTCGGCGCGAACACCGTCACTCCGTGGAGAAGGAGTGGCCGCAGCCGCAGGTGCGGACCGCATTGGGGTTCTCGACGACGAACCCCGAGCCGCGGAAATCCTCGACGAAGTCGACGCTGGCGCCCGACAGGTAGGCGGCGGACATCGGGTCGACGAGCACCCTCACGCCGTTGCTCTCGACGATCGTGTCGTCGTCTTGCTTGTCGTCGAAGGTGAACCCGTACTGAAAGCCGGAGCAACCGCCACCCTGGATGAAGATGCGCAGGTCCTTGCCCTGCGCCTCGGGCATCTGCTCGGCGAAGGTGCGGACTTTCTCGACTGCTCGC
>Ga0315287_10005301_pt1 | contig 12693 bp, 1 predicted proteins | sample YL17G11_0_MG_FD_205037 | JGI IMG/M metagenome (GOLD analysis project Ga0315287, IMG submission 205037) | Sediment microbial communities from Yellowstone Lake, YNP, Wyoming, USA - YL17G11_0 | ecosystem: Environmental > Aquatic > Freshwater > Lake > Sediment | place: USA: Wyoming | collected...
CTCGAGCAGGATGACTACTTCGGGATCGGTGTCGCGGGGCTCGGTGATCTCAACGGGGACGGTGTCGAAGATATCGCCGTCGGCGCAGAACGCGACGACGACGGAGGCGCAGGCTCCACCGCCGACCGTGGGGCGGTCTGGATACTGTTTCTAAACGACGACGGCACGGTGAAGGCGCATCAGAAGATCAGCCGGACGGAAGGCGGGTTCGGGGGCGCCCTCGACGACGGGGACCGGTTTGGCCGTTCGGTGAGCACACTCGGGGATCTCGACGGCGACCTCGTCACCGACATCGCCGTGGGCGCGTTCTACGACGACGACGGCGCGTCGAATGCCGGGGCCGTGTGGATTGTCTTTCTGAACACCAACGGCACGGTGAAGTCGGAGCAGAAGATCAGCGCGGCCGAGGGCGGGTTTGGCGGATCGCTCGATTCGGAGGATTTCTTCGGGTCTTCGATCGGGCAGTTGGGGGATCTCGACCGCGGAGGTGCGGCAGTTGTGGCAATCGCCGTCGGTGCGCGCGGAGACGATGACGGTGCGGCCGATGTGGGAGCCCTGTGGATTCTTTTTCTCAAGAACGACGGCACGGTCGCGACGGAGCAGAAGATCAGCGCGACGGAGGGGGCCGAGGTGGGCGGTGGATTGGTGGGACTCTCGACGGAGGATCGGTTTGGCGCTTCGGTGACATCGGTTGGCAGGCTTGGGGTGTCGGACAACAGGATAATGGTCGGGGCACCGGATGATGGAGATGGCGGTCCCTATCGAGGTGCGGTGTGGTCTTTGACGTTGAGCGCGACGGGAACGTTTTACGATTCGTGGAAGATCAGCGACACAGAGAGCGCCTTCGGCGGCATCCTCGACGACAACGACAACTTCGGGAGCGCCGTCACGTGGGTGGACGATATCGATGGCGACGGTTACGACGACATCGTTGTGGGCGCCACGGGCGACGATGACGGGCCGGGGAACGCCGGTGCAGTCTGGATCGTGTTTGTTTACGATGCGGGAGACGACGTCCTCGCCGTCCGAGGCCAACAAAAGATCAGCCAGACCGAGGGTAACTTCACCAGGCTCCTGGAAGACGCTGTCAACTTCGGCGAATCCGCCGCGCTCATAGGTGATCTCGATAACGACGGCGTAAGCGAGATCGCCGTCGGCGCGCCAAGGGACAACGGTGGGGGGAGCGACCGTGGTGCGGTGTGGATCCTCTCGGTGGGCGGCGCCGGGAGCATCCGGGGGTCGCAGAAGATTGGCGACAACGCCGGCGGGTTTACGGCGACGTTGAACGATCTTGATCAGTTCGGTAGTTCGGTCGCCGCCTTGGGCGACCTCGATGTCGACGGTGTGAAAGACATCGCCATTGGCGCGATGGGAGACGACACAGAAGGCCTCAATCGCGGTGCGGTGTACATACTCTTTCTCAACACCGACGGCACGGTCAAGTCACACGTCAAGATTGCGAGCAACACGGGGGGCTTCGAACACACGCTCTCCGACGGGGACAAGTTCGGGTACTCGCTCGCCGGTCTCGGTGACCTGGATGGTGACGAAAGGTACGAGCTGGCGGTTGGTGCCATCGGGGACAGCGATGCGGGAGCGAATCGCGGGGCGGTTTGGGTTGTGTCGATGAACACAAACGGGACAGCCGACTCCGAACAGAAGATCAACGACGTCCTAGGAGGTTTCTCGGGCGGCTTGGACAACGGCGACTACTTCGGTACGTCTCTCGCGGCCATCGGAGACCTGGACAACGACGGTGTGACCGATCTGGCGGTGAGTGCGATCGGGGACGATGACGGTGGGACGGACGCTGGTGCGGTATGGCTCCTTTATCTCCAGGGCAACCGGAGAGTGCGAGCGTACAACAAGATCAGCGCCGGCACCTACTTCGCAGGTCTCGTGGAGGCGGGCGACGCGTTCGGATACTCGGTCGACTCGATCGGCGACATGGACGGCGACGGCTCCACCGAGCTCGCCATCGGCGCGATCGGCGATGACGACGGCGCCACCGATGCGGGAGCCGTTTGGATCGCGTTCCTCGACGGGACCGGTGTCGCCAAGACGCACGGCAAGATCAGCAACACCGAGGGCAGTTTTGACGGCGTCCTCGAGGGCCTCGACGCGTTCGGGTCGGCGGTGACTGCGTTGGGTGACCTCAATTCCGACGGCGCGTTCGACATACTGGTGGGACATTCGGGAGAGGACGACGGGGGCGACGAGGTGGGAGCGGTCTGGCCGCTCGTCTTGAGCCGTCCTGATGAAGACTTCGACGGCGTGTACTACGCGGCCGACGCCTGTTCGACAGAGCAGGCCTCCTTCTTCGACCGGGACGGCGACGGGTGCGTCGACGATTACATCGGCGCGAGACACATCGAGTACTGGGGTACGGCGGACGTCCTCCAGTACTACATCCACCTCGAGGGTGCACCCAACATCAGCGACGGGAGCGATTTCGCCGCCATCCAGAACGCGGTGGGCAAGTGGACGGGGCTCGCCGGTGTAGACGTCGACGCGACCTACGGCGGCACGGTGGACTGGGACGTCGCCGTCGCCGGTGACGGCCAGAATCTCGTCACCTTCGTCGACGACGAGTACGACTTCGGCACGCATACCCTGGCGGTTGGCGTAACGACGTCTTATGACGTGCCGACGTTCGCGAATAACAAGTTCTATCGCCCGGGGCAGATCGTCGATGCGGACATGATGTTCAACCCCCTCAAAGTATTCAAAACCTCGGGTGCGGGGCCGGGAACGGATCTGGAGAGCGTCGCCACACACGAAGCGGGTCACATGTTCGGGATCTCGCACTCCGCGGCGATAAACTCCATCATGTTTTATGCGCTCCAGTCGGGGATCGAGGGGCGCGACCCCACGATCGAGGACGTCACGATCATGCAGAAGGCGTATCCCGACCCGTCGTGGGTCCCCACGACGAGACGTCTTTCCGGGAGGGTGGCGAATCGTTTTGCCCAACCGGTTCCTGGAGCGATCGTGTTTCTAACCGACGCCGTGTCTGGGGACACGCTCGGGTGTGACATGACGCTCCCGGACGGCTCTTTCAAGTTCCTAGTGATACCGCCGTGGACCACCGTGTATTTGTCGATCCATCCGATCGACGGGACATCGGCGATCGGATACCTCGAACCGGATTACGTAAACGCCCTCGTGGATTCGACGGCCGTGACGCTTTTCCCCGCGGAGCGTTGGAACACGGGCGATTCCTACGACGAGGATCCGGCGCTCGGGACACCGATCGGCCTTGCAACCCCTGGGGAGTATGGTCCGTTCGATTTCGTGACGAACGTCGATACGGAGGGACCCACGGTCGTGGGCCACAGCCCCGGCCATCTCGCCGTGAACGTTCGAGCCGATGCCGCAGTGGTGATCGAGTTTTCCGAGGCGATCGATGCCAATACGCTCACGGGCAATTTCCGTCTGTTCAACCAGGGCACGCTCAAGGGGACGGGGGGCAGCGCGCTCGTCACCGCGGACAAAACGCTTATCGCGTTTACTCCATCCAAGCTCCTGGATTATTCGACCGAGTATGTCTGTTCGCTCAAAACGGGCATCGAGGACCTCTACGGAAATCCGCTGCCCTCGGTGTACGCGTTCCAATTCACGACGCAGGCCGAACCGCCGCTATCGCTTGCGAGTCTCGTGCCCAATAAAGGGGCGGTGGGATCGATCATCGTTTTCAACGGCGCCGGGTTCGACACCATCCCGTCGGGGAACGTGGTGAATTTCACCGACGCAAGCGGGCTTGGGACGGTGACGGCCCCTGTTCTCGTTGCGTCGAAGACCCAGCTCATCGTGTCGGTGCCGGCCGGCACCGGCTCGGGGAACGCCAATGTCGAAGTGGCAGCGGGGACGAGTAACCCGGTGAGCTTCACGATGCTCGAATCGACCGGTGTTCCTAGAGGGTACGAAGTGGATACCGCGGCACTCGGTTCGGTCCCGCGGTCGATCGCACTAACGCCGGATGGTGACTTCGCGTATGTGGCCACCGCCGGCGGTGCGATCGCCATCGACGCCGATCCATCCTCACCGTCGTTTCTCGATCAAACACCCATCTCCATCGGGGGAGGACTCGATGATCTAGCTATCACGCCCGACGGGGCGTGGCTCTACGCCGTAAGCGAGCCCGATAGCGCGATTCACGTCATCGACTGTTCGACGAATTCGGTGGTGGACGAGCTTTCGGTCTTTGCGGCGCCACTCGGGGTTGTGATCGCTCCTTCGGGAAGCCGGGCGTACGTGACCACGAGCTCGGGCGGGATTCAAGTGTGGGATATAAACGAGGCGAGCGCGACGTATCGAAACCCCATCGGCGCCTTGACTTCAGCCGGTTCGAATTTCAAGGGGAAAATGGCTATCGATCCCGCCGGAGACTACCTGCTGGCCCTGACGACGGCGGGAAAGCTCCTCGCGTTCGATCTGGGACCGGACACGCTCGTGGCAAGCGTGTCGCTGGGGTTGGATTCGAGAGACGTCGTGGTGGATCCCACCGGACAGCGCGCCTACGTGAGCGACGGCTCGGGCTTGGTGTCGATCGTATCCATGAGCGGTTTCTACAAGGTTCTGGACGTCGCGACGAGCGGATCGCTCCGCGGGATGGCGATGACGCCTTCAGGCGAGTATCTCTACGCTGCGAATCGACAGCTCAACTTTCTCGATGTCATCGATCTCATCGATACGAGCCCGACGTACCGGAACGTGGCGACGACGATCCCGGTCGGGGTGAACCCGGTCGATGTCGACGTCTCGCCCGATGGACGCTACGCGTACACGCTCGTCGAGGACTCGAAATCACTGGTCGTGACGGGGATCGGATCCGGTCCGAGCATCCGAAGCCTCTCGCGCCGCTCGGGACCGCCGGGGACCAAGCTGGTCGCGGCCGGAGATGGGTTTGGGACGAATCCTAACTCACTGTACATCAACTTCAAGGATGCGAACGGCACGACGTTTTTTTACGGGGGGGTGGAACGGTCGACCGGGCGGGCGATCACGCTCGTCGTTCCGCCGGGTGCGGCGGAGGGGCCGGCGACGTTCAGCATCAAGAGGGATGGGCCCCCCGACGAGACGTCGAACACGGTGAGCTTCGAGGTTTTGTCGTTACTCGAGACGGAGCACCTCAAACTGGTGTCGCAGACGCAGCTCGTGCCCGGAGTGCAGCTCGCCGCAACCGCTGCGATGTCGCCGCTCGGGGATCAGTTCGTCGTTGGGACGGAGGACGGCCAGGTCCTGTTCGTCGACACAAAAGCAAATAGTCCCACCTTCAACCAGAAGATCGGAAGCGCGAACGCGAGCACTTCGGCGATCCACGACGTCGTGGTGACACCAGACGGGAAGCGGGTGTACGCGAGCGTCCCCGATGACCAGGCGGTGTACATCGTCGATGCCAATAGGGCGAGCCCCACATATACCAGTGTGCTCGGACACGTTGATTTCGGCGAAACGTCGGTCGACACGCCGATGGAGCTAGCCCTAAGCCCCGACGGGGAAGTGCTGTTGATACAGGACATCGCTTCGAACCTTTTGTACTACGTTCATATACTGCCGGGTGCGATCGCTGAGAATCAGGTGCTCGCCGTGAAGGGTATCGTGTACGCGAGCGAAATCGTATTCAATGGCTCCGGAACGCACGCGTACATGACCCTGCAGTTCGACGAAGCCTTGGCAACCGTGTGCGTGGACTCGTCGGACGCGGATTTCTGGACGGTGACCAGCTCGGTCGACTTGTCGACGCTCGTTCCCGGACACTCGCTCACCCCGCTCGCGCTTTCGATGTCTCCCAAGGGAGACCGCTGCGTCGTCCTCGGCGACGACGATGCGAGCGGCGCGGTGTACCTCGTTCTTTTTGACACGACCAATCCCGATACGACGGTCTACATGGGCGCGACCACATTCGGCGACGAACCGCTGCCTCCCCCACCGGCCCTTAAGGGTCAGCATCTGGATGTATCCCTGGGCGGCGACCGGCTGATGTACCATCAGAACGGTGTGGGCGTCGTGAGCGTCGGCCTTTCGGAGTTTGGGTTTGGTTCTCGCCGGCTGGTGGCCACACCGTCCACGCTGCAAAGCTGGATGGATCACGATTTCACCGTAGACGGCCGCAATTTGTATGCCGTTGGGACGTACGACGACGGTCTCCAGGTGTACTCATGGGGTGGTGCCCTCGTCACCGACACGCTTTTCGTAGCGTCGGGCAACGCGCAGACGGGTGTCACGGGGGTTGCGCTTCCCGCGGCGCTTCAGGTTCAGGTCCGGGACTACGCCGGTCCTACAAAGGGTGTCCCGGTGACGTTCCAGATCGCCTCGGGCGGAGGCGTATTCGTCGGGACGAACAGCGCGACGCAGATCGTATCCACGAACACGAAGGGGTACGCGGAGGTCTCGTGGCAGCTGGGTGCCGCCGTAGGCGGACAATCGGTCAGCGCGACCGCGGCTGCGACGTGGTCGCCGGTGACCTTCGTGGCAACAGCAGTAGACGACCCCAACACCCTCCCTCTCCAGCTCGTCACAGTCAAGCCGGCCGACGCGGCAACGGACGTGGCGACGACGACGACGATCGTGGCCACCTTCAGCCGACCGGTCGCCGAAGGCACCGTCACGACGTCGAGCGTCTATCTCCACAAGACGAGCGAGACCGCGGCGGTCACGGGCACGTTCGGTTTCGCCGACAACAACCGTGTGGTTTCGATCACGCCGTCGTCGGCGCTCGACTTCAGCACGCCGTACACACTCGAGATCACGAGCACCGTAGAGGACCAGAGCGCGGGGTCGCTCACCAATCCGACGACGATCGCGTTTACGACGCGGGCGGCTCCACCGCTTTCTCTGGTTTCGGTCAGTCCCCCGAGCGGGACGGTGGGGATCACCGCCGTGCTCGCTGGTGTGAGCTTCAGTTCGACGGCTTCGCAAAACGAGGTCTTCTTCGGGACGAAGAAGGCCGTCGCCTTCGAGGCCGCGTTCGATTACCTCAAAGTGAAAGTCCCACCGGCAGCTGAGACGGGGGCGCTGCGTGTGTACAACGGGGCGGACACGTCGAACGCGATTCCGTTCACGGTGCTCGTCCAGTCGAACGTGGCGTCGGACGAAGTCGTGGCGACGGCGGGTACCGGGACGGCGACGAGGAGTGTCACCATCAACCCCGACGGTTCGGTCGCTTATGCGGTGAGCCCCGATGGAGATGTTGTCATTCCCATCGATGTCGACACCAAGACGTCGCTTCCAGGGATCACGGTGGGTGACCATCCCATCTCGATCGCCGTGCATCCCGAAGGGACCTACGTGTACGTACCGAACTTCAACTCCAACACCCTGTCGGTCATCGGAATCGACGAAACCGTGCCGGCGGAGTACCACAAGGTGGTGACTTCGCCGACGGTCGGCAATTTCCCAATGGACGTCGTGGTGCACCCCGATGGGGACTGGGTATACGTGGTGAACGCCGGTTCGGACTACGCGAAAAACATCGACATCATCGACGGGGATGACCAGAGCGTCAACCACAACACCGTCGTGGCCAAAGCAGGTACGGGTGCGGCTGCGCGGAGCGTCACCATCAATCCCGACGGGACCCGGCTGTACGTCGGGACGGACGACGGGTATGTCGTCCTCAATTCGGGGGATCAGAGCTTCAGCGTTGTGGGAAAGGGAGAGACGGGGGCTGCCGCAAGGAGCGTCACGATCAACCCGGATGGCACGCTCCTCTTCTTCCTCGGGACGGACGGGAACGTCGTCGTCTTCGATGTCACGCCGAACAGCTCGAACGAGAACGACATCGTCGCGAACATCCAGGGGAGTTCCTCGACGAAAGAGATCACTCTAAGCCCGGACGGGGCGATTCTCTATCTCATTCAGGAAGAGAACGACGTCATCGATGTCGTGGGCATCGAAATCGAGGGGGCGATCGGCGTGATCGAGAGAGACGGCGCGTTGCCTCCGTTCCGGGTCGTAACGACGCCTCTCGGCTCGATCTTTGCGGGAGAGGACCCCGAGGCCATGGTGTTCGACCCGACGGGCTCTGGGCTCGCGCTGGTGACGAACTCCGGTCCGCAGACGGTGACTTTCCTCGAGCCGAGCTTCGTCGCCCTCGAGCTTCCACCCGGCACGATCTTTGTCCCGGCCTATTCGACCCTGCCCTCTCTCGCTCTCGCGGGCTTCGAGATGAAGAACACCACCGCAGGAAATCTCTCGTACGAGTACACGATATCCACGTCGGGTCCGTGCGGGCTTTCCCACGGCACTCTCGCCGCAACGAGCGGCGCGGTGCCCGGCGGCTCGGGTGCGCTCGACGTTTTCCGGTCGATTTCGCCGGCGGCGGCTCTCTCGAGCGGGTACACCGAGGTCGTCGGGACGACCCCGGTGCTCGCACCGGGCGATTCGTTCGCTCCCCCGCCGGCGGTGCTCACGATCCCCGCGATTCACGTGCATCTCGAGCAGCGGATCACGTACCGCGTCTCGCCGACGACCGTCCCGAACCTCGCCAAGAAAGCGACCGTGCTTCTCATCATCGACGCGCCGGTGCCGGTCTTCGTACGCGGTTTCTTCGCCGAGGCCCTCGATGAGGGAGTCCGAATCACCTGGGACATCGCCTCCGATGAGGAGATCTTGGGATACCGGATCTACCGTTTCGAGACCGGTGCGAAGAACGCCGAGATCGCCAACGCCGACGGTCTCATCCCCGTCCGGGAGACCGAGTGGATCGACAAAGGGGCCCGCGCGGGTCGCGACTACGAGTATACGCTCGGCGTGGCGCTTTCGGACGGCGGCGAAGCGCTATCGCAACCCGTGACGGTGCGAACAAGGGCGCTGGTTTTGTCGCTGAGTCAGAACCGTCCGAACCCCTTCAACCCGGCGACGACGATCGAGTTCACGATACCCGAGAGGGATCACGTGGTCCTCACCGTCTACAATGTCGCGGGTCAGCGGGTCGTGACGCTCGTAGACCAGGTGATGACCGAAGGCCACAAAGGAATCACGTGGGACGGGAGCAACTCGCAAGGGTCCGCCGTATCCACTGGTGTCTACTTTTATCGGTTGCAAACAGGAGGCAAAACGCTTACAAGAAAGATGGTCGTTCTGAAATAGACGATCGAAGAACATTCGAGGAACCTAGTCTCTCCGTCTTTCCGTCGTATGGGTACGCAAAGACGTGGGGAAGGTGAAAGTCGTGCGCTCGAGAGCGAACGTCCATCTTCTGTGCGTGCTCGCCGCCTTATGCCTGCCATTGAGTTCGTCCGCCTCCTCGGACCCGGTCCCCGATTTCATCGTCAAAGCCGACTCTCTCGCCAAGTCGGGTGAGGAGGAGGCGTTCCGTGAGTTCGTGACATCGCAAAGCGCCCTTGTCGGCGCCGCCGTGGGTCAACTCCTCGATGCTGGTTTCGAAGTCGGCGAAGCGGGCGACGCAGCCGCCGAAGCCGAGAATGTCGCCCTCGCCGAACGTGTCGCTCGTGTTCACTGGGAGACTACCGGGTCGGTCGTCCCGCTCGAAATCGTGGGGATTCATCGGGGCTGGACACGCGCCGAGAGGGCCGAGCGAGCCAAGGCAAAAGCCCTCGAGAAGAAGGCGTTTGAACACCAGCGAAGCGGCGATTACGACGCGGCGGCACCGCTCTTCGAACAGGTTCTCGAAATCGCCCGGGGGATCGATGACCGCCGGACGATCGCGGTCACGTGGGGGAGTCTCGGCGTCGTCAACTGGTACCGTGAGGACATGGCGGCAGTTCGAGAGAACTATCAAGAAGCGCTCTCCGCGCGCCGGGCCGTCGAAGACCGAATACTCGAAGGGAAAACCCTAAACGGCCTCGGGTCGGTGTGCTGGCGCTTGGGCGAATATGAGAACGCGATCGGTTACTACGACGAAGCCGCGAAGTGCCGGCGTGAGACGGGGGATATGGGCGGCCTCGGTATCTCCCTGACTTACAAAGGCAACTGCTACTATCAAATGGGGCGCGTCGTCGAAGCGAAACAGAGCTACGAAGAAGCGTACGCGATTCTCGAAGAGCACGGGAGCCCCCAACAGATGATCGAGGTGCTCAACAGCATCGCGAACATCTATGCAGAAACGGGGCGCGCAAACCGTGCGGAGGCCGCCTACCGGGAGGCGATCGAGATCGCCTCGACGGTCGATCGGCCCCAAGACGAGGCGTCGTGCCGCATGAACCTCGCCGACAACCTTCGCGTGCAAAGGAGGTATCGGGAGGCCCTCGAAGAGCTCGATCGCGTGCCCGCGCTCCTGCAACGTCAGCCCGAGCCCGAGAAAACGGTACTTTTCCTTCGCACACGTGGGCGCACGTATCGAGAAATGGGCGAGTACGACGACGCGCGAACTGCTCTGTTGGAATTTCTCGAAGAGGCCCAGTCGCTCGAGGATCCGTACTATCACGTCGAGGCCCTGATCGACCTCGGAGAATTGTACGGGAGTCTCGGTGCAAGAGAGCGCGCCCTCGAAATGGCGAAACAGGCGGAGAAGCTTGCCGTGGAATCGGGCAACGAACGGCTTCTTGCAGATGGGTATGCGCTCGCGGGAAGGGCGGAGGCGGACGTCGGAGATTATGTAGAAGCGATACGCTACAGAGGGCTGGCCCGGGAAAAGAACCTCGAACGGGGTGCGGGGGGCGCCGTGCTCGACGACGACGTGGCCATCGCGTCGCACCGGGCGGCGCTCGGGCAGAGCGCGGAGGCGCGGTCGGCGTTCTACGACGCACTCCCCCACGTGCGGGAGGCTCGCCGAAAAGACCTCGAATGGACGATCCATTTCGGGATCGGTCACACGTTCGAAAAAGAAAACCCCGATAGCGCCGCGGCGCATTATGAACGGGCTTTTGCTCTCATGGAGGAATCGCGAGAGGAAATCGGGGGGTCGGAGACTCGAACGGGCTTCTTGACCGGTGAGCGGCGGTCTTACTTCGAGGAAGTCGCCCGTTATTTCGTATCGCTCGACGGGGACCGTGCCGGGTCCTGGTCGGCACGCGCGTTCCACACGATCGAAAGGGCGAAAGCGCGCGGACTCCTGGACCTCCTCGAGCGAACCGTTTTTGCCGAGTCATCACCGGTGGAGGACGCGATCCTCGATTCGTTGTACTCGATTGCGGGAGATACGCCCGACCTGGAGGAGACGAAAGGTCGTCTCGAGAAACGCTACCTCGCCGCGAGAGAGGCCCGTTTGACAACCGGCGCCGGGCGAATCGATCCTCGGCAGCTCGTTGTGGGGATCGATGACGTCCGCAAGAGGCTACCGAAAAAAACGGCGCTTCTCGAGTACGCGTTGGGTGACACCGTCTCGCTCCTCTGGGTGATCGATAAGAACGGGTTCGAGGTTTTCGAGCTGCCGAATCGTCAAGAACTCGTCGTAGACGTCGAGGGTCTGCGCGACGCCATCCAACGCCCCGGTGTGGCGGACGCGGTGCTTCGGGAAAAGACGAGAACCCTTTACGAGAAACTCGTGGCACCCGGCGCGGAGAGAATCGCAAAGGCCGAGCGCCTCGTTATCGTCCCCGACGGATTTCTCTTCGAGATCCCCTTCGAGGCGCTGCTCGTCGATGAACCGGCTTCGGAAGCCGGCTGGAGGGATCTGCCGTATCTTACACGGTTCTTCGACACCGTGTATGCTCCATCGGCTTCCATCTTTTTCAAAATGTCGGACGACGAGCGAAAGAGAAAATACGGGATCGAAGTCCTCGCTTTTGGCGATCCCGACTTCTCCCGGCATGCGACGGGGCCGGCCGCGGGTCTCGGCGGACTTCCCTACTCTCGCCTCGAAGTCTCTAAGATAACCTCGCACCTCAGCCCGGAGAAGAAACGTGTCTTCCTCGGCGCCGACGCGAGCGAACGGGAGCTCAAGTCGGCCGTCCGTTCGAATGACGCATCCCGGATTCTTCACCTCGCCACACACGGGCTCGTGGACCGGGCCGATCCCACGGCATCGAGCATCGTCCTCACTTCCGATGGAGGCTCGGGCGAGGACGGTTATCTCCACGCACTCGAGATCCTGTCCTTGCCGCTCAGTTCGGGCCTCGTCGTTCTATCGGCGTGCGAGACCGCGGTGGGTCGAATCAACCGCGGGGAAGGAGTTGTGGGGTTGAGCCGCGCTTTTCTCGCTTCGGGCGCGAGGGGTGTGGTCGCAAGCCTCTGGGCGGTCCCCGACGAGTCGACATCGGATCTCATGGCGGCTTTCTATGCTGAGATGCTCGACAAGAGGCGCCCCGCATGTGACGCCTTGCGGGCAGCCCGGGTTTCGCTCATAGAAGATCCCAAACACGCCCATCCGTTCTACTGGTCCCCCTTTGTGCTCATCGGAACGGCCGATACTCCCTGGTGATGCGATCGTTACCAGAGAGAAACCCGTTGCGGGAGCCGGTCGCCTCGGGTACGATCGTCGGGCGTAGTCACTAATTTAGAGGTTGCGAACCCGTTCCATCACCGGCATAGACACTGGCGCTCCACATGAAAACTCTCGTCCTTCTTCTCTCCGGCGCGGTGTTCGCCGCACTCGGACCGCGAACCGTCGCCGCGACCTTCCCGGCGATATCCGACTCGACCGTTTCCGCGACGGTATCCGACTCCGCCGCCGTCGCATCCGGCTCCGCCGCCGCCGGAGTCCCCCAGCGCGACGTCTTCGACGTTCTCAACGAATACGTCTTCCACCGCCGGACCGTCGAACCCGAAATCGGGGGGACCCTCCGGACA
>Ga0315287_10005302_pt1 | contig 12693 bp, 4 predicted proteins | sample YL17G11_0_MG_FD_205037 | JGI IMG/M metagenome (GOLD analysis project Ga0315287, IMG submission 205037) | Sediment microbial communities from Yellowstone Lake, YNP, Wyoming, USA - YL17G11_0 | ecosystem: Environmental > Aquatic > Freshwater > Lake > Sediment | place: USA: Wyoming | collected...
CCAGTACCAGTTGTCTCCGACGCACGGTACTGAGTTGCCTGCGAGGTTGTCGCACGCCACCGTGGAGTGGAGCAGGTCCTGCGTACGCATTGTGAACGCAGATGGGTCGATACCGCATACCACGGGTGTGTTGCCACCCGGTATGGACAATGCATCGGTGCAGCTCTGGCCTGACGCCAGGGCGTTATAGGTCACCGGGAGCGCGTTTGCCGGGTCCGGGCTTGCACCGCGGGTCGCGAGGACGTAGGTGTCCTGCGTCGAGCCGGTTGGAATGTTGGTGTTGAATCCGTTATCGGTCGGGCAGAGCGAGGATGGGAAGCCGAGCGTGGCGCAGAGCGAGACCGGGAATGGCTCAACGGTGTAGTCGGAGTTGCCGCTGGTTACGCTCTGCACCTGGGCCGTTGCGCCGTTGTTGGTTATCGGTGTGATGAGCATGAAGTAATCCTCATTCACCGAGCCCGTGGTCGTATATGTCGTGTGTGTTATATTGCACGATGAGACGATAATCGGGATGATGCCCGATATTCCCATTGTTGCCGGGATTATGGTTGAGGGGGTCTTGCGGGTGAAGTAATAATTGTAAAACCATGAGGTGCCAGGATTAACTTCCACGGCTCCGAAACAGACTACGTCCTTGAGCCTTGTTGCTAGCTGGTGCGATCCGGCACCGCTCAATGTGAACGATATCGGCGCGACTGCCGGAAGGGGGGAGTTGCCCACCACTGTGGAGCCATCCAACACTTCCAAGGTGCCTTTGCAGTACATGTTCGCGCCACCAGCCTTGTTGTATTGGAGGGGCCTTGAAGATCCGGGGTCGAATGTCATCGGCTGGGTTGCGAAAGGCTCGAGTTGTGCGGCGAGAGTCGCATTATTGTTCCAGTCATTCGAAGTTCCTAGGGTTTGGTGATGATTAAACGTTGCCGACGCCAGCCAGACTATCGGGCGGTTGGTATTCACACCCGTAGAATTAATCAGCGTGGGGCATCCGGCAAGACAGTTTGGATATATGGAGACTATGGCTAAATCGGGAGTCGCCCAGGTGGCAGTGATTGAGGGGGTTACTGTGAGTGTTGAACCGTCGACGACAGAATCGCCAGCCTGCAGGGTGGTGCCGTTGGCTGCCACTGTGAAAGTAGTCGTGAACTGCATGTCGCTGGCGAAATACCACTTCGACATGCCGCCCGTATAATTGGCATTGTCTATGGTAGTCGTCGCCGCATACGAGAACTGCGCCAGCACAACGAACAAAACGATGATGGTTCTCAGATTCATAATCCCCCTCATTTTCTCGACGGCTTGATGTCGCCGAGTTTTCCCTCTTTTGCTTTATTGAAGAAAGATGATATTGCGATGTCTGCCTTCAGGCCTGCGGTCCATCCGCTCGGCATTCCCCTGCCGACTCCGGCCCCGACCTCGCCGGTGTGGGCGAAGTCCAGGTAGACCTGTGTTCCCTCGAGGAAGCGGGCTCCGAGCATTGCGCGCATGTCGTAGACGTAGCTGGAATTGGCGTAGTTCCATTCAAACCTGAACACCGGTGCGCCGAAGAACGTCACGTTCTTGCCTTCCGGCTGGTAGGTCGCCTCGGGCTTTATCTCGAGCGCGGTGCTGAACTGCTTGAGCAGGTAGCGGAGCTCGGGCTTGGCGAACAGCTGCACCCTCCACTGGTTCTTCTCCGCCATCAGCGATGAGAATGTGACATATGCGATGGGGTTGAACTGCCCGGCCACATTCGCGAGACCGGCACGCTCGAAGCCGACCGGGTGGTTGCCGATTTTGAAGATGGGCTTCTGAAGTGCGCCGAACGCCTTGGAAACGTTCGCCTCTATGCCGTAGATGCCGACGTACATCCCTTCCTTGCCGACGTCCAGCTTCTTCGTGGTGCCGTCCTCGAGCTGGATTTCGGTCCCCATCTCCCATTTCCTGTAGCCGACGGTGCAGTATGCCGTGAACTCCACTGGCTTCCTCCAGAGCATGGTGCCGAAAGTAGCCTGGGGTATTATGCTTGCGGCCTGGCCCGTGCCTGCGAGCGCGGTGTTCTCCGGTGTGACCGTGAGCGCGCCCTGGGCGTCGCGCGATGCCTTGAGCTGGGTGAGCTGGCCGACCAGGTCGAGCGTCTCATAGTAGAGCGCCATCCCTATTCCGAGCGGCAGGAACGCCCATTTCTTGCCCTCCTTCTGGTATTCCTGATAGGCGTTCACCTTGGAGTCGAATTCGTAGCGGAACGTGGTGCCGCCCTTGAGCACGGACAGCGCGCGTTCGCTGATTGTGAGCGTATAGGTGTTGTTGAGCGCATCGTAAATCGAACTCATGGCGTTGTCTCCTGCCAGAAGAACCAATCCCTCCGTGAGCTTGCCGTCTTTGAATTTTGCCATCGCCTGGTTAAATGCGTCGGAGGTCCATAGCACCTTGTCCGCCGGCACCTTGCTGAACGCATCATATATCGCTTGAGAGGCATGGGTTGCGGCACCCGAATCATTGGGCGAATTTGTCAGCACCGCATAACCTGCCGCGAGACCGTCCATTGCCGCCCGGGCATTCGCTTCCGCTTCCGGATCATCCAATGTTTGGGTGAATGTGGATAGCACCATGGATGACAACCCGGGCGTATATGTGAGTATTGGCAGCGAGCCGATTCCTTCTATCGGATGGAGGTTCGAGAGTATGTCCTGGAGCGACACCTTTATCGGGGGAAGCTGGATCTTTTCTGCCGCCACGTTCAGTTCCGTGGCCGTTGCCTCCATCTCGCCGGTGGTGATGGCGTTCGATATGCCCATCAGCTGCCTCTTTTCGCGCATGTACGCGATTGCCCAGGTTTCGTCCTTCAGGAAGTTGTGGCTGCCGGTTTCCAGGTCGTCGTTGATAGAATCGACGTGGGATACTATTGCCCTGGCGTCCTTGTCCTCGAGCGTTTCGCCGCTCCGGAGAAGCGCGTGGAGGTTGTTGACGCTTCTCATGTGGAGCGCCATGGCCGCAGTTATGGCCGATTCAGCCTTGCCGTCCTTGGTGAGCGTGGAGATGGCCAGATTATAGAGCTCCAGGTTCGGGTCGGTTTTCTTAGGCTGGCCTTTCTGGAGGAACGCAATCAGTTCCGCGGCCGCCATCACGTTCGACGCCTCTGAGGCGGCCGTCGCGGGGGCCTTATCGGTCTTTGTCGCCTGGGCCAGGAAATTGCGCACTCGGTCGGCCTCGAACGGGAGCACGAATGCGACCTGGGCTGGCTGTGCCGCTTTCTCAGGCTTCTTCTCAATCTGGACCGAGGGGCTGTTTACCATAAGCATCACCTTTGCGGAGTATGTAATGAATCAGAATCATTAATAAATGACTCTGCGGATTGGGCTGCGGTTTCCGTCGTAGAACCGCCAGCCGGATCCGTTGAAATCATCATAGCACCGCTAAGGCTTTATCGGGTTGGACACTATCCACGTAAGGTTGACCGAACCGAACGCGGTCTGGGAAATGCGCTCCCCCCTTGCCGGGCCCTGCTCGGTGACGAAACCGGCGCGGCCGTCCAGCGAGAGGGCGTTGTTGAGCCTCACGCCGAGGATGCCATAGGCTTCCGCGGTTATGTTGTGGTTGGCGAAGTTGTAGTCGCCCCTCACTGCCGGGCTGGTGAAGAGGGTCCACCTGTTGAGCTGCCAGGCCATGTCTATGGGGATTACCTCGCCGCCGAGGTGGTCTTGGCCGAGCAGGTTCGCATACTTCATGGTCAACTGCGTCTGCAGCCTTGCGATGTTGCGCTCACTCCAGGTGTGCGTCAACGAAAGATAGACTATGGGGTTGGGATTGTCCAGGCCAACCGTAGCCAGGCCCAGCGCGCCGTCGCTTATGAAGGTGTGCTTGTGCTTGGAATGGAAGTCGAACTCCGTGCCCCACTGGCCCACGTACCATTTGTTCTCACTGGCCTCCACCCGCTGGGTGGTGCCGTCGGCCATGGGCACGTCGGTACCGAGTGCCCAGGTCCTGTAGCTGACGTTGCCGTACACTATCAGTTCCATGGGCAGGCCGAAAATCGTCCTGACGAAGCACGCTTGCGGCGTGATGCCAAACAGGTGGCCGTTGCCCTCCAATATCTGGGTGGAGTCGGACACCAGGGAAACCTGCGTGCTGCTGTCGGCAAGGGTATCCACATGGGTCCGGTATCTCGTGAGCTCACCGGTCATAAGGAGGTATTCGTGGGTGATGCTGAGGGACGCCCACAGGCCGCGAAGCCAGATGGGCCCCTTTTTCACTCCGCTCTTCACTTCGTTGTAGTCCTCCACGTTGCCGGTCTCCTCGGTGCGGAGCGTCACACCGGAACGCATCACTGAAACAGCGCGCTGGTTGACGTTCAGCTTGTAGAGGTTTATGGCGCCGAAGAAGTCGGTATTGAATGCGTTGTCCCCCCGGATCAGATCAAGACCATCCTGCAGATTGCCCCGGGACAATGCAGTTATCGCTTTCTGGAAAGCCTCGCTCTGCCAGATTACTTTGTCCGACGGTATCAGCTGAAGCACGGTGTAAAGATTGTAGGCGGCTCTCTGATTTGCAGCCGGATCGTTGCGGGTGTCCGAATTCTGACGTACGACCTCTGCAGTTGAAAGAGCATCGACCAGGTCCTGTGCCACTTGTTCGCTGCCGCACATGGACAGCACCATAGAGCTAGGTGTTCCGCGGAGCGTCGACACCCCCTTGTTCTGGCCGTGGTTGAGCAACGTTATCGCGCCAGGGTCGAAAAGCGAGCGCTCTATTGGCGGGAGCTGCATGCGCTCGGCCGCAACGTTCTCCGGGCCCGGGGCAGTAAGCTCCGAGCTGCCGGTCAGAATGCCGTTGGACAACCGCATCATGGTCGGCTTGTCGCGCATATATTCGACGGATTCTCCCATGTCTATGCGGCTGGAGAGCGAATCGAGGGCGGCCGCGGTTCCGATGGCGATTCCCTTTTCGGTTATGCCTTCGACGCCGAGCTTGCCAAGGCTGCGTATGGCCGCTACCTCCTGCTGGAGCAGGCCCTGCATCGCCTTGTCCTTGCCGATGCCCTTGGTGAGCGCTGCATATTCGGTTTTCTCCGCGGGGGTCTTTGCGCCGTTGCGGAGGAGTGATATCTGCCTGTCGAGTGCGATTATCTTTGCGGCTTCTCCCTGCGCGGTCACCGGCTGCGGTGCGGATTTGGTGCTGTCCGTCGTAGCCGAAACTGCTATCGGTGCCACCATCACGCTGTCCGGCTTGGCTGCCGCCGGTGCGGCTGGCTGGGCTACCGCTGCGCCCTGGAATGCGAATACTGCCGCCATGCCCGCCGCGCCTACGACGTTGAATGCGGCTGCTGCCTTGGCTGTAGAATGACCATCTTCCTTCCTCGTTTCACCGTGTTTCAGTTTCATATTATTCCCCTCCTTCAAGCATTTTCTCCCACTTCATGAGCGACTTCCTTTTCGTTTTTCATTTCGCTTTTTCCACCCACCACTTACCTTACTTGTTCGCCGGCTTCGGAATAACTACGCTCACCGGCTTTGCGTATTCTGGATTAAGAGGCTTCGGCACAACAACCACGCTGACGTCCGCCTGGTGATGAATCAACCCGATTGGGTTGAAGGTGGACGTGGAGAAAGGCTCCATGGCGTTGCTGCGCACCTTGGCCAGAGTTCCCCTGAAAATGTCATTGTTCATCGGGCTCCGCGTGCCGGCCTCAAGCTGGAACAGCACGTTCTCGGAGTTGAGCGTCTTGCCCTTGTCGACTGGCTCCCACTGCGGATTGCCCGGGGCGTATTCCGTGAGCCGCGCGCGAACCACGAAGTCTCCGGTGACGGTCGTGCCGTCCGGCATCTTCACCGTGGCGCCGCGCATGACCTCGCCCACATACTTCGGCGCATAGCCCGCCTGCGAGGAGTCGTCGACACCGATATAGTACGGATGATAGAGATATTCGACATTCACCTTCTGGCTCTTTGCATTGAGCCTCGTGAACGAATCCCATGCATACCAGTGGTATTGCAGCCTGTGGGGGCCGAACTCCTTATCGTATTGTTCCTGGGTGAGATCCCGGCCGTCCGCGGTCCTGAAGTGCGTCTCGAGCACCGTATAGGTGCACGTGTTCTGCACGAGGTCGCGAGCTGGCTGGTCGAGCACGACGTAGGTGCCCACCCGTGTCTTCGGCCTTTCGATTTTGCCGAGGTTCTCGTCGCTCAGGAGCGAGATGCCGTTCTCCGCGGCGGCTATTGCCTCCTGGAATTCCCTGCCGGAAACGAATCCGCCTGCCTTCTCGCGTATGCCCTTTGCCACTGTGAGGAACGCGCGCGCGTTGGCGATGGTCCGGTCGTCCTTGGCATTGGCGAGTTCTGAGATCATTATTGGCTTTCCGTCCCTGAGCACGGTCGCTCCGCCGAGCCTGTGTTCAAGCTCTGCGATGCGTATGTCGAGCACCATGATGAAGTTCTTGTTCACCGCGTCCGCCATCGATTTCGGGGTCGGAGTGCGGGACGGCGGTGCGAAGTCGCCCGCGGCCTGCTGCATGCTCACCACCATCTGTGGCAGGAGCAGCTGGTCGGCCTTCATGTGCATGCTGTTGACTGTTATGGCAATCACTTTCGAGCGGAGGTCGTTGATGCGCGCCTTCTCGGATTCTGCGAGCCTCTTGCCCTCGTCGCCGGCCTTTGCAAGCAATGCGACGTTCGCATCGAGCTGCATCTGCCCGTAAGATGTTGCGTTGCTGTTGAACCCTCTGAGCACCGATGGGGCACCCTGGTTCGCGGCGAGGTTGTGCTGCCTTGCCACTTCGTTGTTGAGGTAACCGCCCCTGTCGAAGCGGTCCTCGTGCGGAACTAATTCTTTGTCGATATTTATGTCCACCTTGGTCCGGGTGATGCCGAACCGGGTCGGGGTCTTCCCCATCACCGGGAAGCCGTACTGGTTGTCCACCGGGGTGGAACGACCCACCCTCAGGTCGAGCGATGCGAATACGTCCGCGACCTGCGCGTTCTCCATCGCCCTCTGCACGGACGGGCGGATGAAGTCCGGCGCGTTCATGTTCTTGAGCATGAGATTGAGGTGCAACAGCTCGGCCTGCACCGCGCTGGCGGCCCCATTCTCGTCGGTCATATATTTTCCGTAGGTTATCAGCGTCGCCGGTGCGTCCGTGGTGGCAAGCAGCGGCGGCGCGGAGGCGAGTATTGCGTCCTCGGCCAGCGTCCTTGCGAGGTTGGGGTGGAACGGCACCGTGCCCGAGAATGTTGCGAGGTACGTCTGGGTAGCTTTCGTGAGCGCGTCGTTCGCTGCGACGCTATCTGCGGGCAGGTAACCGCCCCACTGGAGGGCTGGGGTCGTTATCCACAGCTGCGCCTCGCGGATTGCAATGAGGCTCGCCGCCGCCTGATATGTTGCGATGGCGGCTTCGGGCGTCTTGTCCGTTCCCTTGGCCAGCTTGTCCGCGACTTTCATGAGCGGGTCGTCTTCCTTCAGACCGCTCTTCTTAGTGGCGCTGATGGCGTTCTGGAGGAACTCCCGTGCCTTGTCGACGGAAGCGTCCTTGACCTGGCCCTTTGTAAGCTCAGTTTTTACGAATTCAGAGTAATTCTGGTCTATCACGCCCCTGAGTGCACGGAGCCTTGCGAGCGACTGCTCGGTTTCTGCGACTGGTCCCTCCATGGGTTTGGTTATCTTCGCCGAAATTTCGTATATGGCGAGGAAGGCGTCGTCGTATTTGTATTCGGCAGAATTCATGAAGAGCTGCGCTATCTCCTTCTCCACCTTTATGAGCTGACGATCGGTCACTTCGGTGACGCCGAGGTAGTTTGCGGCTATGGCCTTCCTCCGCTCATATGTATATGTTGGAGTGATGTACGGGTTGAACGTCTTGTCGCTCATTATCTTGACTGCCTCGGAGAACGCATCGGTCAGGTCCTGGCCCATGTTGAGCTGCTTCAGCCTCGCCTGGTTCTCTGGAATCTGAGAGTAGTTCCATGCATCCACGAGCATCTTCACCGCCCGTTCGTCCGTGGACGCGGAGTTGAAGAGGTCTGCCATGACCGGATATGCGATTTCGGCCTTGGAAAGGAAGGTCCGTACGCTGTTCAGGTTCGCCTGGAGCATCGCGACGAGCTTCTCCTTGCCCGGCATGGTGCTCTGGGAAAGCAGCGACAGCGTCACGCCCGTCGGCGTTGCGACGAATTCGGTGAGTATGCGCCTGTAGAGTTTTTGTTCTGCATCGAACACTGCGATTGCATAGCCAAGCTGCATCCGGTCCGCGTCCTTGCCCGCTTTTAGCGAGCTGGCAGCGGCCTTGAGCGAGTCGATCATCTGACCCATCTGCGTCTCTCCGACGAGCCATATGCCCGGCAGGAGGCGCTTTATGTCGTGCGACGTCTGGCTCTCGATTCCGTCGAGGTCCTGGGAGAGTTGTGCGACCTCCCTGTAGCGCGGGTGCTGCCTGAACGGGGCTGCGACGGTCTTCAGCTGTGCCGCCTCTGCCGCATTGAGGTTTGCTTCGACGAATTTCGTCGCTGCCTTGTTCGCGTCCGTGCGCGCCTTCTCGGCCTTCGCCCTCTTGGTGGAGCCGACCGGCAGGGTTGTCTGTGCCTGCGTCGCATCGGTGTCAGCCTTCGTGAGGCTGGCGAGCAGCTTGCGCGCCGCGTCCTGTATTTTGGATGCCGACGCATATTCGGAAATGAACCTGAGGTCGTCGATACTTTTCCTTATCGGGTCCGTCACTGCGACGGTCATGAGCTGAGGGGCCGCTGCCACCGGGGCTGGTGCCACCGGCTTCGGCACCGACGCTGAAATAGAAACCTGCGGCAGTTCAACCGTAGGGGCTGGCTTCTGGGCCGTGACCGGGGTCGGGACTGTTGCTGCGAGCGCTGGCGCGACCGGCGCTGGCTGCTGTGCACGGAGCGCTGCCGCGAGAGTTGCTGCGGAATCCACCTTGGCGCCGGTTGTGGCGACGGTGGCGGCTGGAACGGTGTCCATTGCCGCGATGCTGAGCATGTAATTGTTTACGACGTTGAATGCGGTCTTCGCCTTGTCGGAGATGATCTTCACGGTCGCCGGGTCGAGGGGCGCATCGTCCTTCTTCCCAAGCCACCTGTTGATTGCGGCGAGCTTCTGCTGGTCGTCCTTTCCTGAAATCGGGATGAGGTCCTTGTTGCCGTTGAACGGCTTGAGTGCGGCGTTGTACGCCTCCATGGCGGCTATGACCTTCTTGACGTTCTGGTCGCTGTAGGTCGCCATTGGGTCGCCGAATTCGGTCATCCTGTCAAATTTGCGGTTGAGCGAGTCGATGGCCATGAAAAGAGTCTTCGAGTTGTTCTCAACCTTCACTATGTCCGCATCGCCGAGCTTCGGGGCCGGCGCACTAACCTGAGCCTGAGACACCATACCAACACCTGAACCTAGAAACGATATCAGCGTCGCACAATTTACGAAAGTACGACTGCGGGAGGACCATCGCCCCCCAAAACCATGGTCAGTTGAAGAATTTAAACCTTCGGTAGGCTTCGAATGAACAAGACGCCGATTTGTGTGTTCTCCTGAGTTATTTGGCATAGCACCCATCCTCTCCGATTTTAGTTGAATATTTCAAACACTGTTATATACTATTTAAAACACAAGTCTTTATAAAACCGATGTTTTCCATCGACAATAACAACTTTTCGCTGGAAACACGCTTCCGGACATCGGAATGCACGAATATGAGCAGTTTGGCGGGTAGTTTTCGTGTATTGATGCGTAACCCATGACTAGTATAGGTAGCGAAAGTAGTATAATATGTGCGGACGGGCTGAAATTGGCCGGGAACGGGGTGCGAACCGAATTAACTTGAGGTTCCCATCGGATAATCCTGGTACTACCACAAATGCATGGCATTATAAACTCCTGCACCGGAAATAATGATAGAGAACAAGAAAATTCGGGTTTTTTTATCCTCCAACGAAAGTGATAATCAAAGTCGAATTTTTCAAACAAGGTGAAACCAAGAATGAAATTCAAAGAGTTTAGCATCAGCAGTGGAACTGTCACTGCGCTTGAGGAGATGGGGTATTCCGACGCCACCGAGGTCCAGGAGAAGACGATACCGTTGATATTGCGGGGCGAGGACCTGATGGTCCGCAGCCAGACCGGAACCGGAAAGACAGCCGCGTTCGGAATCGGATTGATAGACATAATATTGAAGGACAGGAGCAGGAAGGCCCTCGTGGTCGCACCGACCAGGGAGCTCGCGGCCCAGATAACCAACGAGCTCCGTTCCATAGCACGGCACCACCGGCTGGACATATTCGCGGTCTACGGCGGAATCGGCATGGGCAGGCAGACGGCGCTCATCAGGCGCGGATTCGACATCATTATCGCGACGCCCGGTAGATTGCTCGACCATATGCACCAGGGCACCCTGAGGCTGGATGCCGTGAACTGCATCGTCCTCGACGAGGCCGACCGCATGCTGGACATGGGTTTCAAGCCGGACATTGACAGGATAATGAACAAGGTGGCAAGGGACAGGCAGGTGCTGCTTTTCTCCGCAACCTTCGATTCCCAGATAGTCGGGATCGCACGAAGCTATCTCTCTTCTCCTCAGTCCGTGGAGGTCGGCCCGGTGGGCAAGATTGAGAAGATAGACGAGGAATTCATCACGCTGAGCAGGGCTGAGAAGCTCGAGAAGCTCCATGAGGTCCTCAAGCGCGAGACCATGTCGCGGGCGCTTGTCTTCGTCAGCTCGAAAAGAGGTGTCGAGAGCGTCTGCAAGAAACTGAATGCTAACGGCATAGACGCCCACTTCGTGCACGGCGGCAGGACGCAGGGGCAACGGGAGCGCACGGTGCGCGGATTCCAGGAGGGCGCTTTTAGGATTCTTGTGGCAACTGACGTCGCGGCCCGCGGCCTCCACATCGAGGACATATCGCACGTCATCAACTATGACCAGGCGGACTCGAATGATATGTACACCCATCGCATCGGGAGAACCGGCAGGATGGGCAAGGGCGGGAAAGCAATCACGTTCGTAGAGACAGACCCGCTGCCGAAAGGCCCGCGGGGGCGGTTCGCGAACCGGGCATCGGGCGGATATGGCCAGCGGCCTTCTTCAGGTGGATACGGACAGCGGCCGCAATCCGGTGGCTATGACCAGCGGCCTTCGTCGGGCGGATATGGCAACCGGCCATCCCATGGCGGACATGCGACGAGATATGGCGGGGGCGAATCGCACGAACGCTCCGAATCCTCCGGGCAGGAGGGGGGGCGCCGCCCGTTCTCAAGCGGATATAGGAACAGGCCTCGGGACCAGAGACACCGGAGAAGGCAGTAAAGGAAAATTTTTGGTTCTTAAACAATGAGGTTTTTGGTCCACCTTTTTAACAGTCGGTTTTTGATAAAACTAACAGACTGTTTTTTGGTTCTTTTTTCCTAAAAAAGAACATGCAGGGGAAGAGATTTGAACTCTTGAAGGCACTAAGCCATTGGACCCTGAATCCAACACGTTTGACCGCTTCGCTACCCCTGCTAATGAGTATTTGTCTTATTTTGACCATTACCCTCAAAAACCTACTCTTCCACCCTTCCGAACTCCAGCGGCTGCCTTGTGGAGACGTCCGTGTTCGGCGGGACGTTCTTGTTCACGGCGACGCCCGAGTGCACCCGCGCGTTCGAACCGATGAGCTTGCCAGGCATTGTGCACGACAACACTCCGAATTTCGCGTTGTCCCCCACGAATGCGCCGAGCTTCTTCCTTCCTGAGTTGGCCCAGCCCTTCTCTGTGAGCACGCTTATGTTGCCCTCGTCGAAACGGAAATTCGCGAGCTGCGTGCCCGAGCCGAAATTGACATTGTCGCCGATGACGCTGTCGCCGATGTAGGTGAGATGTTTGGCGTTCACATTGTCACCGAGGATGCTGCTTTTCAGGGTCGTCCCGCTGCCGATGGCACAGTTCTTCCCGATGGAGTTGAAGCCGCGAAGGCATGCGTTCGGCCCGATGACCGTGCCCTCGCCGATGTATGCGCACCCTTCGATGTAGCTGCTGATTATCTTCGCGCCAGGCTCCATTATCACCTTGCCGTCGATGGTGGAGTTCTGGATGTGATCGCTGCGGGCCTCCATCCTCGAAAGGATGAATTCGTTGGCGTCGAAAAGGTCCCATGGATAGGCGATGTCCTTCCAGAAGCCGTCCACGACTACGCCCTTGGCGCCGACCAGGATGCTCACGAGCTCGTATTCGCCGCGCTCGGATTTTCCGACGCTACGGAGGTCCTCGAACGCGGTCGGCTCCATGCAATAAACGGACAGGTTGACCAGGTCGCTCTTGGGATTCTTCGGCTTCTCCTCGAACATGCTCACCTTGCCGTTGGAAAGCTCCACGAAGCCGTAGCCGTGCGACGGCGGGAGCTTTTTGAGCGCGAGGGTGATGCCGCCGCGGTGCGCGTCCATGACGCTCTTTATGACCGATGACTCGGTGACTATGTCCCCTGCGAGCACCAGGAACGTGTCTTTTATTTCCGTCTGCGTGCAGAGCAGAGCAGCACCGCTTCCGTTATCCGCGCCCTGCTCCACGAAAGCGAGTTTCATCCCGACGTCGTTTTTGGAGAAATATTCGATAATCTTTTCCTTCATCTGCCGCACGATGATCACGGCCTCGGTGATTCCGGCCTTTTTCGCCTCGATGAGAAGATGATGCAGGATTGGCTTGCCTGCAATCATGAGCATGGGCTTGGGGCGCGTCTCCGTGAGCGGACGCAGGCG
>Ga0315287_10005305_pt1 | contig 12691 bp, 13 predicted proteins | sample YL17G11_0_MG_FD_205037 | JGI IMG/M metagenome (GOLD analysis project Ga0315287, IMG submission 205037) | Sediment microbial communities from Yellowstone Lake, YNP, Wyoming, USA - YL17G11_0 | ecosystem: Environmental > Aquatic > Freshwater > Lake > Sediment | place: USA: Wyoming | collected...
GCGCGAGTGGCACTGGCCGCAGATGTCGGCGTTGGCCATTTCCTGCATCGCCACAGTGTGAGCGGTGTTGCTGGTATCGCCGCCGTAGTTGACACCGGCGGTCGAGCCGTAATGGCACGAGGAACACCCGACAACGAGTTCAGACGAGGCGGCGTTGCCGGCGGTCGCGTTGTACGGGTCGGGTGCGTTCGCGTACACGTAGCTCGTGCCCGACGGACTCGGCGATACCTTGCCGGGGTCGTAGTTGGCCGTGTGACAGCCGGCGCAGCTCGAGCCTTCGGGCGACCTGGTCGCCTGGCCCTCTCCGTTGGACACGGCGTGCTTGGTCTCGACCCATTCGTTGTAGACCGGCGTACCCGGGCTGACCGTATGACAGCCCTGACAGTAGACGGTAGTGGTGTAGTCAGCACGGAAGCCGTTGAAGGCGAGCGCCGGAGCGGCGAGCGCCAACAGGGCGACGAACACGACCACGAGAATCAATGCGCGCTTCAAGTAGGTCACCTCCATAGGGATTTTCATTGGGTATTGATCCGCTTTCAAAAAGAAACACCTCCTCCTAGCTGCGGACTTGGTAACAGTGAGCGAATCCGGCCCTTGGTCGCCGAGAGCGACCTGAGAGTGGATGTCGGTCCGAGAGAAGAAGAAAGAAGGGAAGGGCAAGGCGAGGGTTGCGAGTCGTGGCGGTCGCCGGGATGCGTCTGTACACCTGCGATCTCTGCGTGACCTGCCATCGATCCCCCCAGGAGACCTTCGTTGCCATGCCGGTTTGCCTCTCCTACACCTGCGCGCGCGAGACGGCAAGCGTTTGACGGGCCCGCCGCGAGCCGCTCGTGTGTCCTCTGGAGCTCAGGCAAGCCCGCGATGTCAGTCACCGTAGGGTGCCGACTCCAGAATCCTTTCAATAGTTGATTATTATGGCCCAAAGGGGAGTGTGAAAGCAAACACAATCGAAATCGGGCGATTCGTGCTCTGGCGGGAGGTCGCCTTGAGCCGCGGTAGGCGGCGTCTGAGGGTCGTCAGCCGGGTGGCCGGTGTGGCGCCGACTCAGAGGCGATCGTCGTCCTGGTCGCCCTGGCCGGGGTCCACGTCGGGAGGGACGGAGGCGTCGGTCAGGGGGGCGACTCCGGTCGCGGATGAGAACGCGGTGGTCCAGCCCTCGAAACGCACTCGCGGGCGCAGGAAGTCGATCGTCTCCTTGGCCAGTGGGATCAGCGGGATGGCGACGAACATGCCGAGCACGCCGTGGATCTGGCCGCCGGCCAGGATGGCGAAGATGACGATCAGCGGGTGCACGCGAAACCGCGATCCCATGATGGTCGGAGTGACGATGTGTCCTTCGATCTGCTGGATGGCGAGAAACGTGAGGATGACCCAGAGCATGGTCAGCGGCGAGTCGAGCAGCGCTACGACCGACGGCGGCACCGCGGCGAGCACCGGCCCCACGTAGGGGATCAGCTCCATGATCGCCGTCCAGGCGCCGAAGAAGAGCGCGTATGTCTCGCCGGAGGGAAAGACCCCGGTCACCCCCAGCACCCACATGGCCACTCCGGCGCTGGTGCCGAGGATCAGCGAGAGGAGCACCTGGGCCTTCACGTAACTGGCGACGGCGGTGCGCGAGAGTCTCACGTACTCGGCGCCGTCGGCCGGCGAGCCGGTGGGGAAGTGCTCGACGATGGCGCGCGAGATACGCCGGGAGTCGAGCAGCATGTAGATGGAGACGACGATCACGATGAAGCCGATGGCCACCGTCGTGGCGAGCGAGCGTCCGAGGCCGTAGACACCCTTTGACAAGGCCGGGATATAGCTGTCGAGCGAGGTGGCGAGGTTCTCGACTTCGAGCCTCACATCGACGTTGACATTGAAGCGGTCGGCCAGCCGTTGCAGCTCCTCGATGCCGCTGCGCGCGCCTTCGGCCATGCCGGGAACATCGGCGACGAGGTTTCGGGCCTGGCCAACCAGCGGCGGGACGACCAGGGCGAGCATCCCCACGACAATGCCCATGAAGGTCAGGTAGACGACGAAGACGCCCACGTAGCGCGGCACCCGGAGTCGCTCGAGAAGCTTGACGATCGGGTTGAGCACCAGGGCGAGGAGGGCCGCCACGATGAAGATCAGGATCACCTCGCCGATCTTGCCGATCAGGAACCAGGTGATGAGCAAAAGGGCGGGGAGGGTCGCGAGCTGCACCCATCGCGGGATGCTGATCATGCCGCCGGTCGAGACGCGCTCGGTCGACCTGCGTTCCGTCTTGGGCTCCCCCTTCGGCATGCGAGAAGTATAGCGCAGACGTGGGTTTGAACCGCAACTGCCAGGGGCAAAGACTTGACACTAAGGGACTAAGATTTTATGCTTCGTTATGACTCATACAGGCAAGAAGGAGGAATCATGGGCAAGGTCATAGGAATCGACCTTGGGACGACCAACAGCGCGATGGCCGTTCTCGAGGGCGGCGAGCCGACAATAATCCCCAACTCTGAAGGTGGTCGCACGACACCGTCGGTGGTCGCCTTCTCCAAGAGCGGCGAGCGTCTCGTGGGCACGGTCGCGCGCCGGCAGGCGGTCACCAACCCTGAGAACACGGTGTTCTCGATCAAGCGCTTCGTGGGCCGCAAGTTCGGCGACGTCAGCGAAGAGATGAAGATCGTCCCCTATCACGTTGTCAAGGCATCAAACGGAGACGTAGCGGTCGACATCGGCGGCAAGACCTACCAGCCGCCCGAGATCTCGGCCATGATCCTGCAGAAGCTCAAGCTTGACGCCGAGGAGTATCTCGGAGAGAAGGTGACCGAGGCGGTCATCACCGTGCCGGCGTACTTCAACGACGCGCAGCGCCAGGCCACCAAAGACGCCGGCAAGGTCGCCGGCTTCGACGTCAAGCGCATCATCAACGAGCCGACCGCGGCGGCCCTTGCCTACGGGCTCGACAAGGAGCACGACCAGACCATCCTGGTCTTCGACCTCGGTGGCGGCACCTTCGACGTTTCCGTCCTCGACATCGGCGACGGCGTCTTCGAAGTCAAGTCGACCAACGGTGACACACACCTGGGCGGCGACAACTTCGACAAGGCGATCGTCGACTGGATGGCGGCCGAGTTCAAGCAGAGCCAGGGCATCGACCTGAGCAAGGACAAGACCGCCCTGCAGAGGCTCTATGAGGCGGCCGAGAAGGCCAAGATCGAGCTGTCGACGACCATGACCACGGCCATCAACCTGCCGTTCGTCACCGCCGACGCAGACGGCCCCAAGCATCTCGATCTGCAACTGACGCGGGCCAAGTTCGACGAGCTCACGCGCGACCTGCTCGACCGCGTGGTCGGTCCGGTCAAGCGCGCTGTCGCCGACGCCGGCCTCAAGAACGCCGACATCGATCATGTCATTCTGGTGGGTGGCATGACGCGCGTGCCGGCGGTGCAGGAGAAGGTCAAGGAGCTCATCGGCAAAGACCCCCACAAGGGCGTCAATCCCGACGAGGTCGTGGCCGTCGGCGCCGCCATCCAGGCCGGCGTGCTGGCCGGTGAGGTCAAGGACGTGCTGTTGCTCGACGTCACTCCGCTGAGTCTTGGCATCGAGACCAAAGGTGGCGTGTTCACCCGTCTCATCGAGCGCAACACCACGATCCCCACCAAGAAGAGCGAGATCTTCTCGACGGCCGACGACAATCAGACGAGCGTCGAGATCCACGTGCTCCAGGGCGAGCGTGACATGGCCCGCTACAACAAGACGCTGGGCAAGTTCCAGCTGGTCGGCATCCCGACGGCGCCGCGCGGCATCCCGCAGATCGAAGTCACCTTCGACATCGACGCCAACGGCATCGTGCACGTGCGCGCCAAGGACCTGGGCACCGGCAACGAGCAGAAGATCACCATCACCGCCTCGAGCGGTCTGTCCAAGGACGACATCGAGCGCATGATGCAGGACGCCGAGTCGCATGCTGACGAAGACAAGCAGGCGCGCGAGGTGGCCGAGGTGCGTAACAACGCCGAGAACCTCATCTATTCGACCGAGAAGTCCCTGCGCGACATGGGCGACAAGGTCGACGATGAGACCAAGAAGAGCATCGAAGACGCCGGCGGCGAGCTCAAGAAGGCGCTCGACGGCGACGATGTCGACGAGATCCAAAGCAAGACCGACGCCCTCATGCAGGCCTCACACAAGCTGGCCGAGGCCGTCTACCAGCAGGCGCAACAGCAGTCCTCGCCTGCCGACGGCGATGGCGGCACCGGCGACGAGAACGTCGAAGACGCCGACTACGAGGTCATCGACGACGACGAGAGCAAGTAAGAGCGAGCGGCGCAGGCAAGGCAGCGCCGCGATGAGCGAAGCGTCACACGGTGGGCCGGCGCGCAGGCGCCGGCCCACCGGCCGCGCAACGACTGAGAGAGACGGGTATCCACGACCATGAACGACGGCAGGCGCGAGAAGAAGAAGATCAAGGTCCAGGGAGCGGGCACCCCACCTGCGGCAGACTTGGCGCACGACGACAGTGGGGCGAGCGACCTCAACGTCGCCGATGCCGTGGACGTTGCCTTCGACGACATCATGGCCGAGGTGGGCTCACGCCGAGGTCGCGCCAAGCCGGATGGTCCGACGGTGGCGAAGGCGGTGCCGCAGCCGGAGGACAAGGCGCCGCCCGCCGACGATCTTGCCGCCGCTCTGGCGGAGCGCGACGAATACATCGCCCACTTGCAGCGCTTGCAGGCGGAGTTCGACAACTATCGCAAGCGCGTTCAGCGTGACAATGAGATGACGGTCCTGCGGGCCGGCGAGGCTGTCGTCGAATCGCTCCTGCCGGTCTGCGACAACATGCAGCGGGCGCTCGAGGCGGCTCACAGGCACGAGGCCGAGCAGCTCATCGAGGGTGTGGAGCTGGTCGCCGGGCAACTGCGCTCGGCGCTCGCGGGCCACGGTCTCGAGGAAGTACCCTGCGAGCCCGGTTCGCCCTTCGATCCCAACCTGCACGAGGCCATTCTGGTGCAGACCCACGACGACTATCCCGAGGGCATGATCGTGAGCGTGCTGCAGCCGGGCTACCTGCTGCACGGCAGGCTGCTGCGACCCACTAAAGTGATCGTCGCGCAGTAGGACCGGCGATGGCCTCGGGAGACCACTACAAGACTCTGGGCGTCGATCGCAAGGCGTCGAGCGACGACCTCCGAAAGGCGTTCCGCAAGCTGGCCCGCCAGTATCACCCCGACAAGAACGCCGGCGACGCGGCCGCCGAAGAGAAGTTCAAAGAGATCAGCCAAGCTTACGAGACCCTCTCCGACGCCAAGAAGCGGGCCGAGTACGATGAGCTCTTGCGCCTGGGCGCTTTCGCTCCGCGGTCGGGCGGTTTCAGACCCGGGCCGGGCGGCTCCCAGGGATTCGATCCGCGCATCTTCCAGCAGGGCGGCTCGCAGGCTTTTGAGATGGGCGACCTGGGTGACCTGTTCTCGGGCCTGTTCGGCGGCGCCGCGCGCGGGCCGCGCGGCCGTGGCCGCGCCGCCGCGCGCGGCGCCGACCTGCAGGCCGACGTGACGATATCCTTCGAAGACTCCCTGCGCGGAGTGACGGTGCGCATCCCGGTCGAAAAGGAGGACACCTGTCCCACCTGCCACGGCAGTGGCGCCAAGGTGGGCACGTCGCCGAAGGTCTGCCCCCAATGCGAGGGACGCGGCGTGCTGGCCCAGAACCAGGGGCCCTTCGCGCTCTCCTCGCCTTGTCCTCGCTGCCACGGCAACGGCACCATCGTCGAAGCCCCTTGTCGCACCTGCGCCGGTCGTGGCGTCGCCGCGCAGACGCGGCGCTATACGGTCAAAGTTCCCGGCGGGGCCAAAGACGGCACCAAGATCCGGCTCAAGGATCGCGGTGAGGCGGCGGCGGCGGGCGGACAGCCGGGCGACCTGTACGTGGTCGTGCACGTCGAGGTCAGCGACCTCTACGAACGCTGCGGCAACGACCTGGTCGTCGAGGTGCCGATCACCGTCGCCGAAGCCGCCCTCGGTACGGTCGTCAAGGTGCCGACACCGGGCGGCGGCCGTGTGTCCCTCAAGGTCCCGGCCGGCAGCGGTGACTGCAGGACCCTGCGCCTGCGCGGAAAGGGAGCGCCCAAGCTGAGTGGCGACGGCAAGGGCGACCTGCTGGCGCGCTTGCGCGTCGTGGTACCGGCCAAACTCAGCAAGGACCAGCGCAAGCTGTTCGAGCAGCTGGCCAAGACGCTGCCCGACCCGCGGCCGGCGGGCATGGAGAGCTGAGCGGGATGAGCGCGCGATGAGACCCCACGGTGACCAGCGACAGCCGTTGTTCATGATCTCGATCGCCGCCGAGCTGGCGGCCATGCACCCGCAGACGCTGCGCCTCTACGAGCGTCGCGGCCTGCTGCGGCCGCGACGCTCGGCCAAGAACACGCGGCTGTACTCGGCCGAAGACGTCGCCCGTTTGCGGCGTATCCAGGAGCTCACCGAACTGGGGCTCAACCTGGCCGGTGTCGAACGTGTGCTCGAGCTCGAGGCCGAACTCACTGCTGCGCTGGGCCGCATCGACCGTCTGCGGGCTCAGCTGACCGAAGCGGGAGAACGTCTGGTGATCGAGGTCGAGCGGGCCGAGCGTTCGTCGCGCCGCGACCTGATGACGCTCGGCAGTACGGCGATCGTGCGCGTAGAGCGCCGGCGCCGATAGAACGCCGGCGCGTACTCGACTTCGCGCGGCCATAGTAGAATCGCCTCATGCCCAGGCTGAAGATCGTCTTTCTCGGCGGCATGCTCAGCGGCGCCGTGAGCATGCTCCTGGCGCCGCGCCTCGGTGGCACCCGGCGCGGGCCATTGGCGCGCCTCAAGCCGTTGGCCGTTCTTGACCGCCGGGCGCTGGCGCAGTTCGCCGGCACGCCGTGCTCTCGCGAGCCCAAGGAGCCCGCACCCGCAAACAGAGGCCGACAGGCGCTGCGCGGCCCACCTCTCTAGCGGTGGTGTTGTGGTTCTGATACTGTTGCTCTCACTATGGAATGGAGCATTCTCAACGGAGAACCGAACATGGATGACTTGGCCACCGGCGATGCTGCCGAGGAGTCGGTCGAATTCCGCGTCGAGGTGTCCTTTCACGAGCTCGAGATCGTCGCCTACATCGGCGAGCTCAAGATCGTGGGCACGGCGCACTTCGGCCGTAGCGGGCGCGTCGCGTCGCAGCGTTCCTCAGATTACCTGCGGCATTTCACCGACACGAGGCTCACGCTGTCTGAGGTCCGTATCTACCGTCACGCCACCAACGAGGTCCTCGACACGGTCCCCTTCATCATCCTCAATCTCGATCGCGCCGACCTGGTCTACGCCCGCGAGATCAGTGGTGAGGGCAAGGGCGACTCGGCGATGCGCGAAGGCGTCATCGTGCCTGTAGTCAAGGCTCCCGGCAAGCCCGTCACCAAGCCCGTCACCAAGCCCACCAAGTAGCTCCCCGCTCGTGTACAGGGTCGATCTGCTGCTGCCGACGGCACGCTTCGCGTTCGCCGTCGAGGGCGGTCGCATAGAGGTCGTTCCCGAGCACCGCTCTCCCGAGGCCTTTCGACTCTACTCGCAGCTCAAGCGCGATCATGACGTCGTCGGCATGACGACCTTCCCCAACAGCCTGCTATTGCGCGGCTCGCGCACGATCCTGGTCGACCCTGGTCTGGACCTGCAGAACGCGCCGCTCGTTCAAGCGCTCGCTCTTCTCGGCCTGGGCGTGGCCGATATCGATCTGATCGCCCTCACGCACGCGCACGGCGACCACGCCGGCGCCTGTGCCGGCCTGCCGCTGCCGGTCGCCGTGCACGAACGCGAGCTGGATGATCCTGGCTGGCCGTCCGTCTCGGGTCTTCTCGATCGTCGATCTCTTCTCAGGCTGACCGGCGAGCGCGGCGAGTTGGCGCCGGGCATCTCGTGGGTCCTGACGCCGGGTCACAGCTTGGGCAGCGTCTGCTACCTCGTCGAGACCGGCGACGGCCCGGTGCTTCTGGTCGGGGACACCATCGGACCGCTTCGCGAGCCGTTCGACGCAATGACTCCGACCGACGATTCGTCGTCTGACGACCATCTTCTGGCAGCCTGGCAGACTATCCGCGACCTGCGACCGCGCCGCGTCATCGCCGGTCATCTGCCGCCCTTTGACCTCTGACCGGCGCAGGCGGAGCGCGACGGGCCTTGTGCTAGACTGGATTCTTCGACGACGTCAGGAGATCCGTGCCCATCTACGAGTACCGTTGCGCCGCCTGCGGCCACAGGTTCGAGGTCTTCCAGAAGTTCGCTGACGCAGCGGTCGAAGAGTGCGAGCGCTGTCGGGGGGCGGTCAGCAAGGTGCTTCATCCCGCGGCTCTCCACTTCAAGGGGTCGGGCTTCTACACGACCGACTACGGCCGCTCAGGGAGCAAGCCGCGATCTTCGGACAGCTCCGAGACCGAGGGCAAGAAGCCATCGTCCGGCGACGCCGAGAGCAAGCCCAAGAGCGGAGTCGACAGTGCGACCAAGAACGGCGTCGAGGCCAAGAAGGCGTCCACGTCCAAAGTCAAAGAGGCGTCGAGCTAGTCAACGTCGCCTCGGGGCACGGGGGTAGGCATGCAGGCTGGTGAGTCCACGCAAGCCGGCGGGGGTCCCGACAGCGGACCGTCTCGCCCCGACGCGGGCGCCGAAGAGCTTCGCGAGCGCCAGGCGCGGCGCATCGTCGATCGCGCGCGAGCGAATCTACGCAACATCGTCAGTGACGACACCCTCGCCCTGCCGTCTCTGGGGGCGATCGCCGACGATATCCGCCTTGAGCTCGAGGATCGGGGCACCGTCGCCATCCTCTATGTAGGTCTCAAGCGCTACGGTCGTCTCGAGCGGGTCTTCGGCTGGCAGGTCACCTCCGAGGTCCTCGACGCCGTGGCCGGCATCCTCAAGGAGATGGTCGGCACCACGCTGCGCCAGCTTGACGTGTTGGCCGATTTCACGCTCTCTGACAACGCTTTCATCGTCATCCTCTCGCCGCCGCGCAAGTCGGAAGAGATCGCCGGCGAAGACCTGGCCGCTGTGAGCCGCCGGGTGTACGAGCGACTGCAGTCGATGTTGCTCAACGACCTCGCACCGGGGGTCTTCGATCGCGTGCATCCGTTCGTGACTACGGCGAGCCTGCGCGCCGACCCTGAGCTGACCTTCGAGCAAAGCCTGCAGAACGCTGTCGCGGCGGCCATGCAGACGGCCGAGGTCGAGTCGCTGCACTACGAAGACGAGCTCGAGCGTACTCTCGAGGACGCCATCGCCGATCACAGCCTTGAGCCGCTCTTTGAACCGCTCGTCGACTTCGCTGAGAAGCGAGTCCTTGGATATCGCGCCTTCGTGCGCGGCCCTTTCTACTCTCCGCTGCGGCTGCCCGACGTGCTCGAAGAGGTGGCCCGGCGCTCGTCCCTGCTGTCGGGCTACGGGATCGAATCGCGCCAGGCCGCAGTGACGAAGGCTCAGCAACTCGGCCCCGAAGATCTTCTCTTCCTTGAGTGCGCTTCGGTCGAGATGCCGGGGGCGGCGATCCTAGCCCTGAGCGAGTTCTATTCGCTCAACAAGGCGCTGGTGCCTCAGCATGTGGTCTTCGAGTTGCAGCTGGGTGACCTGGTGACGAACGCGGCCTCCAGTCTGAGGGTGCTTGCCGCGGTCCGCGAGATGGGTTTTGCCTTGTGCATCGCCGGCGTGGGGGCCGGCTTTGGCGCCTTCGACCTGGTCAATCGGGTGCAACCCGACTATCTGACCCTCGACCCCTCGATCTCAGCCGGAGCGGCGTCCGACCCCACACTCATCGATGTCGTGCAGCTGCTTCTGCGCTTCAGCGCCCGTGCCGAGGCGCGGCTGATCGCCATCGAGGTCACCAGCGAGCCCCAACTCAAGGCGTTGCGCAAGGTGGGCGTTGAACTGGTGGCCGGCGAGGTCATCGCCCGTGCCGACACTCGACTGCCCAAGGTGCCCGCACAGCGACTGAAGGGCTAGGCGACCAGCGGTGGTGTGACCGTTGTCGGTGCGTTTGCCGGGTGCTGTCAGTGGCGGGGAGCGACGCTCGCGGCGGTCACGCCGACAACGTGATCGAGAGTTCGTCGCCCATGTCTGCATCGGTATGCATCGTGACCCGGTTGCGGCCGCGGCGCTTCGAATCGTAGAGGGCCTCGTCGGCCTGTTCGATGAGGATGCTCTCGTCATGCGACCCGTTGGGATAGGTGGCCAACCCGGCACTGACGGTCGCGTACACGGTCTCTCCGTTACGCAGGTCGACGGTGATCGCTTCGATCGCCCGGCGCACTCGCTCACCGAGTTCGTAGCCTTCCTGACCAGAACCGCGGATCAGCAGGGCGAATTCTTCTCCCCCGTAGCGAGCCGCCATGTCGGCGTCGCGGATCATCGACTGCAGGGTAGCGCCCACGCGGCGCAGCATGTCGTTGCCTGCCTCGTGGCCATGCTGGTCGTTGAACTTCTTGAAATGGTCAAGGTCGAACATCAGGAGGGAGAGGCGGCCGCCGTAGCGATCGACTTTGGTGATCTCGTTGTGCAGGTAGTCGACGAAGGTGCCGTAGTTGTAGAGCCCGGTCAGACGATCGGTCAGCGACGAGGCCGCCAGGAGTTCGCGCAGCCCGTGCTGGTCGCGTTGTACGCGGCCCAGCACGAGGCCGGCGACGGTGAACATGGTCAGGCCGATGAGCACCTGCCGGGTGGTGGCCGGATCGGCCTCGCCGTGCGCTGCCAGGTAAGTGACGAAGACGAGCCCGACCCAACCGGCGACCACGAGGCTACCCAGCTCGAAGAAGAAGATGGCCGCCAGGATGAGGGGGAAGATGAACAGCGGCCAGAGGTAGAGCTTGTCCAGCGCGAAGACGGCCGTGGAGACGGCCGTCAGAGCGGCCGCGAGAGCGGCCAGACGCAACGGCGTCACGCGCCGCTCACCGAGGCCGATGTCTGGGTGACGGGCACTGAGAATCGGCAGCTACCTCCACTGAGACCGGTATCACACGGTTACGACATCGGCGCCGCCAATCCTGCCGGAGTGGGCTCGTCCGGAGGGTGAAGTAGAATCGGGAGCGATGACCAGGATCCTGCTGACCAACGACGACGGCATCGCCTCCCCGGGTATCGCGGCCCTGCGCCGCGCGCTCGACCCTCTGGGCGAGGTCGTCACTATCGCACCCGACCAGAACCGCAGTGCCATCGCTCGCAGCATCACCATCGGTCGCACTCTGCACGTCCAGCGCCTGGTCTTCGGCGAGGCGTTCGAGGGGTTTTCAATCGACGGCACGCCGGTCGACTGCGTGCGGGCGGCGACGTTGGGCACCTTGTGCGAGCCACCCGACCTGGTCGTCGCCGGCGTCAACATGGGGCCCAACATGGGTCAGGACGTGACCTACTCGGGGACCGTCGGCGCCGCTCTCGAGGGCGCTCTTCTGAAGATGCCCGCCCTGGCAGTCTCGATCATGAGCCGAAACCCGGCGCACCTTGATGACATCGTGGGCCTGGTCGCCCCGATCGTGAGGCGTGTGTGTGAGGCGGGCCTGCCGGTCGGCGTGGCCCTCAACCTGAATCTGCCAGACCTGCCGGCGGCGGCGGTCGGTGGCGTCGCGGTCACGCGACTGGGGAGGGCCGTCTATGACGACCGGATGGTCGTCGAAGACGGCGCCGACGGGTCGCGCAGCTACCGCATCGAGTCGGAGATGATGCTGGGCGAGAACGGCGTTGGCACCGATTTCGGGGCCGTGGCTCGCGGCCTGGTCTCGATCACGCCCTTGCGCAGCGACTGGTTCGACCAGGCGTCGGTGGCCATGCTCAAAGAGTGGGACCTTGACGACCTCGTGACCGGCGCCGTGCGAGGCGCTCGGGCGACCACCGGCGAGGACTGACGTGGCGCCCGGCTACGATCCCATCATCCTCGACCTCGATGGCACCGTCATCGACACGGTCGAACTGATCCGCGTCTCATTCAGATACGCCGTGACCACGGTTCTGGGCCAAGAGCTGCCCGACGAGGTCATCATGGCCGGCGTAGGGCAGCCGCTGCTGACCCAGATGCGGGCGCTTTCGGCGGAACACGCGCAGGAACTCCACGACGTCTACCGCGAGCACAACCACCGCGTGCACGACGAGCTGATCCGGGGCTACGAAGGTATGGAGGCGGCGCTGGGCCGCCTCAAGGCGGCCGATCGCCGCCTCGCCATCGCCACCTCCAAGAGCGCCGACACCACCGCCATGGGATTTCGTTCGCTGCCCGACCTGCGCGCCTACTTCGACGTGGTCGTCACGGCCAGCGACAGCGGTGCCCACAAGCCTTCGCCCGAGCCGCTCCTGCTGGCTCTCGAGCGACTGGGCGCTTCTGCTGAGAGGGCGATCTACATCGGCGATGCGCCGGTCGACATCGAGGCCGGGCGCGCCGCCGGCCTGGCGACGGCAGCTGTCCTGTGGGGTATGTTCTCACGCGAGAGTCTGCTGACCGCCCGACCCGACTTCGTGCTCGCGACGCCCGCCGACATGGTGGACCTGTGTCTGGAGGGCGGCAGATGACGGTCGACGACGGGCGAAGGTGGCGATGAACGCTTCTGAAGAGATGCGCCGGCGTGCAGGCGAGTTGCGCCGTCAGCTTGACGAGCACGCGCACCTCTACTACGTGCTCGACCGGCCCGCGGTCTCGGATGCCGACTACGACGCTCTCTTCCGCGAACTGCAGGCGCTCGAAGCCGCTCATC
>Ga0315287_10005306_pt1 | contig 12689 bp, 6 predicted proteins | sample YL17G11_0_MG_FD_205037 | JGI IMG/M metagenome (GOLD analysis project Ga0315287, IMG submission 205037) | Sediment microbial communities from Yellowstone Lake, YNP, Wyoming, USA - YL17G11_0 | ecosystem: Environmental > Aquatic > Freshwater > Lake > Sediment | place: USA: Wyoming | collected...
GGCTCGATGTGGCGCGGGAACAGCACCATCACCAGGGACCAGACGAGCGCGGCCAGGTTCACCAGCAGGTTGAAGCCGTCCGCCAGCCAGGGCAGCCAGCCTGCGACGAAGTGGTACCGCTGGCCCGAGCTCAGTCCCGTGTCGCGCCCGTGGATCAGCGCATCGAAGTGACGGCGCAGGATCTGCATGGCACCGAAAGCCCAGCGCGAACGCTGCTTCTTGAAATCGAGGAACGTGTCCGGCATCAGTCCGCGGCCGTAGCTGCGTGCGATGTAGGTCGTCTCGTAACCCTCGTCCAGGATGCGCAGGCCGAGTTCGGCGTCCTCGGTAATGCACCATTCCGACCAGCCGATGCGCTCGAGCAGATCGCGACGCACCATCGTCATCGTGCCGTGCTGGATGATCGCGTTGCGTTCGTTGCGCGTGATCATGCCGATGTGGAAGAAGCCGCGGTACTCCGCGTGGCACATCGCCTTGAACGCACTCTCGGCTGCGTCGCGGTAGTCCTGCGGCGCCTGGACCACGCCCGTGCGCGGATTGGCGAACGCGGGCGCGAGGTCACGCAACCACTCCGGCCGCACCACGTAGTCGGCATCGATCACGGCGACCACTGTGGCGTCCGGCGACGTGTGGCGCAGTGCGAAATTGAGCGCGCCTGCCTTGAAGCCGTCGAGCGGCGCGACGTGGAAGAAACGAAAGCGGGCGCCGAGTCTGGCGCAGTGGGCCTCGACGGGTCGCCACACGGATTCGTCCCGCGTGTTGTTGTCGATGACCAGGACCTCGAAGTCCGGGTAATCGAGAGCCGCGAGCGAGTCCAGCGTCTCGATCAGCATGTCCGGCGGTTCGTTGTAGGCCGGCACATGGATGGAGACTCGCGGCAATTCGGCGTCCGAAACCTTGGCTGGACGCAGCAGGCGGTTGTGCGTCGTCACCCAGCGCGCCTCGGCCCACTCGTGCGCTTCCGCGAACAGCACGGCGACGACGCCCAGCATGCCGACCATCAGCACTGCGCCGACCAGCACGCTGCTCACGGTCAGGTACTGCTGCGAGAAGTCGTAGATCGTCCAGACGAGCAGCGTCGCCGTGGCGTACACGACGATCGCCAGGAAGCTGCGGCCGCGGTTACGCAGCGTGTGGCTGTGGAAATAGAACAGCCACAGCATGAAGGCCGCTGCGAGTACTGACGCGGCGGCGAGCACGTGCCAGTGCGGCACGCGCACGATCGGCGCGCGGAATTCGAACTTCTGCTGGCGGTCTGCGTCGTACACGCCCCAGTACGCGCCCACCTTGCCTTCGGCCGCCGCCTTCCACGGCTGGTCGAACGCTTCCATTACGAAGTACTCGAGCCGCTGCTGTTCGGCATAGGCAAGGAACCGACGCAGGAACAATGCTTCGTTCGCGGTCGTCGCAACGGCAGACTCACGCGTGCGGCCCTCGCTCGGCCAGCCCACCTCACCGATGACGATCGGTTTGCCCGGGAACGCGTTGCGGACATCGCCGAGCTTGGCCACGACGTAACCGACTGCGGCTTCGACTTCGACGCCTTCCCAGTACGGCAGCATGTGCACGGTGATGAAGTCGACGTGCGCGACGAGTTCCGGGTGCTTGATCCAGACATGCCAGGGTTCGGCCGTGCTCACCGGTTGTTTCGTGGCGGCCCGCACGCGGTCGAGGTGCGCGATGAGGTCCTCGATCGGCAAGTCGCCACGGAGGACGACTTCGTTGCCGACAAGGATGCGGGTGACGTTGCGATTGGCGTTGGCGAGCCGGATCGTCGCCTCGATCTCGCGGTCGTTGCGCTCGCGGTCAGAGTCGATCCAGCTGCCGAGCATCACCTTGAGCCCGTGCTTGCGGGCGAGAGCAGGAATCTGTCCAAGGGTGCCGATCGAGCTGTACGTGCGGACCGCGCGGGTCGTGCCGGAGAGCAGCTGCAGGTCCGCGTCGATCTGCGCGACGGTCGGGTCGTCACCGGTGATGGCGTCCTGGTCCTTCTGGTACGGCTGGAACGCGAATCCGTGGATGACGCGTGGCAGGGCCGGCTCGGATGTCGGACGATTGGCATAGCCCCACGCCGCCACCGTGAGCATGGCGAACAGGACGACAATCAGGAAACCCGACAGCTGCTTCATCGACCACCCGGGGGGAGTATTCCGGGCGCGATTGTATGTGCGGTGCAACAAGTCCAAAGGGCAGTGGGTGTCGGGAAATGGCGACAATTGAACGCAGTTTGCCGGGCTCGCACCTTTGTGGAGCATTGCCAGCTAAATCAGTGCGTTGCACAGGGTCGTCGCAGGATCTTCGCGGTCGCGCGTCAGCCGGGCGCCGGTCCGGTGGACTCCCGGATCTCGATCGTGGCAGGAACGATTTCCGCTCCCTGCAACGGCGACTCGTCCTGGGCGTTACTGATCAGAACCAGCGCAGCGCGCTCGGCCATGCTCGACAACGGTTGCCGAATGGTCGTGAGCGTCGGGCACAACTGGCGGGCGAGTGATATGTCATCGCAGCCCGCAATGGACAACTGTCCGGGTACATCGACTCCGCGCAGCACGGCAGCACGGATCACGCCGGCCGCCATGTCGTCGTTGGCCGCGAAAATTGCGGTCGGCGGGTCCTTGAGCTTCATGAGCCTGCCACCCGCGGCCTCACCGGAGCCAAACGAGTTGTCACCGTTCTCGACCAGCCGTTCCGCAAACTCCAGGCCGCTTTGCTTCAGGCCATCCAGGTATCCGAGGCACCGGTTCGCGACCGCCTTGTGGCTTGGATCCCCTTTGATGAAGGCGATCCTGCGGTGCCCCAGGGACGCAAGGTAGCGGGTCATCTCAGCGCTGATCTCGCGATCATTGGTTGCCACCGAGTACTGCTCGCCGCCCTGCGTACCCGGCGAAAGCCGGACCATCGGTGTCCCGGTCGCGACGATCGCGCGCACGACCCCCGGGATGTTCGACAGAGGCGCGGCCAGCACGACTCCCTGTGGCCGCGCGTGTTCGAGCATCTCTTTCAGCTCAGCGCCGATAGTCTTCCTGCGAAAGTCGCAAGGGTAGATGACCAGCCTGTAGTCCTCGGTCCTGCACGCCGACAGGACACCCGTCTGCATCCGGATGACGTAACCAGCGCTGGGAATCTCATAGGACGCGGGATCGTCGTAGATCAGCGCGATCAGGCGGGCCCGCTGGCTCGCGAGATTTCGTGCCGACAGGTTCGGGTGGTAATTCAGCTCGGCGATCGCCCTCTCGACCTTCGCCCGGGTCGCGTCACGAACGTTGGGTTCCCGGTTGACGACACGTGAGACCGTCTTGATCGATACTCCGGCGAGTGCTGCAACGTCGTTTATGGTCGCTCTTTGCATCTGGTTTCGTTCTGTTGGCTGCATGAGTCCTGGACACAAATCGCGCGGCGATTACAGCCAAGGTTGACTGCGCGGTCAAACTCCCAGCAGCGCTTCCCGGGGGAAATCCAGCGCAATCTGGCGCACGTGGCCGCTGCGCCGGAACAGCTCCGAACTCACATGCGCCGGCAGCGACAGCTGCGGCAGAGTCTGAATACTGCCGTCCTGCAGCGTGATTGCCAATGTCGGACGACCTTCGCTGCGCAAACGATAAACGATCGGGACCTGGCACCAGGTGAAGACGAGTCCCAACGCCGGAACTGTCAGTTCCTGCCAGTGGCCATGGACGTCGAGGAATCGGAACCGGCGCGTCTCGCTCAAGAATTCGCGTGCGCGAAGCAGCCCGGGATCAAAGCGGACCTTGCCACCGGCGACCCGCAGACCCAGTTCGCCAAAGCGGGACAACACTTCTTCCTTGACCTGGCCGGTCATCCCGGGCTGTTGGGCGCCGCTGTGCCCCGGTGTATGCGAATAGGGGTCGGTCGGGAACGCTCCATACTCGGTTGGCGTCTTATTGAAGCCGATGCCCTCGCGTACCCGGTAGTACAAGCCGCCGAGGCGCTGGCAAACCTCCGCCCCTGCATTGCCTTCGAGCGCGGCGAAGAAATTCTCCTGCACCGCGAGCAGCAGCTTCGACACCATGTGCCAGTAGATGCAACCGAGGCCCTCGAAGCCGAACATGCTCCCGGAACGCCCGGTGAACTCGCGGTGCCTGAACACCTTTTCATAAAGGGCGCGCAGCGGCTCGCGCGCGGCCTCGATGTCGTCACCGTAGAGCCCGGACAAAGCATCGAGCTGCGCATCCAGGTCGCCGACGTTGGTGAAGTCGGCATTGAAGCGATAGCAGCCGTCGGCGTCGCGCGCGACGATCCGGTCATCGTTCGCGGCGATCATGCGCCGCCGCAGCACGAGTTCCTCGACTGCGCCGGCAGGGATCCGGTTCTTCTCGAGAAAGCCCGGCAGCGGGCGGTCGGCATACAGCATGAAGGTGTGTTGATCGGCCCGATAGATGTCGCTATCGAACAGGGTCTCTACCAGCTCTGCGGCCGCTTGCGGCGCGATCGCGCCGGAGCTGAGCGCGGCGACCTGTCCCTCGAGCATGAGATACAGCGGATCGACATCGACCTCATCCGCTTTCAGGTCCAGCAGGTTGTACGCGTTGTAGGTGCCATTCTCGCGACGGTTGGCGCGGATGCTGTGGTCGATCGCCGCCAGGGTGTCTGCAAGCAGCTCCATGACCTGACCGAGCGGCCGTTCGACCTTGCCGGAAAACGGGTGGTCGCGGTAGACGGACTGCCTGTAGCGGCTCGCCGCCAGGCCCAGCTCCTGCATCGAGTGCCAACGCTGGTCCGCGCCGATCAGGTCGTTCCCCAGGAACGGGCGGATGTTTGCGAGCGCGGTGGACGTGTCGGCCAGCCATTCGCCGACTTCTGACGACAACTCGACAGGTCCCTGTTCCCCGGCCAGCAGCTCCTGCAGGAAGCGCACGTATCGGCGCATGTAGTACAGCGTGACCATCGAGACGCCATGGCCGACCAGGGCGTTGTTCGCGTCGTTCCACTCCGGTCGCTGCGTGCTGAGCCAGATCCCGCCATCGACGACGAGATTGCCGAGCTTCGCCAACAAGGGCACCAGCAGCTTCTCCAACAGGTTGACCTGGTAGACGTCTCCGCTGCGTTCGAGAACCAGCTTGCCGTCCGCGCCGATCGCGGCGACCCGATCCGCTATTCGAGCTGCGAGCGCGCAGTCATAGTCCACGGTTCTCTTCGGGTCCGCGACGAGTTCAGCGAAGCTCTTGATCCGATAAGGCACGTTTGCATAACTGAAGATCGGTCGGTGCAGAAGCGCGCTGAGGCGTGCCGGATGAAACTGCCTGGATTGTTCCAGGAACTTCAGCAGATAGATGATCTGGTGGTCGCCCCAGTAGCCGATGTGACTCCATGGATTGCCCGGGTCCTCGACTTCCCAGTCGATTCCGTCCCGAGTGATGCGATACGGGTTGTATCCATCCACGGTCGAAGCGTTGACGAACTTGGCGACGACGTACTCGATGAACTCTGGAAAGCTGAAGGTCAGCGCCTCCCAGTTCTGAAAGATGTCCCGCCAGTTCCCTTCATAGGACAACAACCGTTCACCGCGAGCGTCCTTGAGCTTGATCGCAAACATGTTCCATGGGCGACTCGGATCGCCGTGACGGCGACCGAAGGTGATCGGGAGGTACTCGTAGCAGAGCCTTTCCAGCTGCGGGTCGCCGGTCCGTCTTACGGCTGACAGCAGGTCCTCTATCGCCAGTGTCTCGTGGAGGCCTTCAAGCAGCCCGCGGTGACGTTCGTAGACGCGCGTATTGAAGTGGCGGACACACCTGACGAAATCGGCGGTCGGCACCCTGTACTGGTCGTGGAAGATTCCGCCGCGCAGGATATTGAACAGCACGTTGGCATAGTGATGCGCCGTCACCGGCTCTTCGGCAGCGGACTGGAACCCGTCTGCGGTGGCCATGATGCGCGCCAGTTCATCGCTGCCTGCGTCGACGGAACGCGCAACAGCCTGCGCCACGGCAGCCGGGTCCGCGAGGTTCCGAATGATATCGAGCACCTGGCCCTGGCTGCGCCCGACATCGGCCACGATCTGCCATCGCTGCGACTCGCGGCACGGCAGCGCGAGGCTGGCTCCGAGGAAATAGGCGCCGCGGATGCCGCGCTTGCGCTCTTCCTGCACCAAGGGCTTGCCGAGCCGAAAATCGTCGAGTTGCTGCGACGAGAGCAGCACCGTGGGCGCGTCCAGGCCGAGACCGTAGACGACATGGGCCCGCAGGGATTCAGACGGTTCGGCGCGATCCGATATCCTGGAGTAAAGCGAGTACATCGCCAGCCCGGTACCCGCGTCGAGTTCGGTCCACTTGTACGCGTCCACGAGGTTGCTTGAATTGGTCTGGACGAGCAACGGCGTGCCCGCGGGCAGGATGTTCTGCAGGCCATCGACCAGGTCGCCCCGCACCGTCTCGTCCCCGAGGTTCTGCAACTCGCACGTGCGCACGAAACCGTACCGGTCGCTCGTGGACCAGGCGTAGCGGAAGGCGAGGGCCAGGTCATGATTGACCTCCTCGAAGCAGAGCTTGTTGCTGAGGACGCTCTTGTAAAGATTGCGGCTGGTCGCGAAGCGGCCATCGTGCTCCCGGTTGAATGGCTCCCAGATGACCTGCCGGCCGTGCAAGCCGACGCGCAGGATCGTCTTGCAGCCGGTGTGTGGGCTGCTTTCATGAATCCTGTCGACGGGAACGTAGGGAAACAACGCGGTATGCGGCGAAACGCGACCGGCGGTCAGGCCTCCCGACGAAGAGACGAAGAGCCAGTGGTCGGCGCTCGAAATGACGCTGATAAAGAACGGCGGCATCTCGTCGACGTTGCGAATGACATAGAAGCGCTCGCCGTCGACGTCGACGAACTCGCCGGCGACCGCATCCGGGCCTGTCATGCCGGCCGCCTCTCCCGGTACGTTCTTTCTCAATGCGGCGCATCCAGCACGAGCTTTCCGCAGAGGTTTGCGTCGATCCGACCGTCCACGGGCGTCCCCTCGACCATTCTCTTGAACCAGGACAGGCGCCTGAGGCATTCCTCGCCTGTCTGAGCGGCATTGCCGGACGCGATACTAAATGACATTCAATATTATTGACAGCGTTGTCATTCTTAACTTATAAGGGCACCTGACAGCGCTGTCAGACGGGGCCGTCCCGCAGTGGGAAAGTCGAATCCCTGCGGGAATGAAGCAGTAAGACGAGAGCAACTTTCAGCCGATTCGAGGTGGGGTGGCTGGCGGCCTCGGCGGAATTCAAATTGGGGGATCAAATGTACAAGTCGACCGTTCATCAGACGCCTCTGGCGCGCGGCATCGCGGTGGCCCTTGGCCTTTCGACGTTTGCGCCTGGGTTCGCACGGGCTGCCGACGAGCAACCAACGGAGCTCGAAGAGATCGTCGTCACGGGCATCCGCGCCAGCCTCGAAGTCTCGATGGACATCAAGCGGAACGCCTTCGGCGTCGTGGACGCCATCACCGCCGAGGACATGGGCAACTTTCCGGACTCGAACCTGGCCGAGTCGCTGCAGCGCATCACCGGCGTGTCCATCGACCGCACGCGTGGCGAGGGAGCGAAGGTCACCGTTCGCGGCTTCGGTCCCGACTTCAACCTGGTGACGCTGAACGGCCGCCAGATGCCGACGAACAGCGGCCTGGGCCGGTCGTTCGATTTCGGCGACCTTGCTTCGGAAGGAATCTCCAGCGTCGAGGTCTTCAAGAGCGGCCGGGCTGACATCCCGACCGGCGGCATCGGCGCGACGATCAACATCAAGACGACGCGCCCGCTGGATTCGCCTGGCTTCAAGGCGACGGCATCCGCCAGCGGCATGTACGACGAATCGCGCTCCAACCTGAGCAGCACCAACTTTACGCCCGAGCTGTCCGGCCTGATCTCGGACACCTTCATGGACGACCGCGTCGGTGTGTCCCTGACGTTGGTCCGTCAGGAGCGGGAGAGCGGCAGCGCCACGGCGAGCGTCGGCGGCTGGCGCACCTTCTCGGGCCCGACCGATAACTGCTGGTGCACCGCGAATCCGTCCGAGTGGGGCGGCATTCCGCCGGCGAGCGACCCCAAGCAGCAGAACCGCCCGGGCGAGGGCGACATTTACTCTGTCCCGCAGGTCATTGGTTACGAGCTGGCAGACTACGACCGCACACGTACCAATGGCCAACTGACCTTACAGTTCCGGCCAGTGGAAAACGTAACGGCCACCCTCGACTACACCTACTCCGAGCTGGAGCTGGACCGCACGTACAACAACCTGTCGGCCTGGTTCAATTTCGCCGGGCAGGAGACCCTGTGGACCGATGGTCCGAACGCTTCGCCGTTGACGTACACCGAGAACTCGGTCAACTCCGACTTTGCGATGGGCGCCGGCAGCGATGCCTACAAGAACGAGAACAAGTCGCTCGGCTTCAATTTGGGGTGGAAGGTCACAGACCGCCTGTCGCTGGAACTCGACTACCACGATTCATCGGCTGAAAACCGTCCCAACAGCCCCTATGGCAGTTCGGCGCTGCTGGCCATCTCGGCCTACACGCGCAACCGCACCACCGGCTACTTCGGCAGTGAAAGAATGCCGGTACTCGAGTTGGGGCTGTCCGACCCGTTGTCCCCGGACGACATGATCGTCACCGGCAGCGTGTTCACCAACAACTTCTCGGAAATGGACATCAACCAGGGCCGGCTGTCGGGCAACTTCGAATTCGACTCCAGCTTCGTCAAGAGCGTCGACTTCGGCCTGCAGTTCACCGACATGGACAACCGCGCCGCGGGTTCCGTCATTCAGCGCGATGCCTGGGGTGGCGTCACGCAGCGCGGGGCCATTGCGGACCTGATGTCGCCAGCCAACCTGGGGAATTCGTTCGACCAGGTCCCCGGGGGCAATGATTCGCGCCGCCAGTCCGACTTCTACACCTACGACATGGCTGCGCTGATCGCACGCACCGAGGCCCTGATCGCTGCGGGAAATGCGACCCTGTTCCCGCCTGGTAGTGGCGATTTTGGGCCGTGCGGCACGGGGCTGTGCCCGTCGGATACCCTGCAATACGACCGCCTGACCAACGAAGAGACACGGTCGGCCTACGCGCAGCTGAACCTGGCGACGGAGGCGGACGGGAGGCCGGTCAACATGCGGCTCGGCCTGCGTTACGAGCAGACCGACGTCGTCTCCGACGCACTGTCCCCGAACTACACCGGCCTGGTGTGGGTAGCGGGCAACGAGCTGTCGCTGCAGTCCCAGGGACAGACCTACACTCGTGGCAAGGGCGACTACGACTACTTGCTGCCGAACTTCGACTTCAGCATCGACCTGACCGACACGGTCATAGCCCGCACCTCGCTCAGTCGCACGCTCGCGCGGCCGGGTTTCGGGGACATCCAGGGCGGATTGACGCTCGACTCGCCGGTGCGCATCACTGGGGGCACGGGCAGGAGTGGCAGCCCCGAGCTGCTGCCGTACGTGTCCGACAACCTCGACATGTCGGTCGAGTGGTACTACGGCAATGGCAGCTACATCGCGGGTGGGTACTTCCTGAAGAAGGTGAAGAACTTCATCGGCACAGGGTCGGTGGACTCCACGGCGGGCAACCTGCCGCACCCGGCGTTGGGGCCACTGGGTGACGAGGCTCGTGCGGCGACGGGCAGCTCCGATGGCGGTGTGCTTTACAGCTGGATCCTCGCGAACCGCCCGAACGCCGCTGGCGTGAACGCGGCCGCCGGCACCATCACCGGCGTCGCCGGGCGGGATCCGGCGTCGCCGTTCAACCTCTCTGTTCCGGTCAACATCGAGGAGGCCGAGGTGGACGGCCTGGAGTTCGTGATCCAGCACAACTTCGGCGAGTCGGGCTTTGGCGTAATCGCCAACGCCACCTTCGTCAATGGCGACGTCGGTTACGACAACCGGCGTTGCGATCAGCCAAACTGCAATCTTTCAACGCAGTTCGTGATCACCGGGCTGAGCGACAGTGCGAACCTGGTGGGTTATTACGAGAAGAACGCGATCAGTGTCCGCGCGGCGTACAACTGGCGCGATGACTTCCTGTCCGGGACCGGCCAGACCAACGTCGGCGCGGGCCCGCCGACCTACGTGGCCGCCTATGGGCAGCTGGACCTCACCGCCAGCTACAAGTTCTTCGGCGACAAGCTGACCACGTTCGTGGACATCCTGAACCTGACGAACGAGACCACCTACGTCTACGGCCGCTCCAAGAATCAGCCGCTGTTTGCGACCCAGTATGGAACGCGGTACAACGTGGGCGTCAGGTACAAGTTCTGAACTCTACCGGGTTGGCATAGGCACGAAGCTGCCCCTCACGGGGCAGTTTTTTTTCTGGTTGTTTGAAGGCGAGGGCGGATGCTTGCCGTGCCTCGGGCGTCAGGGGGGACTCAGGCGGTGCAGGACGCGGTTCGCAGGATCATCGTCGTCGGGGGCGGTACGGCCGGGTGGATCACTGCCAGCCTGATCGCAGCCGAGAACCGTGAGTCCGCCCATGCGCCCGAGGTCGTCCTCGTCGAATCGCCGGACATCCCGATCATCGGCGTCGGTGAGGGAACGTGGCCTTCGATGCGACTGACGCTGCAGAAGATCGGCCTGGCCGAGGCCGACCTGATACTTCAGTGCGAGGCGGGTTTCAAGCAGGGTACGCGGTTCACCGGCTGGTCCAGGCAGGGCGACGATTGCCAGTACGTGCACCCCTTCAGCCTGCCGGCAGAGTACGCGTCGCTGAACCTGGCCGAGCATTGGCTGGCCGCGGAAGGCGCGGGCCCCTTTGCCGATTTCGTGACACCGCAGGCGACGATCATCGCGGCCGGGTTGGCGCCCAAGCAGTCCTCGACTCCCGAATACGCGTTCAACGTCAACTACGGCTATCACTTCGACGCCGGCAAGTTTGCGCGGCTGTTACATCACCATGCGGTCACCCGACTGGGTGTCCAGTACGTCTCCGGCAACGTTGAGCGAGTCGAGTCCGCGGCCGACGGCAGCATTGCTGCCATCGTGCTGACAACGGGACAGCGGCTGGCGGGCGACCTGTTCGTGGATTGCACGGGCCAGCGGGCTCTCCTCATCGGCCGTTACCCTGAGGCCGCATTCGTGTCGGTGAAGGAGATCCTGTTCAACGACACGGCGATTGCAGTGCAAGTCCCGTATGCGGATGCTGGCCAGCCGATTGCCTCGGTGACCTGCGCGACGGCCGTGTCCTCCGGCTGGATCTGGGATATCGGTTTGCAGACCCGGCGCGGGGTTGGCCACGTGTATTCCAGCGCCCACACGAGCGAGTCCGAGGCGCTGGCGACGTTGCGCGACTACATCGGGAGGGTCTCGCCACAGACGGACCTCGACCGGCTCGGTTTCCGCCAGATTCGATTCGAGCCGGGCTTCCGGCGTCAGTTCTGGATCGGCAATTGCGTTGCCGTCGGCCTGTCCGGCGGCTTCATCGAGCCACTGGAGGCCTCGGCGCTGGCGCTGATCGAGCAGTCAGCGACCATCATCAGTCGCCAGCTGCCGGTGAATCGCGAGACGATGGCGGTCGTTGCCAGGCGCTTCAACGAGAAGATGGCCTATCACTGGGAGCGCGTCATCGAATTCCTGAAGCTGCATTACGTCCTAAGCCAGCGCGACGACAGCGACTACTGGCGCGCATGCCGCGACCCCGCGTCCTGCCCCGACTCGCTGCGGGACAAGCTGTTGCTGTGGCAGCAACAGGCCCCCTGGCACGACGATGCGCCGCGGGTGGACGAACTGTTTCCGTCGGCAAGCTACCAGTACGTACTGTACGGCATGGGCTTCCGGCCCGCGCTGCGGGCGACCCGCGGCGCTGCGCTGCTGCGAGATCGCGAGCGGGTCGGGCGCGTGTTGCAGGCCAGCGCCGAGAAGGCCCGCCAGATGCGCAACCTGCTGCCGACCAATCGTGAACTCCTCAACTCCCTGATGCCGATGCGCGGCGTCGCCTGAACCTGCTGGAGCGGCCTTGAGTACCTTCGAACTGCTGAACAACGTCGACCACAAGGACACCCGGGTCATCACCGAGCGGTCTGCCAAGTATGGCGACGCCGTGATGTTCACCATGATTTACCCGTTCGAGTTTCGCGCCGTGCAGGCGTTCTACCCGATCCTGTTTCACCGCGACCAGCGCGGCGAGTTGTATCCGGTCGCGCTGTTCGGCTTCGAGACCGGCGAGAACCTGTTCCTCGATGATTCCGGCTGGCACGCGCACTACGTGCCGGCGATGATCCGCCGGCAGCCGTTCCTGATCGGGTTCGGGGCCGAAACCACACAGGGCGAAGGCGAGCAGCGCAGGATGTTGTCGCTGGACATGGCGAACCCGCGGGTCAGCACGGAGCGCGGAGAACCGCTGTTCCAGCCGCTCGGTGGCCGTACCCCGTTCCTGGAGGAGATGGCAACGCTCCTCGAGACCCTTTACCAGGGCACCGAGCTGAACAGGAAATTCGTCCAGGCACTGCAGGAGCACGAACTGATCGAGAACGTGACCTTCGACATCACGCTCGCGAACGGCAGCCGCAACCAGTTGCTGGGCTTCTTCGCGATCGACGAGGAAAAAGTGCGCGGCCTTGCGGACGTGGCGCTGGGAAACCTGAGCAGAAACGGCTTCCTGATGCCGCTGTTCATGATCCTCGCCTCGACGACGAACGTGCGCACGCTCGTCGAACTGAAGAACGCCAAGCTGAAGGCCTGAGGCATGACGGCGCTTCCGGTGCCTGCGGCGGTCG